>ERZ1643246.1710-NODE-1710-length-23056-cov-27.703100_pt1 | contig 23056 bp, 16 predicted proteins | sample MGYA00579265_ERZ1643246 | MGnify/ENA primary metagenome ERZ1643246 (study PRJEB29033, sample SAMEA4952261) | chicken gut metagenome | biome: Broiler Chicken; feature: Gastrointestinal Tract; material: Caecum | place: Ireland | collected 2018 | study: Broiler...
CGCCATGATCTTTGTACCTCCTGTAATCCGGATAAGAAAAAAGAGCTGCCGCATTCTCTTATGTGCATAAAATGCGATAGCTCCCATTCTTTTCTTATTGTTTCGTTTTTTTATTCTGCTATACCATCGCTGGCTTTTTCTACTTCCGCGATAGCTGACTTTCTCATAGGAATCCTGCAGTTTCTGTTGTTTCCAAATTCCACGATCACATCTTCCTCGGTAATGTTGATCAGGACTCCGTAGAAACCGCTGGTAGTCACCACTGTATCGCCTACTTCCATGGCTGCCAGCATACTCTTTACTCTCTGCTGTTCTTTCTTCTGAGGTCTCATGATCATGAAGTACATTAACAGAAAGAATATAGCAAGAGGGATCACCAAACTTAATAAAGCACCTGTGCCGCCTGCTGCTGATGATGTTGATAATAACATGCTGTTTCCTCCTAAAACTAAAATACTAAACTTTGTCTTTTCTCAAATTAGACACTATGGCTATCATACACAATTTTTCCCATTTCTTCAAGTGTTTTTCTATATTTTCTTTGGTCATTCAGCCATTGACAGCGTGTTTTTTTCAGTCTTTCGGTCCTGCGGCCATGCCTTCCAGTTTCTGTTTTTTGTATTCCTCATATCTTCCCTCATCCAGCGCCTGACGGATCTCCTCCATCATGGTGTTGTAGAAGTAAAGATTGTGGAGCACACACAGCCGCATGCCCAGCATTTCCTTTGCTTTCAGCAGATGACGGATATAAGCCCTGCTGTAGTGGCGGCAGGTGGGACACTGACAGCCCTCTTCAATAGGTCTGGGATCCAGCTCATATTTGGCGTTAAACAGATTGATCTTTCCAAAGTTTGTATAAACGTGACCATGACGGCCATTGCGGCTTGGGTATACACAGTCAAAGAAATCCACCCCTCTGGATACGGCTTCCAGGATATTCGCCGGTGTTCCTACTCCCATAAGATAGGTAGGTTTATCTACGGGAAGATAAGGAACCACATTGTCCAGGATCCGGTACATTTCCTCATGGGTCTCCCCTACCGCCAGTCCTCCGATAGCATAACCGTCCAGATCCAGCTTGGAGATCTCCTGGGCGTGGGCGATACGGATATCGTCATAGACCGCTCCCTGATTGATGCCGAAGAGAAGCTGATGGGGATTTACTGTATCCTCCAGGGAATTCAGACGGGCCATCTCTTCTTTGCACCGCACAAGCCACCGGGTAGTCCTTGCCACAGAATTTTCCACATACTTCCGGTCTGCCTTGCTGGGGGCACATTCATCAAAAGCCATGGCAATAGTAGAACCCAGATTAGACTGGATCTGCATACTTTCCTCCGGTCCCATAAAGATCTTTCTTCCGTCTACATGGGAATGAAAATAAACCCCTTCCTCCTTGATCTGGCGCAGCTTTGCCAGGGAAAACACCTGGAATCCGCCGGAATCAGTAAGGATGGGACGGTCCCAGTTCATAAACTTGTGCAGTCCCCCCAGCTGCTTCACTACCTTATCTCCCGGTCTCACATGGAGATGATACGTATTGGAAAGTTCCACCTGGGTTTTGATCTCGTGAAGATCCACCGTAGACACAGCTCCCTTAATGGCGGCGGCTGTACCCACATTCATGAACACCGGGGTTTCAATAGTCCCGTGTACAGTTTCCATACGGGCTCTCTTGGCCCGTCCTTCTTGTTTCAGCACTGTATACATAGAATATAACCTCTTCATTTTAAATAATTTTTACATGTTTTCAGTCTGCTGTGAAAGAATTTCCAGCTATATTAGAGAATCTGACCAAAAATAGTCCTGTTTCTTCTCATTACCCGACTTATTCTATCATAGAGACTTTTCAAACGCAATGGCTGTTAAATATTTGTAATTGTTTTTTTTTATAGATTGTCGTATAATGTACTGTGATTTTTCACAGATCTTAAAAATAAGAAGAAACTAGAAACCAAAGAGAAAACCCACGAATTGCTACGTGCTGCGCACTCCCGCAATTCTGCCCGTATTCCCAATCCGGCCTGTCGGCCTGCTTGCTCATACGGGTCAGCGTCTCTAAAACATAGCCGGACCGGTCTGCAGGCAGCCCCTCCGGCTCTGCTTTGAGACTGGGCTTTCATAGTAAATCAAGAGGAGGTCTTCTGACTATGTCAGCAGATAATACAATGAACCAGACCCTGTACCCCTTAGGTATCGATATTGGCTCTACTACTGTAAAGATCGCAGTATTAAGTCCTCAGCACGAGCTTTTGTTCTCGGACTACGAACGTCATTTTGCAGACATTCAAAATACCCTGGCAAAGCTGCTGGATAAAGCCTACCAGGCATTAGGCGAGATTCAGGTGGCTCCTGTGATCACCGGATCCGGAGGGCTGACTCTGGCAAACCATCTGGAGGTTCCTTTTGTCCAGGAAGTTATCGCCGTGTCCACTTCTCTTCAGGAGCTGGCGCCGAAAACAGACGTAGCTATTGAGCTGGGCGGCGAGGACGCCAAGATCATTTATTTTGAAGGGGGAAATGTAGAACAGCGTATGAACGGTATCTGTGCCGGCGGTACAGGTTCCTTTATCGACCAGATGGCGTCTCTTTTACAGACAGACGCTACAGGCCTTAACGAATACGCAAAGCATTATAAAGCCCTTTATCCTATTGCCGCACGGTGCGGTGTTTTCGCAAAAACAGATATCCAGCCCCTGATCAATGACGGAGCTACCAAGGAAGATCTGGCTGCTTCCATTTTCCAGGCAGTGGTAAACCAGACCATCAGCGGTCTTGCCTGCGGCAAGCCTATCCGGGGACATGTAGCATTCTTAGGCGGTCCTCTCCATTTCCTTTCCGAATTAAAGGTAGCCTTTATCCGTACCTTAAAGCTGGACGAGGAACACACCATTGTGCCGGAAAATTCTCATCTGTTTGCAGCTATCGGCTCTGCCCTCAATGTAAAGCCGGACGCCAAAGGCGTGTCTGTAACTGCCATGAGAGACCGGCTGCGGGCTTCCATTAAAATGGATTTTGAGGTCAGCCGTATGGAGCCTCTCTTCGCCACAAAGGAAGACTATGAAGAATTTAACCGCCGCCAGAGCCAGTACAATGTAAAGACCGGGGATCTTTCTACATACAAAGGAAACTGCTACCTGGGTATTGACGCCGGTTCTACCACCACCAAAGCGGCTCTTGTGGGAGAAGACGGCTCCCTGCTGTACTCTTTCTACAGCAATAACAACGGAAGCCCCCTGGCTACCTCTATCAAGGCCATCCAGGAAATCTATTCCCAGCTTCCGAAAGGAGCCAAGATCGCTTACTCCTGTTCTACCGGATATGGGGAAGCCCTGATCAAAGCGGCCCTGATGCTGGACGAAGGAGAGGTAGAGACCGTATCTCATTACTATGCCGCCGCTTTCTTTGATCCTGAGGTAGACTGTATCCTGGATATCGGCGGCCAGGATATGAAATGTATCAAGATCAAAAACCAGACCGTAGACAGCGTGCAGCTTAACGAAGCCTGCTCTTCCGGCTGCGGTTCCTTTATTGAAACCTTTGCAAAGTCTCTGAACTATAGTGTCCAGGATTTTGCCAAAGCCGCTCTTTTCGCAGAGCACCCCATCGACCTGGGAACCAGATGTACGGTCTTTATGAATTCCAAAGTAAAACAGGCCCAGAAGGAAGGCGCTTCTGTGGCAGATATTTCCGCAGGCCTGGCTTACTCGGTTATTAAAAACGCCCTGTATAAGGTTATCAAGGTTTCCGACGCTTCAGAACTTGGAAAGCACATTGTGGTCCAGGGCGGTACTTTCTATAACGACGCAGTGCTGCGCAGCTTTGAAAAGATCGCGGGCTGCCATGCCATCCGTCCGGATATCGCCGGTATCATGGGTGCTTTCGGAGCAGCCCTTATTGCCAGAGAACGTTATGATCAGGGAAAAGAAACTACTATGCTTCCCATTGAAAAGATCAACACTCTGGAATATAAGACTACCATGGCCAACTGCAAAGGCTGTACCAATCACTGCCGTCTGACTATCAACAAATTCTCCGGCGGCCGCCAGTATATTTCCGGCAACCGCTGTGAACGGGGTATCGGCAAGGAAAAGAATAAAGACCATGTGCCCAACCTGTTTGAATATAAGTACAAAAAACTCTTTTCCTACACGCCTCTTTCCGAGGATAAGGCAGTAAGAGGAAAGGTGGGTATCCCAAGAGTCCTGAATATGTTTGAGAACTATCCTTTCTGGTATACTTTCTTTACAGATCTGAAGTATCAGGTAGTCCTTTCCCCTACCTCTACCAGAAAGATCTACGAACTGGGCATTGAATCTATCCCCAGCGAGTCGGAATGTTATCCGGCCAAGCTGGCTCACGGACATGTGACCTGGCTGCTGAAGCAGGGAGTGAAATACATTTTCTATCCCTGTATCCCTTATGAGCGTCAGGAGTTTTCCGATTCGGTAAACCATTACAACTGCCCTATCGTAACCTCCTATGCGGAGAACATTAAAAACAACGTAGATGAGTTAAATGATCCCAGCATCCGGTTCCACAATCCTTTCCTGGCTCTGACCAGTGAAGAGACTGTCACCCAGCGTCTGGTAGAAGAATTCCCGGATATCCCGGAAGAAGAAGTCCGCCATGCGGCCAGAGAAGCCTGGCTGGAAATGGACCGGTGCAGAAAAGACATCATGCGCAAAGGGGAAGAAACACTGAAGTGGATGGATGAAAACGGAAAGCGGGGAATCGTCCTGGCAGGACGTCCTTACCATATCGATCCGGAAATCCATCACGGTATCCCGGATCTGATCACTTCCTATGGGCTGGCGGTACTCACCGAGGATTCCGTTTCCCACCTGGCTCCTATTGAACGTCCTCTCCGTGTCAATGACCAGTGGATGTACCATACAAGGCTTTATGCCGCCGCCAACTTTGTAAAAACAAGAGACAATCTGGACCTGATCCAGCTGAACTCTTTCGGCTGCGGTCTGGACGCAGTAACCACAGACCAGGTAAATGAGATCCTGTCAAACAGCGGAAAGATCTACACCTGTCTGAAGATCGATGAAGTAAATAACCTGGGCGCGGCCCGTATCCGTATCCGTTCTCTCATCGCTGCTATCCGTGTAAAAGAACAGCAGCATATTAAACGGACCATTGTTCCTTCTTCTATTAAGAAGGTGCCTTTCACAGAGGAAATGCGGAAGAATTACACCATCCTCTGTCCTCAGATGTCGCCGATCCATTTTTCTATTCTGGAAGCCGGCTTTAACGCCTGCGGCTACAATCTGGAGGTACTGCCTAACGACAATAAAGAGGCGGTGGACGTGGGACTTAAATATGTAAATAACGACGCCTGCTATCCTTCTCTGATGGTTGTGGGCCAGATCATGCAGGCCCTTTTATCCGGAAAATATGACTTACATAAGGTAGCCATTATCATGTCCCAGACAGGAGGCGGCTGCCGTGCTTCCAACTACATCGGCTTTATCCGCCGTGCCCTGGAAAAGGCAGATATGGCTTATATTCCCGTAATCTCCATTAACTTAAGCGGTCTGGAGGAAAATCCGGGATTTAAGATCACTCCAAAACTTGCTATCCGTCTGGCTTACGGAGCAGTCTTCGGAGATATCCTGATGAAGTGTATCTACCGTATGCGTCCCTACGAGCAGGTAAAAGGTTCTGCCAATGCCCTGCATAAAAAATGGGAGAAAAGATGTAAGTCCTTCCTTTCCGGAAGACATGCTTCTTTCGCCCAGTTTAACCGGATCTGCCGGCAGATGATAAGGGAATTTGACACACTTCCTATCACAGATGAGAAGAAGCCGAGAGTGGGTATTGTAGGAGAGATCCTGGTAAAATTCCTTCCTGCTGCCAACAATCATCTGGCAGAACTGCTGGAAAAAGAAGGGGCCGAGCCTGTGTGCCCGGACCTGATCGACTTCATGTGCTACTGCTTCTACAATCTGAACTTTAAGTCCGATTATCTGGGCTTTAAGAAAACTCTTGCAAAAGAAGGAAATCTGGGAATTGCCGCCATCGAATTTGTAAGAAGCGCGGCAAACAAAGAATTTGCCAAGAGTAAACATTTCACTCCTTCCGCCAAGATCGCAGATCTGGCGAAAATGGCAGAGCCTATCGTTTCTCTGGGCAACCAGACCGGTGAAGGATGGTTCCTCACCGGAGAAATGATGGAGCTGATCCACGGGGGAACGCCTAATATCGTATGTATCCAGCCTTTCGGCTGTCTGCCAAACCACATTGTAGGCAAAGGCGTTATCAAGGCTATCCGGAAGGACTATCCGGAAGCCAATATCGTAGCCGTAGACTACGACCCGGGCGCCAGCGAAGTAAACCAGCTGAACCGGATCAAACTTATGCTTTCCACAGCCTTTAAGAAACTGGGATAAGCAGCCATATAGAAATAAAAAAGAGACAATCCTGAGAATAGACTTTTTAAAGTCCCAATTCTCTAAAGGATTGTCTCTTTTTTATTTATCTCCGGAATGGTCTTTTATAATATGCAGCTTTCTGCCGATCTCCACCAGCTTTCTGCCTCCCGGAAGTCCTGCCAGATCCTCTGCCTTGGGATCTGATATCAGCAGGTAGACCAGGAAGTAAATGCAGGCGCCAATGGCGATGGCCGGCGCAAGGGCGATAAGGTTTCCCCCGGGTATGCTTCTGGTAAGAGCATGGACGCCCCGATAGATCAGGAAAGCGGCGGCTCCCATCGGCAGGGAAGCCAGGAATGGCATAAGATAGGCTTCCTTCCAGGGATTTCTGTAATCCAGCTCTTTCCGCATGGACATATGGTTTAAGATACACATCACCAGAGCATATACGATCATGGCAATGACTACACTGTAAATTCCCAGATCTGTGGCAAACATCAGCACCAGCATGACTATAACGTCGATCACAAGAGCGATGGCCGCATGGATCATCGGCAGATGAGCTTTCCCGATCCCCTGGAGAACTCCGTTGGAGATATTGGACATTCCGTTCATGATCACTGTGATCACTCCCAGCATCATCAGATAGCCTGCCACTCCGTCTGTGGCAGGGAACAGCAGACTGGTGATGGGCCCTGCCAGAACAAACAGTCCCACAGAACAGGGAATGGAAATAAACATACTCAGCCAGGTAGCCTTGTTGATCTTCTCTTTTGCTTCTTTGATATTTCCTGTAGCATATGCGCCGGAAACTTCCGGAAGCATGGAAGTAGGCGCTGTACTTGCCAGAGTCAGAGGAATATTGATCAAAGTCATAAAGTATCCGCACTCTGCATACAGTCCCTCGATAAGACTGCTCTCCATTCCTTTAAATCCGGACACCTGGGAATAGATCCGGCTGTTCAGATAAGTATTTACATTATACAAGAAGGAGCTGAGAATGATGGGGGATACGATCAGAACGATATTCTTCATCACAGAAGAATAACTTTCATTTACTGAAACTGTGTCTCTCTGGATCTTTTTCTGTATGACTTTCCGGTTCACCCAGTACACCAGCAGCATAAAGAGCAGCGCTGTGGCAACTCCCGCTCCGGTTCCCATAGTGGCTCCCGCTGCGCTCCAGCTTCTGAGCACGTCGGTATCCGCATCTGCAAAATAATTTACCATGAAATTTGCCATGGCCAGGGCCACTACAGCCACCGCGATCTGCTCAAAAATCTGGGACAGAGAGGTGGGCAGCATATTCCGGTATGCCTGGAAGTATCCACGAAAAACTCCCAGAATTCCTGAGAGAAAGATGGTAGGCGCAAGGAACTGAAGCGCCAGTCTTGCATTTGCCATACTGTCAGGTATAAGGATCGGCGCTCCCACCACACAGAATACGGCTACAACTCCCCCTACGATCACTGCATAGAGGAGGGCTCCTTTAAAGATCCTCTGGGCGTCTCTGTAACGCTTAAATGCGATCCGCTCCGCCATGATCTTTGACACTGCCTGGGGGATGCTGTAGGAAGCGATCATCAAAAGGATCAGATATACGTTCTGGGCAAAACTAAAGCAGCCAAAACTTTCATTTCCTAACGTAGCGGACAGAGGGCTCTTATAGATCAGTCCGATGATCTTGGAGATCAGAGCCGCTACCATGAGAAAGGAAGCATTTTTCAATAAGGTATTGTCGTTTTTCTTTTCCATATAGGCTAGTTCCCCTGTCTGTTTTCTATCTGCCAGTCAATAGGCTCCAGTCCATGCTCTGTAAGAAAAGCATTGGCTTTACTGAAATGTCTGCAGCCGAAAAATCCCCGGAAAGCCGACAAAGGGCTGGGATGAGGCGCTTCCAGTATCAGATGCCTGGGATTGTTCAGCATGGCTTTCTTCATCTGTGCCGGTCTGCCCCAGAGCATAAAAACGATAGGCCTGTCCTGCTCGTTCAGGACCCGGATGGCCGCATCGGTAAATTCCTCCCAGCCGATACCTCTGTGGGAATTTGCCTGATGGGCACGGACGGTCAGCACTGTGTTCAGGAGCAGCACTCCCTGCCGGGCCCATTTCACCAGATAGCCATTGTCCGGGATATAACAGCCGCAGTCATCATGAAGCTCCTGATAAATATTCACCAGAGACGGGGGGATCTCCACATCCGGCTTTACCGAAAAGCACAGCCCATGGGCCTGCCCGTCATTGTGATAAGGATCCTGTCCCAGGATCACCACCTTCACCTGATCCAGAGGTGTCAGATGAAAAGCATTAAAAATGTCATCTGGAGCAGGAAAGATCTTTCTTCTCTGATACTCCTGCCCCACCTTTGTAAATAATTCTTTATAATAAGGTTTCTTAAATTCCGGCTTTAAAGCCTCCAGCCATTGTCCCTGTAAAGGCGGCATATTTTTATCCTCCTAAAAAAGCCGGCCATAGGGCCGGCTCTCTTTCACGAAATATCATAAATACACAGCCAGGCCTATGATCCGCTTATATTTTCCATCTCATTAGTTTAACAGAATACTACCGAAAATGCAAATTTTCCTGCAAATTTTGTATGAAGGTTCCATGCCCGGCCTGTTCCTTACCATTCCTGCAGATATGCTCCCGGCCTTTTTCCTTCTTTAATTTGGGAAGATCGAAATTTCCGCCGGCCCGGCGCTCTGGAGCTCAAACCAGAATTCTACGCCATTGTCATAGTTGATCACGCCGCATTTCTGATGCATGCTGTCCATAATAGCCTTAACAATAGACAGACCGATACCGCTGCCTCCGTACTCTCTGGTCCTGGCTTTATCCACTTTATAAAATTTGATCCAGATCTTGTCCAGATCTTCCTGAGGGATAGGATCCCCTGTATTAAATACGGACACCCTTACCAGATCTCTTTTCTGAAGGATCTTTACCTCGATTTTTTTATCATAATCCACATGGTTCAAAGCGTTGGAAACATAGTTGGTCACTACTTCCTCGATCTTAAACTCATCCCCCCAGACATATACCGGATCCCGCTGCACAAACCGCAGTTGCGCTTCCTTCTGGGAAGCCAGCAGCTGGGAAGAATTCACTACTCCCCGGATCAGCTCTGTAATATTAAAACGTTCCATGGTCACCTGGTCATTGCCAAATTCCAGCTGGTTCAAGGTCAGGAGCTTCTTCACCATATTGTTCATCTTGCCTGCTTCGTCAATGATCACGTCACAGTAAAACTCCCGGCTCTCCGGATCATCATTGATACATTCCTGGAGCCCTTCCGCATAGCCCTGGATCAGGGCGATAGGAGTCTTCAGTTCATGGGACACATTAGAAAGGAATTCCTTCCGCATTTCATCTACCTGGGTCTTTTTCTCAATATCCTTCTGCAGCTCATTATTGGCTGTTTTCAGTTCTGAAATCGTCCGCTCCAGTTCCTCGGACATAATATTCAGATTATTTCCCAGAACCCCCACCTCATCCTGGCTTGGGCTGTCATACTTTACACTGAAATTCAGATTTGCCATCTCCTTGGAAAGCTCGGACAGACGGTGGAGAGGTTTTGTGATCCTTTCTGAGAGAAGAAGGACTGCCGCAGAGCTTAACAGGATCATCACCACTCCGATAGATAAATAAAACATATTAGAAATCCTGGCGCTTTCCTTAAGGCTCTCTATAGGGGTAGTGATAAGAAAAGAATCTCCATTATCCAAATCTCCAAACATATTGATAGAGTCTGTAATACTCTGTGTATTAACCCTTCGCTCCAGTATATACTGATCCGTTGAATTCAGGATCTGCTGATCTCCTTCCAGATTCAGGGGAATCCCAAAGAGCAGCCGATCCCTCATATTCTCTGCATCCTTTGCGAAATGGTAAAGTATACGGGAGGAATCCTTATCCAGGATCACTACTGAAAGATTATTTTCCAGAAGATAGTTTCCGAAATCAGGCGTATTTAGGATATCATAGGAATCTGCCTCATTGATGGTATTGTAAGTATGATAAATGCATTTTTCTCTGGTGATGGTATAAACTCTTTCCAGAAAGAAAGTATTAAGCAGCAAAATAATGATCATAAAAAGGGCCATCATGCCGATAAAGGTCACTGCCAGCCGGTTCCGTATAGATTTTCCCATAAATTTTCTCATAAATTTCATGGATCACACCTCAAACTTATATCCCATACCCCAGATAGTCTTGATATATTCTCCCTTTTTTCCCATTTTGCTCCTGAGCTTTTTCACATGAGTATCAATGGTACGGGCGTCCCCAAAATAATCATAGTTCCAGACGGAATTCAGGATCTTCTCCCTGGACAGGGCGATCCCCTGGTTTTCCATAAAATAAGTAAGAAGCTCAAACTCCTTATAGCTCAGCTCCATAGGTTTCCCGTCAATCGTGGCAATATGGGCGGATTTGTTGATCTCAATCCCCCCTGCCTTCAGGATATCCTCCGCGCCTCTGGCGTTGGTCCTCCTCAGGATAGCCTCCACTCTGGCCACCAGGATCTTGGGACTGAAAGGCTTTGAGATATACTCATCTACTCCCAGTTCAAAACCCAGAAGCTCGTCTCTCTCGTCTCCTCTGGCCGTAAGCATGATAATAGGCACCTTCGAATCCTTCCGGATCTCCCTGCAAACTTCCCAGCCGTCCATTTTGGGCATCATCACGTCCAGAATGATCAGCGAGATATCCTTTACTTCATAAAAAATATCCAAAGCTTCCTCTCCGTCTCCTGCTTCCAGAACCTCAAAATCCTGTTTCACCAGAAAATCCCGGACCAGTTTGCGCATCCTGCTTTCATCATCTACTACTAATATCTTACACTTATCCATAGTCTTATCCGCTCCTTTTTCTTTACTATATCAAAGAAATTTGTCCGAAATGTGAACGTTTCTCCTATTAGGATATTCTAGGAAAATTTCTCTGTCAAGAAGAAAGAATACCGATATCCTTTCTAATGAAAACCCGACTCCCTATGTAAAAATTATGGTTTTACTTCTATTATATATTGTAATAGATCCTGCACTCCCTTATAATCATTATATAGGAAAAAGGAAAAGATACCTTCCGGCAGCGGAAGGCATACAGCTTTAAGAGAGCGGGGTGGAACATTATGAGAAAAAGTAAAATTTTACTTTCCGGCGGAGTTCTTTTATGTCTGGTTCTGGCAGGCTGCGGTTCCGGCGGAAATGACAGTGGAAAGGAAAATGTAAAAGACGTGGTGGAGAATCTTTTTGAAGACCTGGATGATTCTCAATATAAGGCTTTACGCCAGACAGATGGCCAGGCTGCCTCGGATTCTGTCACCTCCACCGGCCTTCCCCAATGGGTAGAGGAAAGGTTCAAAGAAGATATGACAGAAGAAGGGTACGCCTCTTTCACAGGAATGGCTTTTTATGAAATACCGGCAAAAGCTTATGAAGCCCATAAAGAAATGGATCTGGAGGATCTGGATATCCAAAAAGACCAGGATACTTATGAGATCAGCGGCACACTTAACCTGGAGTCCGAATCAGGCGCAGATACTATAGATATACAGGGAACCGCTCAGACGGACGATCAGGGGCTGGTCAGCTATCTGGACATCAGCAATATTTCTGAAATCATAGAAAATCTGGAATCCTGATGTGCCGGTAAGCCTTAAGATGGCTCCTTATCTCCTGATACGCTTTCCCTAATTACTCCTCAGAGGCAGACAGATCAGTTTCTGCCTCTGAGTTTTTTCTGTCCGGAAATTAAGAGATCCGGATCCTGTTTCCGGCATAGATTTTATTGGGATCTGAAATCTGATTCAGTTCCTGAAGTCTTCGCACTGTGGTTCCAAACCGGGCGGCGATCCCCGAAAGGGTGTCTCCGGGGCGGATAGTATAATACTGAGCAGAAGCCTGAGCGCCAGAGGGGATCCTCAGGGTCTGGCCAGGGTAGATCCTGTCAGGATCAGAGATCCCGTTCAGCTGTGCAAGAACCTGATAGGTGGTACCGAATCTGGCGGCGATCCCCGAAAGCGTATCCCCTGCTTTTACCGTATAGATGGTCTGATCCTGGGAGGGGCTGCCGGTAAGACGCAGTACCTGTCCGGCATAGATCTTATCAGGATCCGCAATAGCATTCAATGCCGCCAGCTGGCTTACTGTAGTGCCGAACCGGGCGGCGATTCCCGAAAGCGTATCTCCCGGCCGGACCGTATATTCTTCTGGAACAGAAGGCGCAGGTCCCGGTTCTGCGGTTCCTTTTCCATAGTCTTTATAACTATAATTCTTATCACAGTCTCCGGAAATTCCCGGGACTTTTCCTGTGGAAGTATACTGCCACATAGCCATACCGGTGATAGAAGGTGCCGAAGCATATTGCGCGAACCAGAGATCATAAGGCAGACGTCCCGTATCGAACATGGTCCGGTAATAATCCAGATTGGTATAATACATTGGTATATATCCCGCGGATTTAACTTTTTCACAGAAAGCAATAGTCATATCTGTCGCCAGGGTTTTCCCGATGGTAACTCCGTTCTGGGCTCCGTAACGGACCGTATCATATTCCAGATCAAAAGCAAGAGGCCAGGTGATCTTGTACTGCTTTGCCAGGGCAATGCAGTACTCCGCTTCCCGGACCGCCATCTGGGTCGTATAGGCATAGGAAAACCAGTAAATCCCAAAGGGAATGGCAAGCCTCTGACAGGCTGCCGCATTTTGATGGAAATATGGGTCAACATTATTCTGCCCGTATCCGCCCCGGAGCATGGCAAATGAGATTCCTGCCTTTTTCACCTGATCCCAGTCTATAGCTCCCTGATAACGAGAGACATCAATTCCATTTAAAGCCATATCTTTCCTCCTTTCTGATAAGAGGGGCCCTGTATTAAGACCTCCTCTTATGTATCATATGATTCCGGTCAAAAGAGGGTTATGCATTTCATATCTTGACAAGGGAAGAAAAACATTATAAGATTAATATGCTTTAAAACTTGCGGAAACGCGGATTGTATTGCGTTACAGGAAAAGCTTTCCTTATAATTTTTTATACGAGGGCTTGTACTGGTTTCGACGGGGGTTTTGAAGTTGAGGAAGCCATCCGCAGACTCCGGGACTGCGTATCAACCTGGAACTTAAATATAAACGCAAACAATAATAGAGTAGCGTTAGCTGCCTAATTGCAGCTTGTCAGCCCCGAACCGCCCGCTGTCCGGGAATCTGGCATCAAACTTGCGGGGAACTTCACTTTCAAAGCTTTGAGATTGGGGAAGATTTTATGAAGCTACCAAGCGCGGCAGCCTGTTATCCGGCGGCTGTGTAAGGGAATGTTAAAAGAATAACTGTGATGGGAGACGCTTCAAGGGATAGACTTTCGGACAGGGGTTCGATTCCCCTCAGGTCCATAAAAGAGTTGAGTTAAAAGCAGAGCAGATCTGTTTTTAGATCAGCTCTTTTTCTTTAAATATTTCTATTTTTCTGTCTTATTTGGTTCAGGAAAATACAGTTTTACAAAAGAAGGAGAACTCCGGCGATGGATCCCGGAAAATAATGCCTATGATAAAAAGAAAAGATTTAAAACAAAAAGGGAAGCATTCCCTGAAAAAACATTACCTGATCTTTGCAGCCGTCTGCCTGATCTCTGCTTTTCTGGCTTCAGAATTCAGCGGCTCCCTGAATTTTTCCACACTTCGGAATTACCAGGAGATTTCTGCCCATCCTGAAGAATATACCGAACTCTCTTCTGTTTCCAAAAGAGGGCTCGGCTGGAATGAAGTTTTGGAAGATGTTCTCACGGATCATCTGGAAGAAGGAAGACAGCTCTCTGAGGATCTTCAGGAACAGGCCGTGGCCCGGTCTCTGGAAGGCAATCCAATGTTCGGCCGTACCAGAGGCGTACTGTCCAGTATCATCAATCAGTTCAGTTCCGGCTCTATCCTGGTTACCTTCGCCGCTGCCGTAAATTCTCTTACTGGTACAGAAAAAGGAGGGATCGTCATCCTGATCCTTCTCGGGACTGCAGGATTATTTGCTTTCTGGTTTTTCATACAGAATACTTTCGGTGTTATTCTTCGCCGTATTTTCCTGGAAGGCCGTATTTATGAAAAAGTTCCTATTTTCCGTTTTCTTTATCTTTTAAGGATAAAAAAGTGGATGAAAGCCTCCTGGAATATGCTGGTCAAATATATTTATCAGTCCCTCTGGTCCCTGACCATTATCGGCGGGCTCATTAAGCATTATTCCTATTTTCTTGTTCCCTACATTATTGCGGAAAATCCTGATATGACCGCCAATCAATCTATTACGCTGTCGAGGAAATTAATGAAGGGCCACAAATGGGAATGTTTTCTCCTGGAGTTATCCTTTTTAGGATGGATGATCCTGGGAGCGCTGACTCTTGGGATCTTTAATGTGCTTTTTACAAATCCATATAAAACTGCGGTTTTTACCGAATATTATGTCCAGCTTCGGAAAAAAGGAAAAGAAAACAATATCCCTCTTGTAGAGTTTCTCAATGATTCTTATCTCTATAAAAAAGCAGACGCTCTGGATCTGACAGAAAAATATGTAGATATTTTAGATATCATGGAAACTCCTCCCCTTGAAGAGCCCGGCCTTCCCGGCCTGAAAGGTTTCCTGGCCAAGAATTTCGGCATTCTACTCTTCTGGGGAAAACAGGAAAAACACTATGAAGCGGTCCAGGCCCGTCAGATAAAAAATAAAGAATTGTCAGACGCAGTCAAAGGTCTTGTGTATCCTTCCCGTCTGTTCCCTATTCCGGAAGAGGAAAAAAGGGTCCAGGCAGAAACCCTCAACTATACGCGGCAGTACAGTATCTGGTCACTGCTGATCATTTTCCTGGGCTTTTCCATCTTCGGCTGGCTTTGGGAAGTAACGCTCCATCTGGTCACTTCCGGGGAGTTTGTAAACCGGGGCTTTCTAAACGGCCCCTGGATCCCCATTTATGGAAGCGGCGCTGTGCTGATCCTGACACTTCTGTACAGGCTCCGGAAAAACCCGGCCGCAGAATTTTTTGCCGCCGTTGTCCTCTGCGGCTTCCTGGAATATATGACATCACTGCTCATGGAAATATTCAATGACGGGACCAAATGGTGGGATTACAGCGGCTATTTTCTGAATCTCCACGGACGGATCTGTGCGGAGGGCCTGCTGGTATTCGGCGTAGGAGGCATGATCGTAGTCTACATCCTGGCGCCCCTTATAGATAATTTTATCCATAAGGCCAACGAGGGCGCCGTGAAGGTCACAAGCCTGGTACTCCTCCTTCTGTTCTGTATAGATATGCTGTTTTCTCAATTCCGTCCAAATGAGGGCGCGGGGATCACAGATATCGAAGCCAGTCATTTAGAATCCTCAGATCAGAAAATTCTTTAATACTCCGGAGTCAAATGGACATGCCAGCATGTCCGCTTGGCTCGTTGCCCGCGGGAATAAAAAATCTGCTTTGCAGCCTGGTGCAGGAGCACCAAAACTGCAAAGCAGATTTTTATTTATTCTATCTTCTTTTTATTCCATATCCAGATGACAGGATACAAAGTGTCCCGGCCGTGCTTCTCTAAGCTTAGGTGACTCTGTATGACATTTCTCTGTTGCATACTTACATCTGTTCGCAAAAGGACAGCCTGGTTTAGGATTGATAGGACTTGGCACATCTCCGGAAAGAACACTTGCTTCCTTCTGTGCTTCCTTATCCGGATCCGGGATAGGAACAGAAGCCAGCAGAGCCTGGCTGTAAGGATGAAGTGTATGTGCGTAGATCTCATCACTGTCTGCCAGTTCCACCAGATTTCCCAGATACATAACCGCGATACGGTCAGAAATATATTTTACAATGTTCAAGTCATGGGCAATGAACATATAAGTAAAACCATGGGTTTTCTGAAGATCCTTTAACAGGTTGATGATCTGGCTCTGAATAGAAACGTCCAGAGCAGAGATCGGCTCGTCGCAGACGATAAATTCCGGTTCTACCGCCAGGGCACGGGCAATACCGATACGCTGACGCTGACCGCCGGAGAACTCATGAGGGAAACGGTTGGCATGCTCTCTGTTAAGGCCTACTGTCTCCAGAAGCTCATAGACTCTCTTAGTACGTTTTTCCTTATCGTACATCTTATGGATCTCCATACCCTCGGCGATAATGCTTCCAACGGTCATACGCGGATTCAGAGAAGCATATGGATCCTGGAAAATGATCTGTGCTTTTCTGGAATATGCATAACGGTCCTTGGTATGCTTCATGTTCACTTCTTTTCCGTTATACAGGATCTTACCTTTTGTGGCAGGGTAAATACCCATTACCACACGTCCCAGGGTGGATTTTCCACAGCCGGACTCACCAACTACACCCAGGGTCTCGCCTTTATAGATGTCAAGGGAAATATCATTTACTGCCACCAGAGTCCTTCCCTTTCCCACATGGAAATGTTTGGACACATGGTCTAATGTGATCAGTTTATCCATTTACCTTTCCCTCCTTTGCTCCCGGGAAATCCGGGTGAAGTCTCCAGCAGGAAGCGGTATGTCCCTCTCCCAGCTCAAATACCGGCGGCTGATTTGCCTTGCAGATCTTCATGCAGTGCTCACACCGGCTGGCAAATCCGCAGCCCTGCGGGGGGGCGTACAGATCCGGAGGCGTACCAGGGATAGAGATCAGCTCTTCGTCTTTCTTCGTATCAATGGTAGGAAGGCTGCGAAGAAGAGCTACTGTATAAGGATGTCCCGGATTGTAGAAGATATCTCTTACAGATCCTCTCTCCACGATCTTTCCTGCATACATTACAGATACTTCATCTGCCAGATTTGCCACAACACCCAGGTCGTGGGTGATCAGGATGATGGCAGTCTTTGTCTCCTCTTTGATCTTTGCCATAAGCTGCATGATCTGGGCCTGGATGGTCACGTCCAGAGCCGTGGTAGGCTCATCAGCAATGAGGAGCTGAGGATTACATGCCAGAGCCATAGCGATCATGGCTCTCTGGCGCATACCGCCGGAAAACTCATGAGGATACTGTTTTGCTCTTTCCTCAGGATTGGGGATCTGCACCAGTTTCAGCAGACGGATAGCTTCTTTCTCCGCGTCTGCTTTTGCGATCTTCTTTTTCTTTACCAGAGTCTCGGTAAGCTGTTTTCCGACCTTCATGGTAGGATTCATACAGGTCATAGGATCCTGGAAGATCATACTTACCAGCTGTCCTCTGATAGACTGCATTTCCTTTTCGCTGGCGGCTACGATATCTTTGCCGCACAGATCAATGCTTCCCTCCTTGATACGGGCGGGAGGCATGGGGTTTAATTTCATGATCGTCTGGGCGGTAACGCTCTTTCCACAGCCGGATTCACCAACAATGGCCATTACCTCCCCTTTCTTCACCTCCAGGCTGACGCCGCGGACAGCGTGAACCTCTCCAGCATAGGTATCGAAGGAAACATGGAGGTTATCAATTTTTAAGATATTCTCATTTTCCATTTTCTTACCTCCTTAATTTCGGATCGAATGCGTCGCGGAGCTGGTCGCCCAGCAGGTTAAAGGACAACATGGTCACACAGATAAACAGAGATACAACGATCAACTGTGTCGGATACATCTGGAACACCTGGATCGCCGCATTTGCCATCATACCCCAGGAAGACTGAGGCGGCGCGATACCAAGACCCAGCATGGAGAGGAACGCCTCTGTAAAGATAACGCTGGGGATATCCAGAGTAATGTTTACGATAATAACACTAAGTACGTTAGGTACCAGATGTTTGCTGATGATCCTGGCAGGGGAAGCTCCCATGGATTTTGCCGCGATAACAAATTCCTGTTCCTTTAAGCTTACCACCTGTCCTCTTACCAGACGGGCCATACCGGTCCATCCTGTGAGAGAATAAGCCACGATGATCGTTCCCAGACCTCTCTCCATAACAGTCATCAGAAGGATAACGATGATCAGATATGGAATACCGCTGATGATCTCCAGGATACGCATCATGACGGTATCTACCGCGCCTCCGAAATAACCGGACACACCGCCGTAGATAACACCTACGAAGCAGTCGATAAGCGCCACGGCAACAGCTACCGTCAGAGAGATCCTGGCGCCATACCAGACTCTTGCGAACACGTCACGGCCCAGAGCATCTGTTCCGAAAATGTGCATCTGCCCCGTTACAGAATCCGGGGACATGATAGGTTTATTCTGAAAAGCTACATTCTGCTGTTCATATCCAAAAGGACAGATCATAGGCAGGAAGATCGCTCCCAGTATGATCAATGCAAGGATTACCATACAGACTACCGCCACCCTGCTTTTTTTGATACGGTTCCATGCGTCCTTCATAAAACTGATAGAAGGACGGGCAATGGCTTCCATAGAAGAAGCATCTGAACCGATCACCTCAAAGGCGTCACCGCCGATCTTTCCGCTGACGTCATAAGGAGTGTACTGTGGTGCCTGAGCCGCCTGCAGTTTTTTCTTTTTTGCCATTGTGCTTTTACTCCTTTCTTCCTGTCAGTTTGATACGGGGGTCAATAAAACCATAGACAATATCTACCACTAAATTGGCCAAGATCAGAAATGTTCCATAGAAAACTGTCGTTCCCGCGATCAGTGTATAGTTGTTTGTCTGTACACTGGTTACAAAATATTTGCCAAGTCCCGGAATAGCGAAAATATTTTCTACTACAAAGGCTCCGGTCAGGATAGAGGCAACCAGAGGTCCCATTACTGTAACAACCGGCATGATGGCATTCCTTACTGCATGCCTCCAGATGATCTGTCTCTGGCTCAGGCCTTTAGCCTTAGCAGTTTTGATATAATCCTGGCTCAGTACATCCAGCATACTTGTTCTCATAAGACGGCTTACCGTAGCCATGGAACCAAATGCCAGAGCAAAGGCCGGGAGGATCTTACTGTGCCAGTCCGTCCACCCTACAATAGAAAATATCTGTGTACCGGTAGCCTGTCCCAGCTTCAGAGCAAGGAAATACTGCAGCAATGCGCCCATGATAAAGGAAGGTACGGATACACCTACCAGTGCCAGGAACATAGCGCCGCTGTCCCAGGCAGTTCCTCTTTTAACCGCTGCAACGATACCCAGGAGGATACCCATGATAAATGCAAAGAGCAGGGCCCGGATACCCAGATCAAAGGAAACCGGGAAAGCCTCCTTGATAATATCTGTAACAGCTCTTCCATCCGGTATGGAAATACCAAAATCTCCGTGAAGAGCATTGCCGATGTACATGATCAGCTGCTGAGGCACCGGTTTATCCAGGCCATATTTTGCTTCCAGAGCTGCCATTACCGTATCGGGAATATCTTTTCCACCGGTAAAAGGATCGCCAGGAAGCAGCTGCATCAACAGGAATGTAACGCTGGTCAGTACCAAAATCGTAATAAAGGAATAGACGATTCTCTTTAAAATGTAACGTAACTGATTCGCCAAGATAACAGCTCCTTTCTTTTGTCTTTTTATTATTCACTTTACTGTTTATGTAAATCGCAAAGCTTCTTTGCGATTTACATAAACAGACAGGAGCCCTGCCGGAAACATCTCTGTTTCCTGGCAACGGCTCCTATCCGTTCATCATTTTATACCTTTATCAGCCGTATAATTTCAATTATTCTGCTGCCTCTTCTGTTGCAGTATCTGCTGCGGAAGAAGAATCTGCTGCGTCTGTAAAGTCAAATTCCTGGAAACCAGTACGTGTCATATTCTGAACCTTGTCAGAAGTTGCGTAAGATACAGCGCTGAAGTAGATTGGATAAACTGCAGCGTCTGTCTTTGTTACCAGTGTCTCTGCCTGGATCAGCATATCCTGACGTGCAACTACGTCTGCTTCTTTCATAGCGTTTGCGATCAGTTCATCATACTGTGTATTAGAATACTTACCATAGTTGTTTCCGTTTGTGGTTGTGAACATATCCAGGAATGTCATCGGGTCGTTGTAGTCTGGTGACCATCCTGCGTAAACCATATCGAAATCACCGCTGTCCATAGAAGCCAGACGGGATTTGAATGGCTGAGGAACGATCTCTACATCAATACCAAGAACCTCTTTCCACTGTGCCTGGAAGAACTCTGCTGTTTTCTGAGCGTTGGACTGGTCGTCGCACAGGAATGTCAGCTTCAGATCATCTGCTGAAAGACCTGTTTCCTGAAGTCCCTTCTCAAAAGCTTCCTTAGCCGCATCTGGGTCATATCCTACGATATCGCCGGCAGCGTCACGGTATTTCTCGCCGTTAGCACCTGCAATTGTTGTAGGTACAAGACCTGTAGCAGGTACAGAACCATCTTTTAAGATGTTATCGCACAGGCTCTGGGAATCAATTGCCATACCAAGTCCCAGACGGATGTTTGCGTTGTCCAGGCCTTTGTCAGATTTCTGAGTATTGAACTGGATGTACCAGTTGCTGTTGTCAACATAGCTATTGACTTTAGCACCAAGGCCCTCAGCCTGTGTGATCTGGTCTCCGGAAATGTTGATACAGTCAACTTCGCCGCCCTGGAAAGCATTCATACGGGTATTGGCGTCGTTCATCATCAGGTATTTGATTGTTCCTACTGCACATCTGTCCGGATCATAGAAATCAGGATTCTGTGTCAGTGTAATATGATCGTTGTGTGTCCACTCGGAGATGGTGTAAGGTCCGTTTGTAACGATCTTGTCAGCGTCATCTCCGTATACGTCAGCGCCGATCTCTTCATATGCTTTCTGGTTCATTGGATAGTAGGAAGCAAAAGAGAATAAGTGCTCTGCGTATGGGATCGGGTTTTCAAAAGTTACCTGCAGTGTATAGTCGTCAAGAGCTTTAACGCCTAATTCAGAAGGATCCATAGTTCCTTCGTATACTTCGTTACCGTTTAACAGGTTGTCGTAAACGATAAATGCATAGGAAGAAGCTGCTTCCTTGCTGCAGATCGTCTGATAAGAGAATACGAAGTCGTTTGCTGTTACAGGCTCGCCGTTTGACCATTTTGCATCCTGACGCAGAGTCATAGTATAAGTACATCCGTCATCGCTGACTTCTGTAGTCTCAGCCAGATCCGGTACAGGTGTATCGTTGGCATCCAGTCTGTAAAGACCTACCATAACCTCACGGAGAATATCGCCGGAAGCAACGTCTGTTGTCAGAATACTGTTTAATTCAGGCGGTTCTGCACGAAGGTCTATCACATAGGTATCTTCGTCTGCTGTACCGGCAAATGCTGTGCTGGCTGTCTCTGTGCCGTCGCTGCCTGCGCTGGAATCTGAACCGGAAGTACTGCCGGAACCAGAGCTTCCGCATGCGCCTAAAGACAGGACCATGGCGCTGGCTAAAGCCATTGCTAAGATTTTTTTCATTTTCATCTTAGAATTCCTCCCTTTCTTGATGTCTCAATCTTGATCGCAGAAACTATTTCTTCCGCTTTTTTGCTTTACTATAAAAAACCAAACCTTATAGGTCTGCTATAGCGATTGAGCAATCTTCTTTATTATAATAGAATCTGCATTTTTGTCAACCGTTTCCGCCAAAATAATCGATTTTGTGTATTTTTGACAAAGACATCTATCTTTTCATGGCAGTATATTTTATACTTCTTTTTCCAGATTTTCCACGATTTTTCTTATAGTGCCGTCAGCAAAAGGGGAGTCGATCCCGACCTCTTTAAGAAGCTCTGTATGAAACTTTGAAGCGGACATCCTGCATAATTTCAGATAGCTTTTCCATGCCGCCTTATAATCTCTGTCCATCCAGGCTTTATATTCAAAGGCGCAGAGCTGGGCGATGACATAGTCAATATAGTACAGAGGGAAACTATAGATATGGTGCTGTTTCTGCCAGAAAGCCCCTTTTTCAAAAAAGGGCAGGCCGGCGTAATCCAGATGGGGTCTGTAAACCTTTTCCAGCTTTTTCCACACTTCTTTCCGCTCCCGGGGGCTCATTTCCGGATGATCATAGACTTCGTGCTGGAACTCATCTACCATACAGCCGTAGGGCACAAACATCACTGCTTCCTCCAGGTGCATACGGGTGTAATCCTCTGTAGTATCCTTATCAAAAAACAGATGATACCAGGGCTCTGTAAAGAATTCCATGGACATAGAATGGATCTCGGCAGTTTCCATTCCTATATCCGCATGTTCCCGGATAGGGTCCGCCGCTGCCAGATAGCCCTGGAAAGCATGGCCGCATTCATGGGTCATTACATCCACGTCTCCGCTGGTCCCGTTAAAATTTGCAAAGATAAAAGGCGCTTTATAATCCGGCAGGTATGTCATATATCCCCCTACTGCTTTTGTCTTTCTGCCAAAAACATCCAGCAGTTCATTCTCCATCATAAAGTCAAAAAATTCTTTTGTTTCCGGGGACAGTTCTTCATACATCTGCTGCCCTGCCGCCAGGATCTCCTCAGGGGTTCCCTTGGGGCTTGGACTGCCATCGGGACCGTATACCTGCTCATCTGAGTAAGTCATATGTTCCAGGCCAAGACGTTTCCTTCTTTTTTCATAAAGGCTTTCTGCGAAGGGAACAAAAACCTCCTTCACCTGACGGCGGAGATTCTCCACTTCTTCTCTTCCATAGCAGTTTCTCTGCATACGAAGGTATCCCAGAGGTGTATAAGTCTCAAATCCCAGTTTTTTTGCCTGGAGAGTCCGGTTCTTCACCAGCTTATCATAAAGTTCATCCAGCTTAT
>ERZ1643246.1711-NODE-1711-length-23050-cov-43.539509_pt1 | contig 23050 bp, 29 predicted proteins | sample MGYA00579265_ERZ1643246 | MGnify/ENA primary metagenome ERZ1643246 (study PRJEB29033, sample SAMEA4952261) | chicken gut metagenome | biome: Broiler Chicken; feature: Gastrointestinal Tract; material: Caecum | place: Ireland | collected 2018 | study: Broiler...
CGGGAGATAATGAGCAGGCTTTTCTTGGGCAACGCCTGAAATACTGCCGTAAGGTGCTGGACGGGACAGTAAAGGACGAGCAGTATTTTATTTTTATCTGCTGCGCGCCGGAAGGGGTCAAGGATGGGAGTGTCGACTACACCGACCCGAAAGTCCACGAGATGGCGAACCCGAACTACGGCGTGACTATCCGGCCGGAGGAAATTTTAAACGACGCGTTACAGGCGCGGAACGATCCGCAGCAGCGGAAGGACTTTTTCGCGAAGTCGCTGAATGTCTATACCAACGCCGTCAAGGCGTACTTTGATATCGACGAATTCCGTCGATCGGATAAGAAATACAACTGGACGCTGGAGGAGCTGGCGAAACTGCCAATCAAGTGGTACGGCGGGGCCGACCTCTCAAAGCTCCACGACCTGACCGCAGCGGCGCTGTTTGGCAACTACAAAGGTGTGGATATCATTATCACCCATGCGTTTTTCCCGGTTGTCGCGGCACACGAAAAAGCGGAAAAGGACGGCATCCCACTGTTTGGCTGGGCGGACGCCGGGTGGCTCACGATGTGCAACGCGCCGACGGTCAACCACGCGGATGTTGTCAATTGGTTTATCGATATGCGCAAGCGCGGGTTTAAAGTTGCGCAGGTTGGACACGACCGGAAATTCAGCCGGGAATATTTTATCCTAATGAAGCAGTCGGGATTCAAGATTATCGACCAGCCGCAGTATTATTTTAAAAAATCCGAAGGGTTCCGGCATATTGAAGTTTCGGCGAAAGACGGGAATCTCTACTACATGCACTCGGAAGCGTATGAGTACTGTGTCGAAAACGTCGCGGCGGTGGAAAAGACCGACGACATGATCCAGTATGAAAAGGTTATGCCGGAGCACCGGATTGACCTGTTTGACTCAAGCGTGTTTGCGTGTGTCCGGTACCTGGAAAACTTAGAGCGGCAGCAGCGCGGGAAAGATTGGTGGGACGATGGCAAAAAGTAAGATGATTTGCGGCGACTATCTGGATGCCTTAAACGAGTTGCCGGAAAACAGCGTTGATCTGATTCTGACTGATCCGCCATATGGGGTAACGAAGAACAAATGGGATGTTGAGCTGGACGTACATACAATGTGGGAAGCTTTTAATCGCGTTTTGAAAAACGTTGGAACAGCTATTATATTTGCGCAAGACAAATTCATGGTTGACGTCATAAAAGAAAACGAAAAAAAGTTTAAATATACTTTGATTTGGTATTATACACAACCAACTGGATTTTTGAATGTAAATAAGAGACCGCTTAGAACTCATCAAGAAATTTTGGTTTTCTCGTGTGGAGGGGGTATGTATAATCGCGTGCCATACATAAAGAAGTCAGCTTATCATGCGGCGTGTAAAACAGCGTCTACAAATTATGGTCAAATACCTGTAGCTACTAAAAATTCTGATGGGTGGCGAGCACCCACCACTGTGCTAACTTTTAAAGCGGAACGAGGGTTACACCCGACTCAGAAACCAGTAACGTTACTCAGGTGGCTAATAGAATCCTATAGCGATTCGGATGCTGTCGTACTGGACCCGTTTATGGGATCCGGAAGCACTGGAATTGCAGCTGTACAAACCAACAGAAATTTTGTTGGAGTGGAAATTTTGCCGAAATATTTTGACACGGCAAAACGCCGGATTTTGGAAGCGGGGGAAGAGGTTGTCTAAAAAGAGCAAAAAACAACAGACCCGCGCCTCTCCTTTAAGCGCGTGGCTGTGCGACCCGGGAACCTATGAGGCGCTGACCTGTACGGGGTATACATCCCTCAGCCACTGCCCGGAGATTGTGGCGGCGGTTGGGACGATTGCCCAGCTGGTGGGGAGCATGACAATCTACCTGATGCAAAACACCGACGCGGGCGATGTACGGGTGAAAAACGAGCTGTCCCGGAAGATGGATATTACACCGGCCAAACACATGACCCGATCGACGTTTGTCCAGTGGATTGTCAAAACCCTATACCTAGAGGGTAACGGCAACGCGGTGGTCTGGCCCCGGACGTATAAGGGGTATCTGGAAGATTTGCGGCCGGTGCCACCTGGGCTTGTGTCCTATAACCTATTAAGCCCATGGGACTACAAGGTTATTTTTAACGGGGCGGAGCACGACCCGGGGAATGTATTGCACTTTGTCCTCAATCCGGACCCCAATTATCCGTATTACGGGCAGGGGTACCGGGTGGTACTGCGGGATATTGCCAACAACCTCAAACAGGCGGCAGCGACCGAAAAGGGCTTTATGGAATCCAAATGGAAGCCGTCGCTGATCGTCAAGGTGGACGCGCTGACCGAAGAGTTCGCAAGCCCCGAAGGGCGGAAGAAGCTCTTAGACAGCTATATCAACACCGCGCAGGCGGGGGAGCCGTGGATGATTCCGGCGGAGCAGTTTTCGGTCGAGCAAGTGAAGCCCTTGTCGCTTACTGACCTTGCCATATCGGATATGGTGACGCTGGACAAGCGGACGGTGGCGGCAATCCTCGGGGTGCCGGCGTTTGTATTGGGGGTTGGGGATTTCCAGCGGGACGCCTGGAACAACTTCATCAGTACGACGATCATGCCGCTGGCGCAGGTGATCGAGCAGGAGCTGACCAAAAAACTGCTCTTAAGCCCGGAGTTATATTTTAAATTTAACTCAAGGAGCCTTTACAGCTACGATATCTCCACACTGTCGGCGGTGGCGGATGACCAGTATATCCGCGGGATTATGACGGGTAACGAGGTGCGCGATTGGCTCGGGTTATCGCCCCGGGAAAACCTCGACGATTTGGTTATACTTGAAAACTATATCCCGCGCGGGATGATAGCCGATCAAAGCAAACTGCAAGGGGGTGGAAGCAATGGAAATGCGGACAATGCAAATGAAAGCGCCACAGGTGCGGGAGGATAACGGCAAGCGGTACCTTGAGGGGTATTTTGCCGTATTTGACGAACCGTACAACGTCGTGGACGGATGGGTCGAGACGGTGGCGCGGGGGGCGTTCGCCCGATATCTCGCGACTGGCGGGGACGTCAAGGTCCTTTGGAACCATGACACCAACCTGGTGCTGGGGTCGACCGGGAACGGCACCGCCGCACTCCGGGAGGATGACCACGGGCTATGGGGCAGTGTGGAGATCAACCCGGGGGACACCGACGCGCTGAACGCGCTGGCGAGGGTCGAGCGGGGCGACGTGACCGGGTGCAGTTTCGGTTTTGAAATTGCGAGACAGGAAGAATGGTGGGACGACGACGGGGTTTACCACACCCGGATCATCGAGGTCGACCCGCTGTATGAGGTTAGCCCCTGCACCTTCCCGGCTTACCGGGCGACCAGTATCGCGGCCAGAAGCCGGGAGACGCTGGAAGACGCGAAAAAGCGCCGCAACGCGCTTTGGAAAGAAACTATGCTTAAACGTATGAAGGGAGAAATCCAAGATGGCACTTAAGGCGCTGATGCTGCGGCGGAAGATCGACGACAAACAGAAAGAGCTGGCAGAGCTGCGGGCAGCATCCGAAGCCCTGAAAACCCGGGAAACCGAGCTGGAACGGGCGATTGCAGAAGCGGAGACCGAAGAGGAAAAAGCGGCGGTCGAGCAGATGGTCGGGGAGTTTGAAGCCGACAAGGCGGCAAACGACCAGGCAGTCAAAGACGCCGAAGCAATGGTAACCGAGATGACTGATGAGCTGACCGAGATTGAGGCAGAGCAGGAACCGGTAAATAAGGCACCCACTCCCACAGCAGAGAGGAAGGAAGAGAAACGGATGAATACCAGAGTGAAATTTTTTGGCATGAGCGCCGAAGAACGGAACGCGTTTTTTGCGCGGGACGATGTAAAGGCATTTTTACAGCGGGTGCGCGACGTCGCCGCCACCCCGACCCGGTCGATCAGCGGCGCTGACCTGACTATCCCCGAGGTCTTTTTGTCGCTGCTGCGGGAAAACGTGATGAACTCGTCGAAGCTCTTAAACCGCGTTATGCTGCGGCAGGTGGGCGGAAAGGCGAGAATGCCGATCATGGGGCCGTACCCCGAAGGTGTGTGGACGGAAGCCTGTGCCTCTCTCAATGAGCTCACCTTTGCTATCTCGCAGGTGGAGGTAGACGGCTACAAGGTCGGCGGTATCATCTACATCTGCAAGGCAGTGCTGGAGGACAGCGACCTCAACCTCGCTACTGAGATTATCACTGCGCTGGGCGTTGCGATTGCAACCGCTCTTGATCGGGCTATCCTTTACGGCACTGGCGTCCATATGCCGCTGGGCATCGTGCCCCGTCTGGCGCAGGACTCCGAGCCGTCCGGCTATCCCGCTACCGCCCGTCCCTGGGTAGACCTGAGCGAGAGCAATCTCATCAACCTGGGCAACGTCACCGGGCTGGCGCTTTTCCAGGCGATTGCCCGGGCGGCAGCCAAGGCCAAGGGCAAATACAGCCGCGGCGGGAAGTTTTGGGCGATGAACGAGTCGACCTATACCACCCTCGTCGTTGAGGCTATGAGCATCAACGCCTCCGGCGCGATCGTATCCGCACAGAACGGCGTTATGCCGGTAATCGGCGGCGACATCATCGTCCTGTCGGACGACATCATCGCGGACGGCAACATCGTCGGCGGCTACGGAGATCTCTACCTGCTGAGCGAGAGAGCCGGGTCGACCTTTGAGCGGAGCGATGACTTCCGCTTTGCCGACGATCAGATCAGCTTTAAGGGCGCCGCCCGGTATGACGGCATGCCGGTCATCCCCGAGGGCTTTGTGGCGATGGCGATCAACGCGGCGCCCGCTACCAGCTCCACCTTTGTGGGCGATACCGCTAACGACGCGACTCTGGCCGACCTGACCATCGCGGGGACCCAGGTAACCAGCTTTGCGCCCGGCACTCTCAGCTACAGCTATACCGCGTCGGCCAACAGCGAGGCGGTCAACGCCAACCCCACCCAGCCCAAGGCTAAGGTATACATCTCTTATGAGGGCAAAAACTACGCCAACGGCTCCACCATCAAGTGGACGGCGGACTCTACCGCACACCCGATGACCGTCAAGGTGGAAAACGGCGCCAGCGTCCTCACCTATACCGTCAACGTTACCCGCACCAGCGGCTGATAAACGATGACGGCGGAGGACAAACTGCGGGTGCTTAAGGCGGATTTGCAGATGCTGACATCGGCAAACGACGCCTATCTCGCCGACCTCTTAACGCTGGCGGAAGGGCTGATCATCCGGGAGGGGATTACCCTTATCCCGGATGACACTGAATGCGATATGGCGGTGGTACAATACGCCGCCTATCTCTTCCGCCGCCGGGCGGCCGGGGCGGCAGACACGGCAATGCCGCGGTTCTTACGATATCAATTAAATAATTTACTCTTTTCGCAGAAAGGGCGGGTGGAAACCAATTGACATTTGACGATGGCATCTTAACGGTTTACCGCCCGCAGAATACAGCCGGGCCGGGAGACAAACCGCAGCCCGGCTTAACTTTTAGGGGCCGGTATTACTACAGCATATCCAGCCTGGGCGTTACCCGGTACTACGCCGCCATGCAGGCGGGGCAGGACGTGTCCGCAATTGTCACGGTGCCGGGGTGGGACGATATTATAACAAATGATATTGTCATACTGGACGACGGGCGGCAGTACTGGGCCGAGATGGTGCAGCCGGAAACGGACGCGTTTGGGCTGCGGATTACACGGATTACATTGGGGGTGCTCAGCGTTGATTACCAAATCCCTACAGAGGATCAAGGCGGCGCTGCTTACTGTACCTGATGTAACAGTATATCATTATGAAGCGCTTAATCAAAAGGCCCCTTACATCGTGTGGGCAGAGGACGGCGGGAACCAGCTGTTCGCCGGGAACCGGATGCAGGAGCAGGCGGTGACGGCAACGGTTGACCTGTACACCAAAGCAGAGTACGGTATAGCGCCGGATGAAATACAGCAGGCGTTTGATGACGCAGGAATCGCGTGGAGCCTGTCGGCAGCGGCCTATGAAGACGATACGCGGCTGATACACTACACATGGGATGTGGAAGTATGAAAATCACGGTTTTGGGCGCGGAAGAGTACGCGCTGAAGCTCTCCCGGCTGGGGAGCGCGTCCGAGGGGATCACCAAAAAGGCGGTATACCGGGCGGCGGACGTCGTGGCGGACGCGGTCAAGGCAAACTTACAGGCCATGCCGGTGGTAGATAACAACTATAACATATACGCCTATCAGCAGCATAAAAAAGCTCGGATGTCCGAGGCGCAGCGGGACGGCCTGGTCGAAAGTTTTGGCATCTCGAAGATGCAGAACGACGGCGGGTATATCAACGTCAAGCTGGGGTTTGACGGATACAACAGCATCCGGACGCAGAAATACCCACAGGGACAGCCAAACGTCCTGATCGCGCGAATTTACGAAAACGGCGGCAGCACGGCGGAAAAGCAGCCGTTTATCAAGCCTGCGCTGAACAAAACACGGAAAGCCGCGCAGCAGAAAATGGCAGACGTAATCGACGAAGAAATGGCAAAATTGATGAGGTGACAAAATGGCAATTAAGGGACTCAGTATCCCGGTGTTCGGGCGGTACAACTACAACGCCGAGACCGGGAAGGTCAATTACGCGGGCGGCATAATCAACCCGCACGCAATCAGCTACACGGCAGAGATCGAGTCGACCGAAAACAACCCGCTGTATGGGGACAACATGGTGATCGAAAACGACGTCGGCAGGTTTTCGACTGGCACGCTGACGCTTGAGACCGACGACTTGGTCGGAGAGGTGACGATGTTTCTGCTGGACGCCAAGACGGTCCAGCGGCAGTACGGCGATGAGCAGACGGTCGACGCAATTGTGTTTGACGACCGGATGCATTCGCCGGTGCTGGGCGTCGGGATTATCGAGCTGCACCAGCTGAACGATGTAGACCAATATAAAGCAATTTGGTTTAAAAAAGTAACATTTTCCATCCCGCAGGACACCGCAACCACACGGGGGGAGACGGTCGAATGGCAGACCCGGACGATCGAAGGGACGATTGCCCGAAGCGACGAGCAGCACCACCCGTGGAAGGAGGAGGCCTGGTTTGAAACCGAAAGCAAAGCGGTGGAGTACTTGCAGGCGATGCTGGGGGTCGGGACGCTGGGGACCCTTACCGTACAGAGTGCGGCAGGGACTACCGAGGGCACGACCGCCTTGACGGTGACGCCCAAAAAAACCGGGACGAATACATACCGGTATACACTGGGGACAGCGCTGGAACTGCCGGAGTATAACGCCGATTGCAGCGACATGACCGTGTGGGACGGCGAGGCGGATATCCAGGCACAGGACGGGCAGCAGGTGCTTGTCGTTGAGGTTACGGCGGACGGGTACGCGCGGGCCGCTGGCATTGCAGATGTGGAGGTTAATGGGGCATGACGACGGTAACGATTTGCTGGAAAGAGTACCCGGTGCGGTTTTCGATCGGGGTGCTGGCCGCGATGAACGACAAGTACGGCGCAAACGGGCAGCGGAAGATCTTTGACGCGGTCGAAAAGGGCGACGTCAGGCCGCTTATCTGGCTCACAAAAAAGATGATCGAGACGGGCGTCAAATACCGGGCGCTGATGGGCGAGGAAGCGCCGGAAGCGCCGGATGAAGAGGCGCTCGGCATGCTGATCGGCCCGGCGGAAATGCCGGAAATTATGCGGGCGATCACCGCCGCGATGACCGAGGGCAACAAGACAACCGTCGAGAGCGCCGCAAAAGATAAAAAAAAATAACGGCCGGCGGCCCGCTCGTCTGGCTGGGGGTCTGGCGGGGTGTGCTCAACATCCCGTACCCGGTGTATCTTATCACAACGCCGGGGGAGATGCTGGACATGATCGCCTGCTATCAGGCGATACAGTGGGGCGCGGACGTCAAAAAAGCAGACGATAACTACATCCCCGACTTGCGGTAAGGAGGGTACTATATGGCAGCAGATATCGGCCCCCGGATCGGTATAGACGGGGAGGCAGAATTTCGAAAAGAGTTAAACAATTTAACGCAACAGGTTAAGACGTTTGGGGCAGAGCTTAAAGCCGTGTCCACATCGGCGGACGACGAGGCAGACGCGGTTGGGAAAGCGGCCCGACAGCAGGAGATACTGGGGAACGCCATCGACGCGCAAAAGCAAAAATTACAGCAGTTGCAGCAGGCGTTGCAGCGGGCCACACAGGAGTGGGGCGAGAGCGACACCAAAACGCTTAAGTGGCGGCAATCGGTAGCGCGGGCGGAAGCCGAACTCAACCAGCTGGAAAGCCAGCTCAAACAGACAACCTCGGCGCTGGATAAGACGGACAGGGCGGCGGACAAACTGGGTGACTCGATGGACGACGCCGGGAAAAAGTCGTCCAGTTTTGGGGATATGCTCAAAGCCAACCTGTCGGCGTCGGCGATCACCGGGTTTGCATCCAGCATTACCGGGGCAATTTCCGGGATCATTTCCGGGCTGGGGCAGATGGTCGAGGAAAGCAAAGAGTACCAAAAAATTATGGGGTCTCTCGAAATTTCCAGCGAGAAGGCCGGGTACACGGCGGAGGAGACAAGCGCCGCTTATAACGAGCTGTTCGGGGTACTGGGCGACAACCAGACGGCTGCGACGACGACCGCAAACTTACAGGCGTTGGGGCTGGCGCAATCCGACCTTAACACACTGATCGACGGCACGATCGGCGCGTGGGCAACCTACGGCGACTCTATCCCGATTGACAGTCTGGCAGAGGCAATCAACGAGACGGTGCAGACCGGGACGGTCACCGGCACACTGGCGGATATGCTCAACTGGGCGGGCACCAGCGAGGACGATTTTAACACCAAACTGCAAAACTGCTCAACCGCAAGCGAACGGGCAAACCTCATCTTGCAGGAAATGGCCAATCAAGGGCTGACGCAGGCGGGCACCGCATGGCAGGAGCAAAATGCAAACCTTGTGGCGGCAAACAATGCGACGGCACTTTACCAGCAAAACGCCTCGGCACTCGCGGCCGCGATCGGGCCGATGTTTACCGCCATACAGACGGCGGGGGCACAATTACTCGGCGTACTGGCGCAGATTGCCGGGGCGTTTGATTTTACCGCAATCGGCACGCAGATTACAAGTTTGGTGGAGTGGTTTACCGGGCTTGTCACGGCGGTATCGAGCGGGCAGATGACGATCGGCGAGGCGTTGGGGCAGGTAAGCGGCAAATTTACCGAGACAATCGGCAATATCTTGTCGCAGCTGGGCGAGGCGTTGCCGGGCATCCTGCAAGCGGGCGTCGATATCGTCCTCAATCTGCTACAGGGCATTGTGGACAATACGCCGCAGCTGTTGCAGGGTGTAACCGACCTGATTACCGGGGCAATACAGGCGTTGACTGACAATTTGCCAAACTTTTTAACCAAAGGTATGGAGATTGTCGTCAACCTCGCGCAGGGGGTTATCGACAATCTACCGCAGATGGTCAGCGCGGCGGTCGAATCGGTAGCCAATTTTATTCAGACGATCACCGACAATCTGCCTAATATTGTGGCGACGGGCGTCGAACTGCTGTTACAGCTGATCGCGGGTATTATCAACAGCTTGCCGGACTTAATCAACGCGGCAGGGGATATTGTCAGCAATATCATAGACACGATCAAAAAGACCAACTGGTTACAAGTCGGTATGGACATCCTCGCCGGCATCGGGCAGGGGATTATCAACGGGATTGGCGGCGTCGTATCGGCGGCGCGGACGGCGGCCAGCAATATCTTAAGCAGCATCAAGGGCTTTTTTGGCATCCACTCGCCGTCTACCGTTATGCGCGATATGATCGGCGGAAACATGATGCAGGGCTGGGCCAACGGCATCCGGGGCGGCATCCACAATACCGTCGGCGCGATGCAGTCGGCGTCCCGGCAGGTATACGGCGCAATCGGCGGGCAGTTACCGGCCTACGCGACGGCCAGCGCGCCGGGCGCGGGCGGTTTATCCGGCTTGCAGATCGTCCTTAACGACGGGACGCTCGTCGGAAAACTATCCCCAGCGATCAACCGGACGCTCGGCGGATACACCAAGATGCAGGGGAGGTATAAAGTCAGTGTATAACAATTACGCCTGTACGATTAACGGCAGGCATACCTATTACTATTATGGGCTGTACGTGACCAATACCGCCCCGATTGCGCCGCCGGAAGTGCGGACGCAGTATATCGAGGTACCGGGGCGCAACGGCAACATCGATTTGACCGACGCGCTGACCGGGCGGCCGGTGTACGGAGACCGGGAGATCACACTGGAGCTGGGCGGCAAAAAACCGGCGGACGAGTGGCCGGGATTTTTTAGCCGGTTTCTAGCCGATGTGCACGGGAAAAAGGTCGAGATCGTCTTTGACAACGACCCCGGGTGCTACTATGTGGGCCGGGCGATTGTGACCGGGGCCTACGAGCGGGGGAACGAGATCGCGCGGTTTAGCGTGACGGTGACGGCAGAGCCGTACAAATACGCCCGGTTTAATGCCCTCCCGCCGGTGACGGCGACGGCCGCGGGCATCAGCCAGCGGATTGTCGGGAGCAATTATTTAACCGTGCCGGAGTTTACGGTCACGGGCGGGAATGTGACCCTCAAGATCGGCGACGATACCTACACGCTGACACCGGGGGTCAACAAAAACTATGATATCATCATCGACAACGAGGCGTACATCTACACCTATACCGGGACGGGTACAGAGACGGTGCAGGTGAGCTATAAGCGGGGGTGGTTATAATTGTACCGGGTAGTAGCGACTTATAACGGCGTTGATTACGAGATTTACAACCCGCTCGACCCGTCGGCGCAGATATACGACGATGAAATATTGGAAGAAATGGGGAAAACACCAAGTTTTACCTTTTCGGTGCCGCCGGGCAACATCGCCGAGACGGTGATCCAGCCGCTCGCCACCCATATTACCGCATACCGCGACAATGTGGAGGTATTCTCCGGGCGGGTGATTTCCGCCGACTGGGATTTGTACAACACGATGACGGTCAGCTGCATTGGGGACATGGGCGACCTCGCGGACAGCCAGATCGCGCCGTTTTCCCACACGGGGACGGCGGCAGAATTTTTAAGCGCTGTTATCAGTAAGCACAACGCGCTTGTGGACGTGTCCAGGGCGTTTACCGTCGGAACCGTGAATGTTACCGGGGAGACGGGCAAACGCACGGTAGAGGACTACACAGACGCGCTGACGCTCATTACAAACTACTGTTCCGGCGCGTACGGCGGGTATATCCGGGTAAGGCCCGGGCGAGTGGTCGACTGGATGGAGGATTTTGGAGAAAACGGGCAGGTCATCCGGTTTGGCGAAAACATCCTCGACCTCTCCCGACAGATCGACGCGGCGGACGTCGCGACGGTGCTGATCGCGCTGGGGCCAGAGCCGGAAGAAGGTATCAGACAGGCTGTCACCGCGCAAAACGCCGACGGGGTCAAAAAATGGGGCAAAATCTACCGGGTCGAGGAATTTGAGAGCGACGCGGGGTTGCAGGCGGCGGCGCAGGCGCGGGTGGACGCGCTCGCAACATTGCCGGAGAGCGCGGAGCTGACGGCGCTTGACCTCAGTGTGGTAGACGTAAGCATACCGGCGTTGACGCTGGGGGCATGGACAAACTTTTACAGCCCGGCAAACGGAATACAGGGGCGGTACCTCTTATATAAGCGGAGCCTCCACATGACGGCCCCGGCAAACGATACGGTCAGTTTCGGCCCGGTGCAGCAGACGATCACCGGGACGTCGCTTGCGGATAAAGCGGAAGCAAAGGCGGACAACGAAGCGCTAAAAGAAGAGACGCAGGAAATGATCAACTCCGCGATGGAGGGGCAGGACGGGAAATTCAGCGAGATTAACCAGACGATCGACCAAATCGAGCTGCGAGTCGGCAACGCCGAGGGGGATATATCCAGCCTTACGTTGCAGGCCGACCGGATTGTCAGCCAGGTAGAGGACGCGGAGGACAACATCAGCCGGGTCGAGCAGACGGCGGACAAGATCAACTGGGTGGTGCAGAGCGGGACAAGCGCCAGTAATTTTACATTGACAAGCCATATGGCAGAGCTGGTGTCCGACGAGGTGCACATTGTCACCGACGATTTGCAGATATCGTCCATCAGTTACGGCGGGAGTTGTCACGTAACTTGTGATTCGGGCGGGGTCAATATCTACCCGGGGAGCGGGGACGTTGAGATCGGCAACCCCGCTAGTACAATCTATCTCAACGGTAACCGGGCGTATACCGGCACGCTGTACCCGGACGGCAGTCCGAACTGCATATCCGGCAACGGAAATGCGGTATTTACCGGGCAGTTAAACGCCAACTCGGGGCTGTTTGATGACTGGTGTTACGCGCCGAGCTGGGAAAACGGATCGGATGAGGCGATCAAACGGGAGATTACGGCACTGGACGCCGGAAAGAGCAAGGCGCTGATTTTGGGCCTTAACCCGGTCAGCTACTACTATAAACAGGGGCAGTCGGGCGCGGCGATGACGGTAAACGCCGTCATGCCGATGAGCCGGGCGGTGGCGCTGGTGCCGGAAAAAAAGCTGCATTTTGGGTTTGTGGCGCAGGAGGTGCAGGCGGAATTGGTGGCCGCCGGGTACACCGAGGGAAACCCGCTGGTATCCTCCCGGCAGCTGACGCTGGACGGGGACGCGGTGTTAACGCTCAATTATACCGATCTCATCGCTCCGCTGGTCAAGGTGGTGCAGGACTTAAGCGCGAGATTGGAGGCGCTGGAAAATGTACATTGATGTGACAAGCCCGGCGAAACCTATCCCAATTGGAGTGGTAGGCGAAAACCTGTCCCGGGTCGTGGTATGGGACATCGGCAGGTGGATTGCCGACTACGGCGAGGGGTACGCCATGCTGATGGCCAAACGCCCGGTAGACGAGGCACCCTATCCGGTGCCGCTGGTGCAATCGGGCAATCAAGCACTGTGGCGGGTGCGAGACGTCGACCTTTTCGCGGCGGGCGAAGGCGAGTGCCAGCTGAGTTACGCGGCGGGCGGGCAGGTTGTAGCCCGGACGCCGGTATACAGGACGTTGGCCTGCCGGGCAATCGAAGGCAACCCGGAAGACCCGGAAAACCCCGGAGAAGGCTGGGTATCCGAGATTTTGCAGGCGGGCAAGGACGCGCAGGAGGGCGCGGCGCAGGCGGCCACATCGGCAGAAGCGGCGGAAAAATCCGAAAACGCTGCGGCGGCGTCGGCAGAAAGCGCCGCGCAGTCAGCCGAAAACGCCGGAAAATCCGAAGAATCGGCCAAGGGATGGGCCGACCTCGCGCAGCAGGGCGCTGCAAATGCGGGGTGGTTTTACGTGTATGGGGAGGGCGGTATATTATATATGGTGCGCAGCGACAACGCGCCGGAAGATTTTGCGCTTGTGGACAACGGGAAAGGAGTGCTGACCGCAGTATATGGCTAAGACAATCGAGATTGGGCCGTACAGTGCGTACGCCATAGCAGTTGCCAACGGATACGACGGAACGGAAGAAGAATGGCTTGCGTCGCTGGTGGGGCCGAGAGGTATGCAGGGCGCAAGCATCACAGGTGTTAAAATTGACGGCAACGAGCATATTATTGTGACTATCCATGATCCGGCGACTAATACCGATACTACCATTGACGCCGGGCCGATTGACAATACCAGTGCAGTGCAGAGCATCCAACAGGCAGCGCAGGCGGCTATTACACAGGTTACGCAGGCGCAGACCGCTGGTGTTAATGCGGTTAACAGTGCCAGGGACACCGCATTGCAGCAGGTTGCGGCATCCACAGAGGCGGCACAGACAGCGGCAACGCAGGCGGCAGAATCGGCAAGCAGCGCAAATCAGGACGCACAGGAGGCTGCGGAAAGTGCGACGCAGGCCTCCGCATCCCAGACGGCTGCATCCGAGAGCGCAACACAGGCCCAGCAGGCCGCCAGCGACGCGCAGAGCGCAGCCGGTGAGATTGACGCGGGGCTTATTGTGGAGAGCGCCAGCGGGGAGGTTGTCTCCGTGGCAGATAGTGCGGCGGCGAAGCTGCGGGGGCTGCGGATTTATGGTAAGAGCGTGCAGGATGGGACGCCGACTCCGGAAGCACCGGTTGAGATTGAGAGCGCGGGGGATGGGGGCAGTATTACCATTACGCTATCTGATGGTGCGGAACAGTCCCAAACCCTCACCTACCCCACCCCCAACGGCCTCCTCGGCATCCCGGTTGAGAGCGGCGGGAACTATACGGATGCAGAGGGGCAGCAGTGGATTTGTGACGAGGTGGATTTTGGGCGAGGCGTGTACGTGAAAAGAATTGGTGTAGCGTCAATCTCGAATGCGGTCAGTATTTCCAACAGCCGACAGTCAAACTCTGCATATTTCGGTTGCGAGAACAACTCTTACAAAGACGAATTAATCGGATACGATTCTAATATCATGTGCGATAAACTGGTTGCCCGTGCGGTTAACACAAATAAAATTAATGGGGCTCAAATTACTATTGTTTCGAATAGTGGATGGTTCGTTTTTGGGATTCGGAAGTCGGTTGTATCGGAAGAAACGATTGCTGCCGTATCCGAATACTTAAGACAAAATCCAATCATGGTGACCTACGGTCTTAACGCGCCTGTTGAAACCGACCTCACCCCCGAGCAGCTCACCGCATACGCGGCGCTTACGATGTATAAGCCCAATACCACCATTACGACGGACAGTGACCCGTCAGCGGGGGTTGAGGTAAACTATGTGGCCGACACAAAAACTTATATTGACAACAAAATTGCCGCAATCAGCGAGGCAATTATGGGAGGTACAAAAAATGGCAATGTATGACATCGCAAAAAATGTTGTCCAGTCCGGCAATTACAAATTAACCGAGATGCTGGACAAGCTGACCACACTCTGGATGGAGGGGCAGATCGACAAGGAGCAGCGGGACGAGCTGACCCAGATAGCAAAGCAGAGTCCCGACGCACGGGCAGAGCTTGACGTCCTCGCCAAGCTTGAGGACTTAGACCGGAGGGTCGCGGCGCTGGAAGCCGGCGGCGGTGTGGAGCCGGTGGAGTACCCCGAGTATGTGGTTGGCAAATGGTACTATAATGGGGACAAGATGACGTATAACGGCAAGCGTTACAACTGTATTGCGCCCGCAGGCGTGGTATGCGTATGGAATCCGGATGAGTATGCGCCCTACTGGGAGGAGGTAGCGTAATATATGTATGTATACGCAACCGACCCCCGGAAGCCGATCCCGATCGGCGTGCAGGGGGAAAACGACGCGCGGACGGTAGTCTTTGACATCCACAGCTGGATTGAAGATTATGGAAACGGGTCGGCACTGCTGGTACATCAGCGGCCGGGGGACGCGGAACCGTATCCCGTTACGACCGTGCAAAAGGCGGGTACAATCGAATGGACCGTGCAGCAGGCAGATATTATCGCCGGGGCACCGGGCCGGGCGCAGCTCAGTTACCAGGTGGGGGACAACATCGTCGCCCGCTCCCCCATCTATACGACCCTTGCGGCGGACGAGATTACCAACACCCCGCTCTCTGACAATGCACCGGCGCAAAGCTGGATCAACGACCTGTTGGAGGCGGTCAACAAGGCGGGGGACATCACATCAGATGTGCAGGCGGCGCAAAGCGCGGCGGAAAAGGCCGAGGCGGCGGTCAGCCAGTACCCCAAAATCCAGAGCGGAAACTGGTATGTATACGACGCCGACACCGGCGTGTATACCGATACGGGCGTATCCGCCAGCGGGCCGGAGGGGCCGCAGGGCAACCCCGGTCCGACCGGCGCAAAAGGCGATATCGGCCCGGCCGGGCCGTATTACATCCCGTCGATTGATGCAGACGGGGTTGTCAGCTGGACTAACACCGGGGGGCTGGAGAACCCCGACCCGGTAAGCGTAAGAGGCCCGCAGGGCGTGCCCGGGCCTACCGGGGATACCGGCCCGGCAGGACAGGCGGCAGGATTTGGACAGGCAACCGCCACTGTGGGCACCGGCAGCGGCACGCCGACGGTAACGGTCAGCACCAGCGGGCCGGACAGCGCCAAGGTGTTTGCGTTTGCGTTTGACGGGCTAAAGGGCACGACTGGCGACCCGGGGCCGACCGGGCCTAAGGGCGATCCGGGCACATATGTAGCGCGGGTGGAGCGCACAGCGGGCACCGGCGCGCCGGGCACGACCGACGTATACACGATGTACGATTCGGACGGCGGGGTTATTGGGACGTTTACCGTTTACAACGGCGTAAACGGCACCGGCAGTGGCGATTTTCTGGCGGACGGGTCGGTCGCGATGACGGGCGACCTCAACGCGGGCGGGCACCGGATAACCAATGTGGGAGCGCCCACAGCTGCGGGCGACGCAGTGCGGCAGTCGGATTTACAAGCGGTATCGGACGAGATTGACGCGATTATCGCCGGGACGACGCCGGTCAATATCCCGGTGGCGACCGACGTTAAGGCGGGCATCGTCAAGCCGGGCGAACACCTGAGCGTAACGGCGGATGGTACGCTCAACGCCGAGTGGCCCGATCTCAGCGGATATCTGACCGAGATTCCGGCGGAGTATGTGACATCCACAGAGCTTGCGGGGTACGGGTACATTACAAGCGCGGCGCTTAACGGGTACGCTACGCAAAGTTGGGTGCAGGAGCAGGGATACTTAACAGCGATACCGGCGGAGTATGTGACCGACAGCGAGCTGACCAGCAAGGGGTACGCAACCACAGCGGATGTGGCGGAGACCTACGCCGAAAAAGCCCTTAAGTTTACCGGGACGTTTACGGCGGCTGGATGGACGTCGGCGACAGGCGGGTACAGCCAGACGATCAATGTATCCGGGCTAACGGCGGACGACGAGCCGGTTATTGACCTCAATTCGACGGCGACAGACGCGGATACCTTTAACGGGCAGCTTGAGGCCTTCGGGTTGGTCAGCAACTTTACGACCGGGGCCGGGACGCTGACGGCGGTTGTGCTGGGCGATTCCGCACCGGAAGTGGATATTCCAATTCATGGGGTGGTGGTTTACTGATGGCGAATGCGATTATCCTGCACCGACGGCGAAGTGAGAAGATCGAGCCGGGGAGTCAGACGTTTACAAGTAACGGGGTGTTTGTAGCACCGTATAGTACAACCTATATTGTGGCACTCACAGGCAGCTGTCACAAAGCGGGAAACGGTGGAAACGGGGGCCGTGGAAGAGGATATTACGACACAGAAACTGGATTTGGATGTGCCGGAGGCGGTGGAGGTGGTGGAGGCGGTGGAAAAGCGCAAAATTATGTCGTAACCGCTGATGTCCCACTTGTAAAAGGTCAATCTTATTCTGTAACAGTAAACGAGAATATGGTTTCTGTTGCAAACGAAATCAGCTTGGCAACAGGTACCCCCGCTAAAGACGGAGGGGACGCCACTTCGTCTGGCGTAGATGTTGGAGACTACAATGCAGGCGGTCGTGGAGGTAGTGGAGAGGGTCAACATACATTATCTACTACACACAGTTACACTACAAGTGGGAGTAGTAATGGCACTTCGGGTAGCAACGGAAGCTATGGAGATTATGCAGATGATGCTGAACCTCATTTGTGGTATGATGGTGGGACAGGCGGAAGCGGCGGTACAACAGGTGGAGGTCGTGGAGGCGATGGCGGAAGATGCAGATATGTAATTGGCAACTTTGACGAAGAATCCGGAGAAAGAGGGTCTTCGGGTTCAGCACGAGTTATAGGCAGTATCACAATCAGTTGGGGAGGTAACGGATAATGGCAAAATACGCATATATCTTACAGGGCAAAGTCATGTACATCGAGGACAGGGACGTCGATATCAAAAACCTTGTCGCGCCTGACCTCACCGACCGGTTTGTGCCCATCCCGGAGAGGGCGACCGTACGCCCGGGGATGATCTACTCGGACGGGGCGTTTATCGACGACCCGGTCACGCCGCCGGATATCATCGCCAAATACCAAAACCTGCTGTTACAGCGAGACGCGCAGTACAAAGCTGTCTTATCGCTGCTGGTGGCGACGGCTACCACACTGACTGACGCGCAGGCGCTCGGCATCCAGCGGGACTTTTACCCGGTCTGGCCCAACGGTGTGGACGAGACCGGCGCATACCGAGCAGGGCAGGTGGTCACCGATAACGGCAGTCTTTATCGGGTGGTACAGGCGGTGACGCCGATTGAGAGCCAGCCGCCGCACGGGGAGGGGATGCTGGCGATTTACCGGCCCATCGATACCGGACACGCGGGGACGCAGGGAGACCCAATCCCGTGGGTCTACGGGATGGACTGCCACACCGGCAGCTATTACAACTATAGTGGGGTAACGTATCTGTGTAAGGGGGACATGCTGCCGTGCGTCTGGTATCCGGACAGCGGCATCTGGCAGTGGGAGGTTGCAGATGAATGATGAATATCTGCTGAGAGAAGTGCACGAAGAGTTCGCCGGGCGGATGGAGGACGAGCACCGCCGCATCAACCACCGGTTGGAATCGTTAGAGGAGACGATCGGGGAGATTAACCGGCTGACCTTATCGGTGCAGTCGCTGGCGGAGAGCGTCCAGCGGATGTGCAAAGAGCAGGAGCGGCAATCTGAGCGGCTCCAGACGCTTGAAGACAGAGATGGGGACAATTGGCGGGCGCTGATGAAATACCTGCTGACCGGCATTGCTGGGGCGCTGGCGGGGTTTATCGCGTCGTGGTTAGGAGGCGGAATGATATGACGATTAACTGGGAAGTAAGAGTTAAAAATAAAACCTTTTGGCTGACGATTATTCCGGCGGTGCTGCTGCTGGTACAGGTGGTAGCGGCGGTGTTCGGCTACACCCTTGACCTTGGCGATCTGGGCAACCGGCTCATTGACGTGGTCAACGCGGTGTTTGCCGTGCTGGTGATTCTGGGGGTGGTCAACGACCCGACCACGGCAGGGACAAGCGACAGTGTGCAGGCAATGACATATAAGAGACCGAAAGGGGACGGGGCAGATGTTAAAGGGGATTGACGTAAGCCACCATCAGGGGGCAATTGACTGGACGAAGGTCAAGGCAGATTTTGCACTCATCCGCGCCGGGTACGGTAAATATGCCTATCAGGAAGACCCCTGCTTTGAGGACAACATCAAAGGGGCGTATAACGCCGGGATCCCCGTCGGGGTGTACTGGTACAGTTACGCAGGGGACGTCGAGAGCGCAAAGCAGGAAGCGGAAGTCTGCTTACAGGTGATTAAGCCGTATAAGGATAAAATCGTCCTGCCGGTATTTTTTGACCAGGAATATGAACCGGCGATCAAAGCGGCAAGTTATCAGGTGCGGACAGAGTGCTGCAAGGCGTTTATTTCTGCCGTGGAGGCCGCCGGATACCGGGCGGGGATGTACGCAAGCAAGGACTGGCTGGACAACCGGATTGACGCCGGGGCGCTGCCAGACAGCTGCACCGTGTGGGTGGCACAGTATGCGGGTAAGTGCACCTATACCGGGCGTTATACCATCTGGCAGTATACCTCAAACGGCAAGGTGGACGGCATCAAGGGCCGGGTAGACCTTAACCAGGCGGATGACGATTTGATCGCACCCACAGCCGACAGGTGGCAAAAGATCGCCGGGAAATGGTATTGGTATGAGGACGGCAAGCCGGTAACCAACTGTTGGCGGAAGATCACCGGGGAAAGCGGCGTGCCGTACTGGTACTATCTCGGCAAAGGCGGCGCGATGCTCAAAGGCTGGCAGAAGATCGGGGAAGAGGTGTTCTATCTGAACGAAAAGGCAGCCTATGGAGTGCCGGAAGGGGCGTGTATTATTACCGACGGGCGCGGGAATGTGATCCGGACATAAAAATAAGCCCTCGGGGGATTCCCGGGGGCTTGCTGCTGCTTATACCCCGCATACAGTGAGCGGCCGTTATAGTCCCCCGCACTATCCGGAGTTACGGGGTATACAGTGCACAATGCCTGCACCTATATTATATCACACCCGCTCGGCGCAGTCAAACAGTTCTTCCGGGGTGATGTGCAGGGCGTTCGCTAGACGCATGGCGTTGCCAAAGGATATCTTCCGCAGGTCGGCGTCGCCCCGCTCCAATCGGGCGTAGTTGCTGGGGGTGATGCCGACGGCGCGGGCGACGTTATCCTGGGTCAGGCCCAGGCGCTCCCGGTAGTGCCGCAGGCTCCAGGCGGCCGGGGACTTGATCAGGCCGGCAATCTCCATCGCCTCCATGATCGGGGTTATGGCGCCAATGTCGACCGTAATCATGTCCATCGCCTTTTCCAACCGGGCGGCGGCGCGCTGCTGCCAGGTGTAATTTTCGGCCTCGTCCCAGGTCACCTGGATGGACAGGTCTTTATACTGCGGGGCATCCTCTGTGGACAGGGCGCGGGCTTTTTCCCGGGCTTCGTCCTCACTCCCAGCGTCGACCTCGTAATACCGGACATAGCCGTTTGTGATCTGGTCAAACCAATTTTTGCTCCCGTCGTCGTTTGCGGTTACATTTACACGGTATTTCATGTTATTATACCTCCATTATAGATTAAGCAGCGACAAACTCACCGGTGAGGTTGTCGACATAGCCGATCTTGGTTTCGCGCTTGCGGTTCCAGGCGTTGGTGTAGGTGACATAGGAGACGTAGGTGCGGTTCTTGCCGTACTTGACCCAGTCGTTGGTGTGGACGCGGTAGTTCCAGCCGGATTCCTTACCCTCTGCGTCGGCCTTGATTTCAGCTTTCGCGACGGCCCAGGCAGCTTTCAGGGCGGTGCTCATCGAGACACCGGCGGTTTTGCGGATGTTCCAGGCGTTTTTCATGATCTCGGATTTGTTATACATTTTGATTACCTCCGTTGTTTTTTGTTATCCCCTTGCTGTGATTATATTATAGCATGTTCACGTCTAGTTGTCAACAGCTAGCAAGAAATTTTTATTTAGTTTTTGTGGGAAGATTTTCTTTAGGTTTTTTTAAAAAAAAAAAGTGGTTGGTAACGCGTTGGTAACAAATTGGGCGCGGAGGGCCGAAAATATGGGGTATGATTCGGACGATCCACCGCGTGGCGGAGGAAGCAAGCGACAATGTATTGTATATCATTTACAGGTTCGTCACCGGCCTCCGCTGACCCAAACGCCGTTACCGATTATTCGGTACCGGCGTTTTCCATTTTATCCAGTATCTTCCCCAGTACGTCCCATTCGTCTTCCGACAGCTGGGACAAGGCAAAGATCAGGCGCTTTTTGACATTGTCCGGGCCGATAACCGTACGGCTGATAAAATCGGCGTTTTTCCCCTCCCGCATGGTGGGGAGGAACATTTCGCCCTCGCCGGTCCGAAGCCAGGTTTCGTTTACGTGAAACTCGCGGACAATATTTAATATTGCAGATTCGGACGCGCCGTTGTTTCCGTTTTCCACATTAGCGATTGCGTTTTGAGATAATCCGATCCTTTTCCCAAACTCTGTTTGGGACATTTTTTTACCATCGTTTCCCAATTTCTCTCTCAATGTTTTAATTCTATTTCCGACATTTTCCAAACACATCACCTCTTTCCTACATTATATAATATCAGATTCGGATAATTTGGTCAATTGGCATTTTCACCAATTACAAAGATATCAGTTTGTGATAATTTTATTGCCCAAAACAGTTGACAACAATATCCGAATCTGATATAATATAGTCACAGGCAAGAGATACACAACCAAAACACAGGAGGTAAACACCATGACTTACAAAGGCTACACCATCGACCGCGACAACCTCGGCAGACTGTACATCCACAACAACAGCGACCCGCACCGCGAAGATGTGGAATATATCCGCGGGAATTCCATTAAATACGCAAAGAAGATCATCAACCAGATCATTCGGTACGGGTACCACGAATAAACAAGGAGGAAAACAAAAATGACATATTATAAAATCTTGTACCGCACATACGAAACCATGTCCCGGCATCAATCAGCCGTAGTGTGGGATGAGGATGCCCAAAAAATGGTGGATGCGGTATTTGCCAACAAAGCTACAGCCGAAGCAGTCGCGCAAAGCTGGTTTGGCGATGAGGTTGACAGTTGGTATATCAAAGCATACCGGATTTAATCCCACCCGATGAGAGCCGGACGGTGACCGGCCGAAACCGCCGGATAGGCGGTCGTGGGAAACCACAGAAAGGAGGATATTATGAACATCATCATCAAACGCCCTTACACCCCCGCTTTTTCGCGGGCAGTGGGGCACCCGGTGGGCATCGCACAACTGCGGAAAATCGTAGGAAGCCCGGCACACGTCCGGTATGGGCCGTACGGCGTCGCGATTGTGTACAATCCAAAGAGCCGGGGAGAACCGAACTTTAAAATGGAGTCGGTCGGGTACATCCGGGGCAACGCCGTGTTTGTCGGATGCGACGGGCAGCGGCTGACCGGGCTTGACCAAAAGCAAGAGGCGTACATCTGGCAGGAGCTATTAAGGGGGATTTGACTACAAATGTTTGAACAGTGGATGAAGGAAAGAGGTGAGACGGTTGAACCGGATGAAGGAGCTGCGGGAAGCAAAGGGGCTGTCTAAGTCAGCGGTAGCAGAGGCGGTCGGGATCGCGGCCAGTGCGATCTTAAAATATGAGGACGGCATAACCCAGCCGTCTGTCTACGCCGCATGGAAGCTGGCGAAGCTGTACGGCGTGACGATCGAGGAGATGATGGGGTATGGCGGTCGAAAGGGTGATTGAGCTGATAAATGATGAATTGAAAAAGCAGCTTGCAGACGCCAGACGGTGCGACACTGGCGGCGCGAAGATGGATGGAGGAAAATCATGAACAAGTACAAAATTTTGGAAGGCCAGTACGTCGAAGCGATCGGGAAAAAGCTGTACCGCGTACAAGCATTAAAGGATTTCGATGGTGTAAAAGCAGGAGACATCGGAGGATACATAGAAAGCGAATCCAATCTGAGCCAGTCTGACAATGCGTGGGTGTACGGCAATGCGCAGGTGTACGGCAATGCGTGGGTGTACGGCAATGCGCAGGTGTACGGCAATGCGCAGGTGTACGGCAATGCGCAGGTGTACG
>ERZ1643246.1712-NODE-1712-length-23046-cov-7.637815_pt1 | contig 23046 bp, 22 predicted proteins | sample MGYA00579265_ERZ1643246 | MGnify/ENA primary metagenome ERZ1643246 (study PRJEB29033, sample SAMEA4952261) | chicken gut metagenome | biome: Broiler Chicken; feature: Gastrointestinal Tract; material: Caecum | place: Ireland | collected 2018 | study: Broiler...
ACCAGGTGGCGTAGGTGGAGAACTTATAGCCCTTGGTGTAGTCGAACTTCTCCACGGCCTTGATAAGGCCCAGGTTGCCCTCTTGAATCAAGTCCAAAAACTGCATGCCCCGGCCCAGGTAGCGCTTGGCGATGCTGACCACCAGGCGCAGGTTGGCCTCGGACAGGCGCTTTTTGGCGGCCTCGTCCCCGTTGGAGATGCGCACGGCCAAGTCCACTTCCTCATCGGGGGTGAGCAGGGGCACACGGCCAATCTCTTTCAAATAGACCTTCACCGGGTCGTCGATGGCCACGCCGTCGGCGCCCATGCCGGGCTCCAGCTCGATGCCCTCGGCCTTGGCCAGCTCCTCGTCGTCGATGGTGATGTCGTCGAAGTCCTCCACAATCTCCACGCCCTGGGACTCCAGGGTGTCGTAGAATTTCTCAATCTGCTCGGGGTCGAAGTCCAGCTCGCCCAGGGCGTCCAGGATTTCCTTGGTGGAGAGCTGGCCCTTGCTCTTGCCCAGCTCCAAAAGGTCTTTGATTACGGTTTTCTTATCGGGTTGTGCCGCCATATACTGTACCATTCCTTTCTTGCGTCCAGTTGGAATTTCCCATTTACTTCCGGCTTTTCAGTTCTTGCAGGTAGCGCCGCAAATCTTCCTCTGTGGCGCCTTTTATCTTTTCCGGGTCGGAGAAGCCGCCCTCCTCCCGGATGATTTGGCAATAGCCCTCCACGTCCTCCCAGGAGGGGGGCACCTCCCGGCGCTGGGCCAGGGCCCGGGTCAGCTCGGAGAGCTCGTCGGGGGTGAGCTCCTCGGCCAGGGCGGAAAGGGTGGCCTCGCCCTGCTTAGTCTTGCCCAGCAGCAGGCTATATACTCTGCGGCCCCAGGGGGTGACCCACTTTTCCGGGGGCAGCAGCGCCTCCAGCTGGGCGGCCTTGTCCTGGTGCTGGTAGAGGTAGGTGATGATGCCCTCCTCCGCCAAAGCGGCCCGCATGTGTTTTTTCTTTTCGGGGTTTGCCACCGTGCGGGCGGCCATGACCTCCTGCTGGGCGCGGACCTCCTCCCGCCTGCGCTGGCGCGCCGCCTGGGAAGCCGCCCGCAGCGCCGAGGCCATGATGCTCTCCTTGCCCACGCCGGTCTCCTCGGAGAGCTTGCCGGCGTAGAGGTCCAGCTCTATCCTGTCCTGCAGGGGCCCCAGGACCTGGGCCACTGCCTCCTGGAGGTACCGCTTTTTGCCGTCCTCGGTGGAGAGGTCGTACTTCTCCCGGGTCACGGCCAGGCGGTACTCTGTGTCGTTGCCGCTCTGCTGCAGCAGGCGCTTGAAGCGCTCGGGGCCGTCCTTGGGATTTTGGCGGAAGAACTCGTCGGGGTCCTTCCCCCCCGGCACAGTGACCACCCTCACCAGCAGCCCGGCGTTTTTCAAAATGGGGATGGCCCGCTGGGTGGCCCTGCGCCCGGCCTCGTCGGAGTCGTAGCAGATGACGGCCTCATCGGCGTAGCGGCGGATGACGCGGGCCTGCTCCTCCGTCAGCGCTGTGCCCAAAGAGGCGATGGCGTTGGTAAACCCCGCCCGGTGCAAGGCGATGACGTCCATGTAGCCCTCGGCCAAGATGAGCTGGCGGGTGCCGGAATCCTTGGCGAAGTTCATGGCGAACAGGCCACTGCTCTTGTGGTACACCGGCGTTTCCGAGGTGTTGATATATTTGGGCTTCTCATCGGTGAGGATCCGCCCCCCAAAGGCCACTACGTTCCCCCGCAGGTCGAAGATGGGGAACATCACCCGACCCCGGTAGCGGTCGTACAAGTTGCCGTTTTTGGAGAGGCGCACCATGTCCGACTGGAGGAGCTCCTCCTGGGTGTAGCCCTTTTTCCGCAGGTGGTTTGTCAGGGCGTAGCCGCTCTCTGGGGAATAGCCCAGGCCAAAGTGCCGGACGGTTTTGGCGTCCAGGCCCCGGCGGCGGAAGTACTCCACCCCGGCCTTGCCCTCTGGTGTGGAGAGCACACTGTAGTAAAACCGGCCCGATTCCCGGTTGATTTCCAAGATGCGGGTGCGCAGCCGGGACATGGACAGGTCCGCGCCGTCCTCGGGCAAAGCCATGCCCGCCCGCTGGGCCAAAAACTTCACCGCCTCGGCGAAGTCCAGGTTCTCCACGCCCATGACAAAGGAAATCACGTCCCCGCCCTTGTTGCAGCCAAAGCAGAAGAAGGAGTTGTTCTCTGGGTAGATGCAGAAGGAGGGGGTCTTTTCATTGTGGAAGGGGCACAGGCCCACCAGGTTCTTGCCCCGCCGACGCAGGTTCACATAGGAAGCGGCCACATCCTCGATGCGGTTGCGCTCCCCCACCTCCCGCAAAAATTCCGGCGGAAACGCCATGGCAGTCCCTCCCTTTCACAGTGTTTTTTCAAAAGCGCCTCAATGGCCCAGGCCCAGGTTCCAGGCCTTGGGGATGAACAGCTCTTGGTAGCAGGCCACGGCATAGTGGTCTGTCATGCCCGCCACGTAGTCGCAGGAGGCGGTGTCCACGCCCTCCTCCTCGGCGATTTTCTGCATGTAATCCGGCAGGTGGTCCGGGTTGCGGAAGTGCACGAACAGGCTTTGGATGATGTGGGGCACCTTGCGCTCCTCCTTTTTGGCGTACTCGTTTAAGTACACCGCCTGGTACATAAAGGCCTCCAGCTCTGTATAGGCCTGGTAGGTGGCGGGGTCCATGGCGATGGTGCCCTCCCGGCTGTTCTCCACCACCGAGCGGATGAGGGCGGTGATGCGCTTTGTCTTGGAATCCCCCAGCATCTGGGTGATGGCCCGGGGGATGTCCTCCTCCCGCAGGACGCCCGCCCGGATGGCGTCGTCGATGTCGTGGTTTATGTAGGCGATTTTGTCCGCCCAGCGGATGATGCGGCCCTCGGCGGTGTCGGCCTCTAAGCCGGTGGTGTGGCACAGCACGCCGTTGCGCACCTCGTAGGTGAGGTTCAGGCCCCGGCCCTCTTTCTCCAGGCGCTCCACCACCCGCAGGCTCTGCTCGTAGTGGCGGAAGCCGTGGGGCAGCAGGGCGTTCAGCGCCCGCTCCCCGGCGTGGCCGAAGGGCGTGTGCCCCAGGTCGTGGGCCAAGGCCACCGCCTCGGTCAAATCCTCGTTGAGGCGCAGGGCCCGGGCGATGGTGCGGGCGATCTGGGCCACCTCCAAGGTGTGGGTGAGGCGGGTGCGGTAGTGGTCCCCCTCTGGGGAGAGGAACACCTGGGTCTTGTGCTTGAGGCGGCGGAAGGATTTGCAGTGGATAATCCTGTCCCTGTCCCGCTGGTAGGGGGTGCGCATCTCGCACTCCTCCTCGGGACGCTGGCGGCCCCGTGTCTCCTGGGAAAAGGCGGCCCAGGGGGCCAATGTCTGCCGTTCCAACTGTTGGGTCTGCTCACGGATGGTCATACCGTTTCCACAACCTTTCCTGGTCCAGTGCGTTGGCTTGTCCTCCTTCATGGGTGCAAAAGCGCCAAAAAGGCCCTTTACTTTACTATACGCCCGCCCCGGGGAAATTACTTGCGCCCGGCGGGATTTTTTCAAGAAAAAGTCCCAGCAAAGGGGAAAAAGCGCTTGCCCTCTTCCACCAGGGCGCAGCGGCCGCTGGTGGCGTCCGCCAGGCGCTTTTCCAGGGCGGGCAGCTGCTCGGGGTCCAGGTGGAAGCGCAGGTTCACCCGCTCTAAAAACTCCGTGCCGTCCACCACGCCGCCATTTTCCGGCACCAGCGCGGCCACCTTCCCGTAGAGGGAGTAATCGCAGGAGAGGGACAGCAGCAGGCACTCCCGCATGGTGATTTTATGGGCCGCCGCCAGGGCGATGGACGCCGTGTGGGAGTAGGCCCGTATCAGGCCGCCGCCCCCCAGCAGGATGCCCCCAAAGTACCGGGTGGCCACCACCACGGCGTCCATCACGCCGGCCTTTTTCAAGGTGTCTATCACCGGGATGCCCGCGGTGCCCTGGGGCTCGCCGTCATCGGAGAAGCGGGCGATGTTCCCCTCCCGCAGGATGTAGGCGTACACGTTGTGGGAGGCGTCCCAATATTGGCTTTTCAGCTTGGCGATAAAGTCCAGGGCCTCCTCCTCGGTCTGCACCGGGCGGCAGCTGCCGATGAACCGGGACTTCTTCTCGATGAACTCGTCCGCGGCCTCCCGCTCTACGGTGACGTATTCCACGGCCCTCTCCCCCTTTCCCTGGGTAAAACAAGACAGGCGGCGCGAAACCGCGCCGCCCATCCCCGGGCATAAAGCCCACTATTGCGTCCAAATACAGAAACCGCCAACGGATTACTTGTCCTGCAGGCCGTAGCGCTTCTTGAACATATCCACGCGGCCGCTGGTATCCACCAGCTTCTGCTTGCCCGTAAAGAACGGGTGGCACTTGGAACATATTTCGACTTTGATGTCCTTCTTGGTAGACCGGGTCTTAATCACGTTGCCGCAGGCGCAGGTGATGGTGGTCTCCTGGTAGTCGGGATGTATATTCTGCTTCATCTTCAGTTTCACCTCTTTACGGATGGGATGTTTCAAATCAATCGCAAAATATTGTAGCACAACCCGCCGGAAAATGCAAGGGTTTCTTTTTAAAAGTTTTCACCCCTGGCGGCTGAGGTAGCTGATGTACTCCTCCAAACACATGGAAAGCTGCTGCATGGAGGTGGCGTGGCCGCTGCCCACATAGCGGATGACGGTCAAATCCTCGGTGCAGCCGGTGTAGTCCTCCTTGTCCGCGGGGTAGCGGAACACAAAGCCGTATTTGCCCATGTTGTTCCGCAGCCAGGAGCAGGTGCGGGAATCGCCGAAGGTCTCCGGGTCGGCCTCCACCCGCAGGCACATGCCGGACTGCATATCGCTCTCCCCGGCCATGGGCACCTCCAGCCGGGCCTGGGTGCGGGCCATCACCGTGGTGAGGCCCTCCTCGTTCTGCAGCTGCTGCACCTTCTCCTCAAACAGGCGCTCCTGTTCCTCATAGGAGACATACCCCGCGGAGAAGGTGAGGGCCAGGCCGTCCTCCCGGGCGGCCTCCACCAGCATTTGCAGCGCGCTGGCAATGTGGGCCTCCACTTGGACGCCCTCCGCCTCCACGGTGTTGGGCACATAGGAGGCGTCCTGGGGGTTGTTCTGGTTGATGACGAACAGGGCCACGTCGTCGTCGTAGACAGGCAGGCCCATGCTGTCGTAGGCGGGCATCTCCACCTGGCTGAGGGAGGAAAGCCCCCCGCCCTGGGCGCTGCTGGAGGAATCCAGGGAGATTTCCGCCTGGAAATAGGGCACCATGTACAGCGCCACAAACAGCCCCACCCCAACGGCCACCACCAGGCCCACCAAAACCATCACCAGGCGCATCAGCACCTTGATGCGCTTGGCCTGCCGGGACTGGAGCTGCTTGTCCCGGGAAATAAAAATGTTGCGCCCCGCGGGGCCAATATCCACACGGTGGTCCCTGCGCTCCAGGGCCATCCGCTTTCTACGGTGTCTCGGCAAAGCATTCCCTCACAATCTATATCCAGGCGCGCTGGGCGCCAAAGCCACAGGGGCTGTGTCCTCTAAAGAAAGTTCAACTGTATTATACACAAGTTTCCCGCAAAAAGAAACGGGCCAAACAAAAAAAGCCCCGGCAGCCCGGAGCTTTTTTTCTGTGAGGTTTTGCTTATTCCGCCTCGAAGTAGGCCTTGAAGCCCTTGTAAGCCATGTAGACATCCAGCTTGGAGACCACCTCGAAGGGAGAGTGCATGGACAGTACCGGCACGCCCACGTCGATGACATCGGCGTTCATGCGGGAGATGTCCAGGGCCACGGTGCCGCCGCCGCCCTGGTCCACCTTGCCCAGCTCGCCAATCTGCCAGAGCACGTCGGCCTCGTCGAAGATTTTGCGCACCTGGCCCACAAACTCGGCGTTGGCGTCGTTGGAGCCGCCCTTGCCCCGGGAGCCGGTGTACTTGGACAGGCCCACGCCCCGGTTGAGGAAGGTGGAGTTGCCCGCCTCGTAGGCATAGGCGTAGTTGGGGTCGAAGGCGGCGGTGACGTCCGCGGACAGGCAGGTGGACTTGGTGTACACGTGCCGGGCCTCCAGGCCCTCGGCGGCGGCCAGGTCGGCCACGAAGTAGTTGAGATACTCAGAGGCCAGGCCCGTGTTGCCCACGCTGCCGATTTCCTCTTTGTCCGCCAGCACGGTGATGCAGGTGTACTCGGGGGTCTTGCACTGGAAGATGGCCTCCAGGATGGGGTAGGCGCAGACGCGGTCGTCGTGGCCATAGGCGCCAATCATGGAGCGGTCGAAGCCGATGTCCACGGCCTTGAAGGCGGGGACAAACTCCAGCTCGGCGGAAATCAAATCGCTTTCCACAATGCCGTACTGCTGGTGGAGGATGTTCATGATGTTCAGCTTGAAGAGCTGCTCGCCCTCGCCGTCGGTGAGGGGCAGGCTGCCGGCCAGCACGTTCATGTCCTCGCCGGAGATGGCCTCGCCCAGGGTCTTGGCCATCTGGTCCTTGCCCAGGTGGGGCAGGATGTCGGTGATGGTGAATTGGGGCTCGCCCTCTTTCTCGCCGATGCACACGGTGATTTCCTCGCCGTCTTTGCGGACGATCTTGCCGTGGAGGGACAGGGGGATGGCGGTCCACTGATACTTCTTGATGCCGCCGTAGTAGTGGGTCTTCAGCAGGGCCAGCTCGTTGGCCTCGTACAGGGGGATGGGCTTTAAGTCAATGCGGGGGCTGTCGATGTGGGCAGCGGCGATGCGCACGCCCTCCTTGGCGCCCTTCTTGCCGATGACGGCCAGGCACATGGCCTTGCCGCGGTTGTTGTAGTAGACCTTGTCGCCGGCCTTGTACTTCTTGGCCGGGTCGAAGGGGACAAAGCCGGCCTCCTCGGCGGCCTGCACCGCCCAGGTGACGGCCTCCCGCTCGGTCTTGGCGGCGTCCATAAAGGACTTGTAGCCCTCGGCGAACTTGTCGGCCTTGCCCAGCTCTTTGGCGCCCACTTTGGCAGCGCCATGGGTACGGTCGTTCAGGAGCTTCTTCGCCAGCTCCTTGGCGTCGATTTTTTCATTTTTCTTAGACATTCTAATTGACCTCCTATATCTCTCAAGGGAATCTTCCCTGAAAGTGCGTTTCAACGTTCAACTCAAAACTTCTATATAGATGGGATAATACGTAGGTAAAGCTGGTAGAGGCATAACTCCAGTAAGATAGACCACTCGCAGGATATCTCCCATCTCCAGATCCTCCCACTGAAGAGCTTCCCCGTCTTTCTCGATGACAAGCCCATCCTGCTGGGCCAACCACCCGTTGGAGCCAAAAGCATCAGAGGAACCGGAAGCGTCCAGCGCTCTAATATAAATTTTGTCACCGGCATAGTCTTCACTATAAGGTATGATCTCGCCGATAAAGGAAATGGTGTCAAACCAAGGATACCGCTCGAAATCGTCCTGATACTCCGTACGCCGGTATTGAAACTGCTCATTATACACTCTCTCGTCCGCTTCGCCGTCAATGACATCTTCAGGAAGCACCACTTGATTGGCATGATACCCCCACAGGAAGCATCCCGCCGCCACGGCCACTGCCAAAATAACATACAGGGATCCCGCAAAGATCCAACGCGTTTTTTTCATGGCAGCTCCTCCTCATAGGACCAGCTTCCGTCCTCGTGATAATTCCCCTGAAGATCTATGGCAAGCACGTGGGAAAGGGTGGGCAGATCGCCTTCCGGGATCTCCCCTTCATAGCTGATAGCAAACCGCATGCCGGGAAACATATCCTTCACTTCCCACTCCAAACCGTGGATGCGTATCTCCGTATCCTCATCGATGGAAAGAAGGAATTGTCCCCGCTCCTCTTCCCGGTTGACAGAGGACCCCTGTACCAGCAGCGTGTGATCATCCACTGGTTTGATCAAGGTTGCGTATAAGAAGCCCGCCTCTTTCCAAGTAGTCACATCCTGAGCCACAGACTTTCCCATGAAAAAGGCGCCCGTTCCCACACCGATCAGCAGGACCAGACCAAAGGCTGCCAGAAATTTCTTCCCTTTCATTTCCCCACCGCCCTTCATCTTCTTTTACTTTACCACGAAACAGTGTAAAAAGCAACGAAAGGCATCCTATTTCTCATAGAGCTTTTGATAAAGCCCATAAGCCCGCTGGACCTTGCGCACGTAGGCGTCGGTCTCCGGGTAGGGGATGGTGTGAAGGGTCTCCCCGTCGTGGGAGTAGTCGCCGCTTTCCAGCCAGCCGGACACATTGCCCATGCCCGCGTTGTAGGCGGCCAGGGCCACCTCCACGGTGCCGTACTGGTCCAGCAGCAGGCGCAGCAAAGCGCAGCCGCAGTGGATGTTGTCGCCAGGGTCCCAGATGTCCCCGCTGCCGTCCTCGGTGGGGTAGAGGGAAAGAATCCAGTCGAACGTCTCCTGGGTCAGCTGCATCAGGCCCATGGCGTCGGCGTGGGAGCGTGCCTGGGGGTCGAAGCCGCTTTCCGTCTTGATGATGGCGTAGACCAAGTTGGGCTCCAGGTCGAACTCCGCGGCCTCCCGCTCCACCAGCTCCGTATAGCGCTGGGGGTAGAGCAGCCGCAGGCCGCCCTCCAGCAGCCGCGGCCCAAAGAGGACCACCACCACGGCCACAGCCACCGCCAGCACTGCCAGGGTAAGACAACCTCTCTTCATAGGCGCGTGTTCTCCTCCAGCTGGTTTAGGAACTGCTCCACGGCCTCCTCCACCTGGGCGCCGGGGCCGTTTTCCACCACAAAGTCCGCCCGGGCGGTGTAAAACTCACCGGTGGGCTGGGCCTCCAGGCGGCGCAGGGCTGCCTCCTGGGAGATGCCGTCCCGGCGCAGGACGCGGGCCAGGCGCTCCTCCTTGGGGGCGTCCACCGCCAAAATGCGGGAGCAGGCGGCGTCCAGGCCGGACTCAAACAAGGTGGGGGCGTCCAGCACCAGGACGCGGAAGCCCTGGGCCTCCCCCTCCGCCAGCTGCCGGCGGATGTGCCCCAAAATGCGGGGGAAGGTGATTTCCCCCAGCCGGGCCCGGGCCTCTTGGGAGGCGAAAGCCCGGCGGGCCAGCTCCGCCCGGTCCAGGGCGCCGTCCCGGAGGACCTGGGGGCCAAAGGCGGCGGCCAGCTCCTCCAGGCAGGGGGCGTCGTAGACCTGGGGGCTGCGGGTGGCCTTGTCGCAGTCGATGACATAGCAGCCACGCTGGGCCAAGGCCTGCCCCACGGTGGACTTGCCCGCGCCGGTGGGGCCGGTCAACCCCACAATATGCCGCCCCTTGGGGTTTACCACCTGAAAGGCCGCCGCCCGGATGAGCCGGTTGTACACCGCCAGGCCCACGCCGCGCTTCCGGGGGAGGCGGGCATAGGCGCGGGCGGCGCCGGCTTCGTCCAGCTGGTGGAGGGCCTCAAAGAGCCGGTGGGCCTGGCTGGCGCTGTCGTAGCGGGTGCCATAGGCCATAGTGGGCACCTGGAGCAGGGGGACGTCCTCCTCAAAGCACAGGGCCCAGCCGTCCCCCTTTTGGTTGACGTACTCCACGTAGTCCTCGGGGGAGGCGTCCACAATCACCACGTCGGCGGCGGGGGAATAGTGCTTATACTTCATCCCCGGGGAGGCGGCCTTCTGCCCGGCCTCCATCTGGTGGAGCACCGCCGGGTCCACCTCCACCTGGCCCAGCACCTGCCGCAGCTGGGAGAGGGTGACGCCGCCGGGGCGCAGCAGCCGGGGCACCGGGGTGGCCAAGGTGAGCACCGTGGACTCCACGCCCACGTCGCAGTCGCCGCCGTCCAGCAAAGCGTCCACCCGGCCGGTGAGGTCCTCCCGCACGTGGAGGAAGGTGGTGGGGCTGGGCTTGCCGGACAAATTGGCCGAGGGCGCCGCCAGGGGCACCCCCGCCGCGTCGATGACAGCCCGAGCCGTGGGATGGGAGGGGCAGCGCACCGCCACGGTGTCCAGGCCCCCGCTGGTCTGCCGGGGGATGACATCGGACTTGGGCAAAATGATGGTCAGGGGGCCGGGCCAAAAGGCGGCGGCCAGCTTTTGGGCGCTTTCCGGCACCTCCCTCACCAGGGGCGCCAGCTGGGAAAACCGGCTGATGTGGACAATCAGCGGGTTATCCGAGGGGCGGCCCTTGGCCTGGTAGATTTTCTTCACGGCCTCCCCGTCCAGGGCGTTGGCGGCCAGGCCGTAGACCGTCTCCGTGGGGATGGCCACCAGGCCGCCCCGGCGGAGGATGTCCCCCGCCCGCTGGATGTCATCGGGGCAATGGTCGCTGAGAAGCAAGGTTTCCATAGCAATCCCTCCTTATCCCTGCTGGGAGGCTTCCAGCTGGGCGGCGCGGTCGGCGGCCACCAGGCTGTCGATGACCTCGTCCAAAGAGCCGCCCAAAATTTCCTCCAGCTTGTAAAGCGTCAGGCCGATGCGGTGGTCCGTCACCCGGGCCTGGGGGAAGTTGTAGGTGCGTATCCGCTCGGAGCGGTCCCCCGTGCCCACTTGGCTGCGGCGCTCCTGGGCCACCTGGTCGCTGGCCTTTTTCCGCTCTTGGTCCAGCAGCCGGGCCCGCAGCACTTTCAGGGCCTTTTCCTTGTTTTTGTACTGGCTCCGCTCGTCCTGGCACTCCACCACCATGCCCGTGGGCAGGTGGGTGACACGGATGGCCGAGGAAGTCTTGTTGATGTGCTGGCCCCCCGCCCCGCTGGAGCGGAAGGTGTCTATCTGCAAATCCTTGGGATCGATGTCCACGTCCACCTCTTCCGCCTCGGGCAAGACAGCCACGGTGGCGGTGGAGGTGTGGATGCGGCCCTGGGCCTCTGTTTCGGGCACGCGCTGCACCCGGTGGACGCCGCTTTCGTACTTCAGCCGGGAGTAGGCCCCCTCCCCATCAATGAGGAAACTGACCTCTTTAAAGCCCCCCAGCTCCGTCTCGTTGAGGGAGACAATCTCGGTCTTCCAGCCCTTGCCCTCGGCGTAGGCGGTGTACATCCGGTAGAGGTTGTAGGCGAACAGGGCAGCCTCCTCCCCACCGGCGCCGCCGCGGATTTCCACAATGACGTTCTTTTCGTCGTTGGGATCCTTGGGCAGCAGGAGCAGCTTCAGCTCCTCCTCCAGGCGGGAGAGCTCTATCCCCTTCTCCCTGATTTCCTGCTGGGCCATCTCCTTCAGCTCCCGGTCGGCGGCCTCCTCCAGCAGCTCCTTGGCGCCGGAGAGGTCCGCCCCGCACTGGCGCCAGGCCCGGTAGGTCTCCACAATGGGCTCAATCTCCTTGTGCTCTTTCATCAGCCGGGCATAGAGCTCCCTGTCCGCGGCGGTGGCGGGGTCGTACAGTTTAAGATTCAGCTCCTCATAGCGGCTTTCGAACACTTGTAAATTTTCAAACACAGCAAACACAGCCTTTCCATAACGAAGATAGGTTTCTACACAGCGCTGGAAAAGCCGCTACTCCTCCCCCTCTGGGCGGAGGATCTTCTTGATATTCTTTTCGCATTTCAGCCGGGGGATCATCACTTCCCGGCCGCAGCCGTTGCAGCGGATTTTAAAATCCATGCCCACCCGCAGCACGGTGAACTCCAAGCTGCCGCAGGGATGGGGCTTTTTCATCCGCAGCACATCGCCCACACGGACGTCCATCTCGCTCATCCTTTCCAAAGGGCCCGCCCCTTCCCGGGCGGCACGCAGATTAGTTTATTATTATACACCCATTCCGGCAAATTTGCAAAGAAAACAGCGCCCTGGGGAAAAGGCCCAGAGCGCTGGCTGTCTCTTACTATGCTATGCGGGCCGCTACCGCTGGGGCGCGGCGGCCACGTTGTCCTCGCTGCTTTCCGTCCGCATCGTGCGGGCGGCAGCTGCCTGCACCCCTGGGATATTGACGGACACCGTGTACTCATCTACCACCCAGCAGGAATCTGCCAGGCTGCCGGTGAGGGTGACAGTGGCGGGCACCTCCACCGTGCCGGTCTGGTTCTGGAAGTTGCTCAAATCCACCTGGACGGAGATGGAGTCGCCGGTGACGCGGGTCACCTGGGCCTCTGGCCCCACCACGGACACCGCCAGGGAGGTGGTGGCCAAGGTGGGCTCCACCCCGGAGGGGGCGTTTACCACCTGGATGTTGGCGGAGCTGACGCTGACCGAGGCCTGCTCATACCCATTGAGATTGATGGTCACGGTGGCCTGGCTGGTGGTCTCCCCGGTGGTGCTGATATTGCGCACACCGGTGGGCAATGTGATATCTGAGGTGATGGTGTTGTTGGTGCCGGCCGTCAAGTCCGCAAAGTCGATAACGGAATCCAACTGGATTTCATTGATGCCGGAGAGCACCTCGGAAGTGCCCACAATGGCGATTTCTGCGGGCTCGATTTGGATGCGGCTCTCCGAGAAGCCCTCGGGCTGGTGCAGCGTGGAGGCCACCAGGCTCACAGTCTTCATGGGGATGACGGGGACGGTGACGTCCACGCTCTCCACGTTGAGGGTGAGGTAGAGGCCGGACCAATCGGTGATTTCCTGGTCGTTGGCGTCATACAGCTGGATGGGGCAGCTAAAGCTGGTCTCCTCCCGCAGGGCCGTCTCCACCTGGTAGTTCACCGCCACCCGGCTGATGCGGTCCACCGAGGAGGCGGGGCCGGAGATGGTCACGTTGTCGGCGGAGAGCACCGGCGTCCCGGCGTAATAGCCCGTATCCGAGCGCACCTGGATGTTGCTCTCGATGGGCAGGTTTACCTCCCGGACGCGGTCGTATTCCACCGTGACCTCCGAAGGGCTGACAGAGGCGATTTCATAGCTGCCCATGGTGTTGGCCTTTACCGCCCGCACCTGCAAGGTCATCTTCTGCAGGGTGTTGCCCTCCAGCTGGGTGGAGGTGGGGTTTAAAGTGACGCTTACCTCGAAATCGCTGGCGGAAAGCTGGCTGGTAAGCAGGTTGTTGCCAGAGACTTCCACGTCCGCCGTGGTGTGGGACATGCTGAAAATCTGCAGCCCCTCCTCCTGGGCGGCGGAGGACACCTGCTGGGTAATGGGCACATCGTGGATGACCACGTTGCGCTCGGCGCTGTTGGCGTACATCAAAAACCAGGTGACCACTGCCACCACAAAGGAAAACGCCAGCACAAAGGTGTTGTGATAGAAGATTTTCCCCAGGGAGATCGCGTTCTTCTTTTTAGGCGTTTCCGGCGTTTCGGGGCGCTTTTTCTCCTCGTTCATCCGTCACTCCCCCTTTCTGGTGGTGCGGCCGGTGAGGCCCAGCTTGCCAAGGATGCGCTTGCTGCTGCTGGTTTCCTCCGGCGCGCCGATGAGGGCGCTTTCCAGCACCTCCCGCAGGGTGACGCGGTTGTAGTTGCGGGTGAGCTTGCCCTCCATGGCCACGGAGATTTGGCCGGTCTCCTCGGAGACCACCACCACCACGGCGTCGGAGTTCTCGCTCATGCCCAGGGCGGCCCGGTGGCGGGTGCCCAGCTCGGCGCTGACGTTCTCGTTGCTGGTAAGGGGCAGGATGCAGCCGGCGGCGTAAACCTGGCCCTCCCGGATAATCATGCCCCCATCGTGGAGGGGCGCCTTGTTGAAAAAGATATTGGCGATAAGCTGGGAGGAGGGCGCTGCCTCGATGATGGTACCGGTGGCCACAATCTCGCCCAGCTTGGTCTGACGCTCAAAGACGATCAGCGCGCCCATGCGCAGCTGCTGGAGGATTTGGGTGGCGTCCACCACGCCCTGGATGGCCTTGCGGGTCTCCGCTTTGCCCTCTTCCTTATCTTTGGCAGAAACGGTGTTTGCCAGGGACTGCACCACCTTGCTGTGGCCCACCTGCTCCAAGGCCTTGCGGATTTCCGGCTGGAACAAAATGACCACGATGACAATGCCCGAGGACAGGAACGCCCGCAAAATGGCGTTGAGCATAAGCAGATCCAGCTGATAGGAAATTAAGAACAGAACTATCAGCAAGATAATGCCCTTTACCAGCTGCCCGGCCCGGGTTTCTCGCACCAGCTTGATGGCGCTGTACAGCAGCACGGTGACAATGGCCACATCGATAGCGTCCTTAAAGGTGAAGTTGCGGGCCGCGGTTAAAATATTCTGCCCCAGTTCGGAGAGATACTGCACCACAGACTCCAAGACCATCACCCCTTTCTTCAAGATTCGTTACGGTTTCTTTTCACTTTCTTCTCCCAAACGCAAAACAAAAGCCGCAGGCAGGAGCCTCGCGGCATTGGCAGCAAGCCATTCCTGGCCAGGGGGCTGCTCCCAGGGGATGGGCCCGAAGAGCGCTCACGGCTTCCTGCAAAGTATTATAGCATAGAAAAAACGCAAATAAAAGAAGTTTTTTCTACTTTCCCGGAATTTATTCCCGCCACCGGGAGAGCCGGGCGGCCAGGGCGGCCAGGTCCTCCTTCCGGGTAAAGGCTGAGGGGGACACCCGCACGGTGCCTGTCTCCAGGGTGCCCAGCTTCTCGTGGGCCAGGGGCGCGCAGTGCAGGCCGCAGCGCACGGCGATGCCCCCCTGGGCCAGGAACTCCCCCACCCGCTCGCTGGGGACGCCCTCCAGGTTGAAGGAGAGCACCGGCGCCGAGAAGCGCTCCTCCGGGGGCGGGGTGTAGAGTGTCACCTTTCCCAGGCGGGAGAGCCTGCCGTGGAGGTACCGCAGCTTTTGGAGCTCCTCCTGGCAGATGCGCTCCACGCCCCGGCGGCGCACGAACTCCAGCCCTGCCCCCAGGCCCAAAATCCCCGGGACGTTTACGGTGCCGCTCTCGTAGCGCTCGGGGGCCTCCTGGGGCATTTGAAAGCTGCGGGACTGGGTGCCCGTGCCGCCCTCCACCAAGGTGCCCAGCAGGCGCTCCGGCTCCCGCACCAGCAGCAGGCCGGTGCCCATGGGGCCGTACAATCCCTTGTGCCCGGCGCAGCACAGGTAATCGATGCCGCTTTCCTCCATGCGGATGGGGAACAGCCCCGCGCCCTGGGCGGCGTCCACGCAGAGGGCCACATCGTACTGGTGGCACAGCGCGGCGATGCGCTCCACCGGCACCCGGGTGCCGAACACGTTGGAGGCCATGGTGCACACCGCCAGCCTCGTCTTGGGGCCTATGGCCTGGCGGAAGGCGCTGACCGTGGCGTCGTTGTCCCCGGGGGTCACTTTGGCCACGGTGTAGGTGACGCCCCGGGCCTTGAGGGCCTCTAAGGGCCGGGTGACGGCGTTGTGCTCCAAGTCGGTGATGACCACGTGGTCCCCGGGCTTTAAAAAGCCCTTGAGCACCACATTCAGCGCCTGGGTGCAGCTGGGCTGGAAAAGCACGCACTCCGGGCCGGGGGCGCCGAAGAACTCCGCCGCCTGCTGCCGCACCTGGTACACCGCCTGGGTGGTGCGCAAACACATGCCGTAGCCGCTGCGGCCGGGGTTTGCCCCAAAGTCTGTAAAGGCGCGCTGCACCGCCTGGCGCACCCCCTGGGGCTTGGGGTAGGTGGTGGCGCTGTTGTCCAGGTATATCACGGCGTTTCACCGTCCTGTTCCATGCGGCGCAGCACCCGGATGTGGTTCTCCCACAGGATGCGCTCTGCCGCGTCCGCCCCCTGGGGGACGTAGATTCCATAGCCGCAGCCTGTTTCCTCTGTCCGGGGGATGCGCTCCACATAGCCCCGAATCCCATGGCGGAACAGCAGGTCGCGGCCTTTCATGGCGTAGGTCACGGAGCTGACCACCAGTAAAGGCTTGCCCAAAAGACCACCTCATTTGCCTGACGCGAAAGTCTCGTTTTTCCATTCTATGCGCCAGGCCCCCCGCCGTGACCGGCAAAGGAAAAGGGCCGCCCAGCGGCGGCCCCAAACAGGCGGTTCAGTATTCCAGCAGGCAGACGGCCTGGGCGGCCATGCCCTCCCCGCTGCCGGTAAAGCCCAGGCTCTCCTCGGTGGTGGCCTTTACGCTGACCTGGGAGGCGGCAATCCCGCAGGCCTTCGCCAGGTTCTCCCGCATCTGGGGGATGAAGGGGGCCAGCTTGGGCCGCTGGGCCAGCACGGTGGCGTCGATGTTGCAGATGGAGAAGCCCCGCTCCCCCAGCAGCGCGCACACCTGGGAGAGGAGCCCCAGGCTGTCGGCGCCCTTGTAGCGGGGGTCGCTGTCGGGGAAAAGCTTGCCAATGTCCCCCAAAGCGGCGGCGCCCAGCAAGGCGTCGGCAATGGCGTGGGCCAGCACGTCCGCGTCGGAGTGGCCCAGCAGGCCCTTCTCAAAGGGCACCTCTACCCCGCCCAGTATCAGCTTCCGGCCCTCTACCAGCCGGTGCACGTCGTAGCCAGTGCCCACGCGCATGGCTTTCGCCTCCTTTCCCAAAGTGGCCCGGGCCGTCACGCGGTCCTCCGGGGTGGTGAGTTTCAAGTTCCGGTAATCCCCGGCGGTGAGCTTCACCCGGCCGCCTGCCGCCTCGATAAGCTGGCAGTCGTCGGTGTAGCGCAGGCCCGAGGCCTGGGCCTTCCGGGCGGCGTAGAGGTACATCTCCCGCTCGAAGGCCTGGGGCGTTTGAATGGCCATCAGCCTGTCCCGGGGCGGGGTGGATTCCACAAAGCCCTGGCCGTCCGAAAGCTTGCAGGTGTCTTTCGAGGGCACCGCCAGGGTGGCAGCGCCATAGGCCACGGCGTCCTGGCAGAGGGCGTCCACCTGCTCCGCTGTGACAAAGGGCCGGGCCCCATCGTGGATGAGAAGGTAAGGTGTATCCGGATCCAAGGCAGCCACCCCGGCCAGGACGGAATCCTGGCGCTCCTGGCCGCCGGGGGCCACAACCCAGGGCTTGTCCGTCTTGCCGGCGAGAAGGGCCTCCACCTGGGGGCGGTCCTCCTCCCGGCAGACCACAGCCAGCTCCCCCACCCAGGGGGAGGAAGCCAAGGTCCGGAAGGAGTACAGCAGCACCGGCTGGCCGCCCAAATCCTCCAGCACCTTGGAGCCCTGGCCGCCCATGCGCCGGGAGCTGCCCGCGGCCACAATCACCGCGCCAAATTTGCCTTCCACGGCAGTCCCTCCTTCCGGCTCAGGCCTTTTCCAGGGGGAAGCCGAAGAACTCCACCGCGTTGTTGTAGCAGACGCCCCGCACCATCTTCTCCAGGGCTTTCCAGTCGGCGGGGTATTCGCCGTTTTCCACCCAGGCGCCCAGCAGCTCGCAGAGGATGCGGCGGAAGTACTCGTGGCGGGGGTAGGACAAAAAGCTGCGGGAATCGGTGAGCATGCCGATGAAGTTGCCCAGCAGGCCGCCGTTTGCAAAGGCGGTGAGCTGCTTGACCATGCCGGCCTTGTGGTCGTTAAACCACCAGGCGGAGCCCTGCTGGATACGGCCCAGGGGCGTGCCGTCCTGGAAGCAGCCAATGACAGAATTTAAGCCCTCGTCGTCGTTGGGATTCAGGCTGTAGAGCACCATGCGGGGCAGGGCGTCCTGGGAGGCCAGCAAATCCAGGAAAGCGGCCACCTCCAGGGAGGGCGTGCCCTGGAGCACGGCGTCGTAGCCGGTGTCACGGCCCAGCTTGTGGAACATGCGGGTGTTGTTGTTGCGGCGGCAGCCGTAGTGCAGCTGCATCACCCAGCCCAAGCGCTTGTACTCCCCAGCCACAAAGCGCAAAAAGCCCGTCTGGAAAGCGGCAAGCTCCTCCTGGGTGAGGGGCTCGCCCTCCAGGCGCTTTTGGAACACCCGCTCCAGCTCCTCCTCCGAGGCGGGCTGGCACACAGCCGCCGTCAGGGCGTGGTCGCTGGCGCGGCAGCCCATCTTGTCAAAGAAAGCCATGCGGGACAGAAGGGCCTCCTTCAAATCTGCGTAGGTGCGGATTTCCACGCCGGCGGCCTGGCCCAGGCGCTGGAGGTAATCCAGGTACTCGGGGCGCTCCAGGCCCATGGCGGCGTCGGGACGCCAGGCGGGCAGCACTTTCACCGGGAAGCTGCTGTCCTGGGCCAGCTGCTGGTGCCACTCCAGGGAGTCGGCGGGGTCGTCGGTGGTGCACACCAAGGTGACGCCGGAATTGGCAATCAAATTCCGGGCGCTCATGCCGGGCTCCTGAAGCTTTTGGTTGCACAGCTCCCACACCTCCTGGGCGGTGTCCCCGTTCAGGACGCCCTCATAGCCAAAGTAGCGGCGCAGCTCCAGGTGGCTCCAGTGGTACAGGGGGTTGCCAATGGCCAGCTCCAAAGTCTCGGCCCACTTCTGGAATTTCTCCCTATCCGAGGCGTCCCCGGTGATGTAGGCCTCGTCCACGCCGTTGGCGCGCATCAGCCGCCACTTGTAGTGGTCGCCGCCCAGCCACACCTGGGTGATGTTCTCAAAGCGCCTGTCCTGGGCAATCTCCTTGGGGTCCAGGTGGCAGTGATAGTCCAAAATGGGCATGGAGCGGGCCACCTGGTACAGCCGCCGGGCGGTGGGGGTGGTCAACAGAAAATCGTCATCGAGAAAAGCTTTCATCTACAACAGCCTCCTACATCCAAAAATCAGTGTTTGTGTCCATTATAGTGGGGGGAGGCGGCCAAGTCAAGGCGTTTGGCTTTGGCCCAGCAGCCAGTAAAAGGCACCCTGGGGCAAAATGGACGGGCCGCCCTCCTTGCCGGGGAGGGGCTTCTCCCCCGGGGCGGGGATGGCCACGAAATCCACCCCGGCCGCCACCTCTTTCCCCACCTTGCCCCCGGCCCGCAGCACGGCCTCCCGGTTCTGGGGCGTATCCAGGCTGCCGGTGAGCACCAAAGTCTTCTGGTAGAAGGGGTGGCCCGGCACGCCGGGATAGCGGGGCTTTGGGGACTTTTTCTTCTCAAATCGCTGGAGGAATTCCTCCTCCGTGCCCTGGGACAGCGCCAAGGCCCGCAGCTTCTCGTAGCAGCCGTAGGTAATCCAGCAGTCGGCCAGGGCCCGGTGGGCGCCCTGGTAGGGAACGCCCAAAGCGGCGGCCACGTCCCCCAGCCGGTGATGGGGCAGCTGGGGCAGCAGCTTCCGGGCCAGGCGCAGCTGGTCCAGGGAGTTGTTCCCCAAAGGCCTGCCCAGGTATTTCTGGAAGGAATCGTAGAGGAAGGCGGTGTCAAAGCCCACGTTGTGGCCCAAGAGCAAGTCCCGGCCCAGAAAATCCTCCACCTGGGGCAGGGCTTCCTCCGGAAGGGGCGCGCCCTCCAGCATCTCGTCGGTGATGCCCGTCAGGCCCTGGATGAAATCGTCCACGTAGCCCTGTTGCCACTGGCCGTTTTTTTGCACCTCCCGCCACGGGGGACGGATGAGGGTGGAGAACTCCGCTGCCACCCGGCCCTCCCGCACCCGCAGGGCGGACACCTCGATGAGGCAGCAGCTCTCGGTGGAAAGGCCGGTGGTTTCCGTGTCCACCACAGTGTAGTCCCGGGGCAGGCAGAGGACGCTCTCCCCCTTGCCGGGACGCTGGGGCTTGGCCATTTTCCCCCTCCTTTCGCGTGTTTTCCCTATTGTACTCCCGCCGGGGGGAGAAAGCAACCGCAAAAAAACGCCCCAGGCGGCGAGCCTGGGACGCTACGTTTTAGGATGTCAGGCGGGCTCCACGGCCACGGGGCTGTAACCCAGGCCCCGCACCACCTGCTTGAGCTCCTCGTCGGGCACCTCCCGCTTGGAGCGGACCAGGGCGGTTTTCTTGCCCAAGTCCACCTTGGCGTAAAAGCCCTCTTTGGCGTTGAAGGCGTTCTCCACGCGGCGGGCGCAGTTCTGGCAGTGCATGCCCTCCACCCGCACCACCTTGGCGTAGGGGTAGTGGGACACATCCCGGTCCCCGGGGCGCACCCGCTTCACCTGGTCGCCGCCGGAGCCGCAGCAGCCGGTTTTCAGCTTTTTCAAATAGCTGCGCACGGAAAAGACCACAATCAGCAGCAGCGCCAGGCAGATGAGCACAGTAGGCAGCATCCCTTCCACCAGCAATCCCTTCTTTCTTTGGAGTTCCTCCTTCGGCCCATGAATTAGCAAAAGCTAACACCTGGGCGTGAAAAGAGGTTAGCAACTTCTAACCTCTTGTACTATACCACGCCGCCCGGGGAAAGTCAATGGGAGCGGCGGGGAAAATCAGCGGCCCGCCGCCAGCAGCCGGGCGATGTTCTCCATGGTGAGGGCCAGGTTTTCCCCGGCGTGGAAGCGGGATTCCGCAAAGGGCTGGGCGGCCCGGTTGATGCTGAACACCGCCGTGAGCCCCTGCTGGTACATCTCCTCAAAGCCCTGGCCAATCTGCCCCACCACGGCGACGACGGGCACCCCTGCCTTTCGGCACCGGGCCGCCACCCCGGAGACCACCTTGCCCCGGGCGCTTTGGGAGTCGATTTTCCCCTCGCCGGTGAACACCACATCCGTCCCCGGGAGAAGGCTGTCAAAGCCCACGGCGTCCAGCACCGCGTCGATGCCCATGCGCAGCTGGGCCCCGCAGAAGGCCGCCATGCCGAAGCCCAGGCCCCCGGCGGCCCCGGCCCCTGGCAGGTGGGAGAAGTCCCGGCCCAGGCAGCGGGCGGACACCTGCCCCAGATGGCGCAGGCCAGCGTCCAGGCGGGCCACCATGGCCGCGTCCGCGCCCTTTTGGGGGGCGAACACCGCGGCGGCCCCCGCCTCCCCGTAGAGGGGGTTGTCAATGTCGCACATGGCGGTGAGCTCCATCCCCTGGAGCGCCTGGGCCACCGGGGAGACATCCAAAGCGGCAATCTCCCCCAAGGTGCCGCCGCTGGGGATAAAGGCGGCGCCGTCTGCCCGGGTGAATTTCGCCCCCAAAGCCGCCGCGGCGCCAACGCCCCCATCGTTGGTGCAGCTGCCGCCCAGGCCCAAAATCGCCTTGGTGCAGCCGGCCTCCTTGGCGGCCAGGAGCAGCTCCCCCACGCCGTAGGTGGTGGCCCGCTCCGGGTTGAGGCGGCCCTCCGCCAGGGGCAGGCCAGCGCAGGCGGCCATCTCGATGACGGCGGTGCGGCCGTCGCCCAAAATGCCGTAGAAGGCCTCCACCGGCTCCCCAAAGGGCCCGGTGACGGTGAGCATGCGGCGCTCCCCGCCTGCGGCGGCCAGGAAAGCCTCTACGCTGCCCTCGCCGCCGTCTGCCACGGGAATGCTTTTCACCTGGGCCTGGGGGAAGAACCGGCGCAGCTGGCCGGCCATCACCTGGCACACCTGGCGGGAGGACAAGGTGCCTTTGAACGAATCGGGGACAAGAAGGATTTTCTCCATGGGAAAGACCTCTCTTTTGCAGGGTGTAGAAACAATCCCCCGCCGCGGGGCAGGGGATGGAAGGTTACAGTTTCAGCTTGGTCCAGTTGCCCTTGCGGAACCGGACAAAGGTGAGCAGGAACCGGACCAGCTGGTCCAGGGCGGTGCCCAGCCAGGCGCCCATCAGCCCCAGGCCCACGGGGTAGCACAGCAGCCAGCTGGCGCCGGGCCGGATGAAGGTGACGCTGATAAAGGACACCAGGGCGGTGAACTTGGTATCCCCCGCGCCCCGCAGGCAGCCAAACTGTACCACCTGCTCAATCTGCATGAACAGCACCACGCTGAGGATGCGCATGATCATGGCGCCATAATCCAGAATGACAGGGTCGTCGGAATAGAGCAGGAAAATCTCCTTGCCAAAGAAGAAGTAGATAAAGCCCATGACGCAGGCGCACACCAGGCCCAGGCGCTGGCACACGCTGCCGTAGATTTTCGCCATATCCGGGCGCTTGCGGCCCAGGCTTTGGCCAATGAGGGTGATGGCCGCCACAGAGAGGCCGTCCCCAAAGGAGAAGGACATGCTCATCATGTTGCCGCCGATTTGGTGGGCGGCAAGCTCCGTGGTGCCCAGGCGGGCCACTGTCATGGAGAACAGCAGGAAGCCAATGCGCAAACACACCTGCTCCACCAAAGAGCTGGACCACACGTTGCCAATGGAGCTCCGGCTCTGCTTTTCGGGAATCCAACCCTTGAAAGCCCGCAGGTTGATAAAACTGTCCTTACGCAGCACAGAGGCGATACTCAAGGCGCAGGCGCACACCGTGCCCAGCACCGTGGCAAGGGCCGCCCCCTCCACGCCCAGCTCAGGGAAGCCGAAGTTGCCGCCGATGAGCAGGTAGTTGAATATCACGTTGACCACATTGGAAATCAAGTTGGTCATCATGGCGATGCGGGTGTTGCCCGCGCCCCGCTGGGCGGCGTTGAGCACCAGGCTCACCGTATTGAATACCTGGCCGCCCATGATGATACGCAGGTAGGAAACCGCGGCGTCGTGGGTGTCCGGCTGGGAGCCCACCAGCTTGACAATGGGCCCGGCCAGGCCCACAAACAGGGCGCTGACAGCGGCGGTCATAGCCAAGGTAATCAGCAGGCACATGCGCACCACACGGTTGGCGCTTTCCCTGTCGCCCTCGCCCTTGCGGCGGGCCACAATGGCGGAAACCGCCACGTTTAGGGAAAGGAACAGCGCCAGGCCCAGCATCTTGGGCTGGATGGTAAGGCCCACGGCGGCGATGGCGTAAGAGCCCATGGTGCCCACCATGATGGTATCCACCATGCCTGCCAGGTTGACGAAAAAGGACTCCAGCACAGAAGGCCAGGCAACGGACAGGGTGGTTTTTAAAATCTCCCGGTTCGAGGGGATGTCCCCCATCTCCATGCCTTTGCAAACTTTTGCGGGGTTGATAAATTGCACCGTACTCCACTCCTCCAAAATGGTTGAAACCGCAACTATTGTAGCACGTTCCGACAGGGTTTGCAAGGGGCAAAGGGACAGCTTTTAGGACAAGGCAACAAAAAACACCGGGCAGCGCCTCTTTTTTTCGTGGCAACCCCTCCGGGAAAGCCGCGCCCTTTTGGGCAAAAAGAAAAGGCCGCCGCGCCAGGCGGCAGCCCTTCCCAGGGGATTACTCCCCAAACAGGTCTTTCAGCTTCCCGAAGAAGCTTTTGCGCTTTGCATAGTTCTTGTCGTCAGAGGCCTTATCCAGTTCGGCCAGGATTTCCTTCTGGCGCTTGGACAAGTTTCTGGGCACCTCCACGGTGACTTGGACATACTGGTCGCCCCGCATCCGGGAGCCCAGCCCCTGGATGCCCTTGCCCTTCAGGCGGAACACGTCCCCAGGCTGGGTGCCCTCGTGGACGTGGTAGCTGACCTTGCCGTCCAAGGTGG
>ERZ1643246.1713-NODE-1713-length-23027-cov-13.184921_pt1 | contig 23027 bp, 21 predicted proteins | sample MGYA00579265_ERZ1643246 | MGnify/ENA primary metagenome ERZ1643246 (study PRJEB29033, sample SAMEA4952261) | chicken gut metagenome | biome: Broiler Chicken; feature: Gastrointestinal Tract; material: Caecum | place: Ireland | collected 2018 | study: Broiler...
GGCCCTGGAACTTCTGCTTGCCGCCCTGCATCTGCTTGGTCTTGCCGGCGGCCAGGTTCTCCAGCCGCTCGTCGTACTTCTCCAGGTTGACGTTGCCGCCCTTGCGGGTATCCACCACCTTCTTCTCGGGGATACGGGCGCCGGGACGGTTGGGCTGCTGGGTCTGAGCCTGGGCCTGCTGCTTGGGGGCCTCCGCCGGAGCGGCGCCCTTGGCGGCGCCGCCGCCGTTCTGGGCGGGCTTGGCGCTCTGCTGCTGGGGCTGCTGCTTGGGCTTCTCCTCCTTGGCCTCCGCCTTGGGGGCGGGGGCGGGCTTGGGCTCCCGGTACACGTCGGCGTAGATGCTCTCGATGCTCTCCACCTGGTTGTGCTGGGTGAGATACTCAAAGATCAGGGACAGCTCCCGGTCGCTCAGGGGCTGCATGTGATTCTTCGGGGTCGTCGCGTATTGGGTCAGGATATCGGTGATCTCCTTGGAGTTCCGATTGAGATCCTTGGCCACCTCATGAACTCGATACTTGTTGTTCAGCAATATAAGCCACCTCCAACTGGGCCGGCTTGCGCCAATAGGAAAACGCGGCGGAGCCGCTGCGCTTTCTTATTGGAACAAGCGGGCATGTTCCAATGCGTGCGCGCCATGTCTGTTCATGGCTTCTTCTTGATGGTCAGCTTGCCCCTTGGGGCAAAGGGTTTCTTCTCTACAGGAGCCTTGGGCGCCGGCTTCTCCTCCTTGGGGGGAGGCGCCCAGGGCTTGCGCTGCTTGCGCTGCAAATTCTTCTCGTGGGCCCGGCGCTCCTTCTGACGCTGGAGGGCCTTGCCCGCCTGGAGCTTCAGCTCCTCCGCCACGCTGCCGCAGCGCTCCGGGTCGGCCTGGGCCAGCTTTTCCGCGATGGCGGCGGCCAGACCGATGTCGGTGAGAGCCAGCATGGTGCAGGCGCTCCGCCCCACCGCGCCTCCCAGCTCTCCCTTGGTGTAGGGGGTGGGCAGGGCCTGGATCTTCCCCGCCTCGGCAAAGTGGGCCGCCCGGCGGATGCTGTTGTCCGCCCCGTCGGCGGCGGTGAGGATCACCTTGGCCTGATGGGCCCGGGCGGCGGCTCCCACCGGCTCCTCCCCCACCTCCACGCGGCCCGCCTTCCGGGCCACGCCCAGCAGGCGCAGGACGCTATCCATCCCCGTCACCCGCCTTCATCTGCTCCTCCAGAGCCTCATACACCTCGTCGGGCAGAGGGGCGGAAAAGGCCCGCTCCAGCGCCCGGGACTTCCGGGCCTTTTTCAGGCACTCCGCCTGGGGACACACGTAGGCCCCCCGGCCGGGCTTCTTCCCCCGGAAATCCAGGGAGACCTCCCCCTCCGGGCTCTTCACCACCCGAATGAGCTCCGGCTTGGGCTTCATCTCCCGGCAGCCCACACACTGGCGCAGGGGTATCTTCTTGGGCATCTCCTCTGCCCCCTTTCCCTTGTGATCTTCCGGCCGCCGGGCTTACGCCTCGAAATCGGCCTCGTCCTCGATCACCACGTCCTCCTCGTCCTCTACCTCGTCCTCAGCGGGGGCGGACTCGGGCTTGATGTCGATTTTCCAGCCGGTGAGCTTGGCGGCCAGACGGGCGTTCTGGCCCTCCTTGCCGATGGCCAGGGAGAGCTGGTCGTCGGGCACCACTACACGGCAGCTCTTGCCCTCCTCATGGACGTCCACGCTCACCACATCGGCGGGAGACAGGGCGGCGGCAATGTAGGCGGCCGGGTCCTCCGACCACTTGACGATGTCCACCTTTTCGCCCTTCAGCTCCTCCACGATGTTGTTCACCCGCTGGCCCCGGGGACCCACGCAGGCGCCGATGGGGTCCACGTTGGGGTCGGCGGACCAGACGGCCAGCTTGGTGCGGGAGCCCGCCTCACGGGCAATGGACTTGACCTCCACGGTGCCGTCGTAGATCTCGGGCACCTCCAGCTCGAACAGGCGCTTCACCAGGCCGGGGTGGGTGCGGGAAATGAGCACCTGGGGGCCCTTGGTGGACCGGCGGACCTCCACCACATACACCCGCAGGCGCATGCCCTCGGTATAGGTCTCCCCCTTCACCTGCTCGCCGGGGGCCAGGAAGGCCTCGGTGGCCTCGTTGCCCGAGCCGATGCGCAGGCTGGCCGCGCCGGAGCGGGGGTCGATGCGGGTGACCACGCCGGTGAGGATCTCGTGCTCCTTGGAGGAGAACTCATCATAAATCATGCCCCGCTCGGCCTCCCGCATACCTTGAATAATCACCTGGCGGGCGGTCTGGGCGGCAATGCGGCCGAAATCCCGGGTCTTGATCTCGATGCGGATCACGTCCCCCAGCTGGGCCTGGGGCAGCTTGCTGCGGGCCATCTCCAGACTCATCTCGGTGCAGGGGTTGTCAACCTCCTCCACCACGTCCTTCTTGACGAACATGCGCACGGTGCCGGCGGCCTCGTCGGCCTCCACGCTCACGTTGTCCCCGGCTCCCTCGTGGTCCCGCTTGTAGGCGGACACCAGGGCCTGGGTGATCTTATCCAGCATATAGGCCTTGGGGATGCCCTTCTCCTTCTCGATGAGGTCGATGGCGGCGAAAAACTCTCTCCCGTCCAGCTCGTTGGTCTTCTGCACTTTGGCATTTTTCTTCGGCATAATCGTTCTCCTTATTCTCCACACGGGCGGACCCGCCGCCCCCACATCTTAAAACCGCACGTACAGCCGCACCTGGGCCACATCTTTCTTCAAAAAGGTCTGGGGCCCGGCGGCGGTCTCGATGGTCACGTCGCCGTTGTCATAGCCCTTCAGCACGCCCACGTGGTCCTTCCGGCCCTCCATGGCCCGGTAGAGGCGCACCTCCACCTCGGCGCCCAGGAACTTCTCAAAGTGCTCCGCCTTCTTCAGGGGCCGGTCCGCCCCGGCGGAGGACACCTCCAGCACGTAGCTGCCCTCGATGGGGTCGGCCTGATCCAGGGCGTCGGACAGGGGGCGGCTCACCGCCTCGCAGTCGTCGATGGACACCCCGCCCTCCTTATCAATATACACCCGCAGGAACCACTCGCCCGCCTCACGGACATACTCCACGTCCCACAGAGAGCAGCCCGCGGCCTCCACAAAGGGAGCCGCCAGGTCGCTGACCAAATCGGTGATCTTCGCCATTGGGGACCTCCTCGCCGGGGCATTTCCAGAAATTTGCTGCCCCCGTTTTTTCAATAAGAAAGAGCGGAGCCGCAACCCCACTCTCACCATACACCTTCTACTATCGTATGTACTATATCACAAAACGCCCCCCAATGCAAGGGTTTGCCGGGATTTTTTGTTGACAGGGCGGGATGCTTTGGTACAATAGTGTCATAGCGCAAAGGAGGACGGACCATGAGCGGAAACAGCGTGATTCAGGATATTTTGACCGAAGTGAAAAAAGCGGTGGTGGGCAAGGACCAGGTGCTGGCCAAGGTACTGCTGGCCATTCTGGCCCGGGGCCACATCCTGCTGGAGGATATTCCCGGCGTAGGCAAGACCACCATGGCGCTGGCCTTTTCCAGGGCCCTGAGCCTGCAATACAACCGGGTACAGTTCACCCCAGACGTGATGCCCTCGGACATCACGGGCTTTTCCATGCTGAACAAGGAGACCGGCAAGATGGAGTACCAGCCCGGCGCGGTGCTGTGCAACCTGTTTTTGGCGGACGAGCTCAACCGGGCCACCAGCCGCACCCAGTCCGCCCTGCTGGAGGCCATGGAGGAGGGCCAGGTGACAGTGGACGGGGTGAGCTATCCGGTGCCCCAGCCCTTCCTGGTCATTGCCACCCAGAACCCGGCGGGAGCCTCGGGCACCCAGCTGCTCCCCGACTCCCAGATGGACCGGTTCATGGTGCGGCTGTCCATCGGCTACCCCGCCCCGGCGGACGAGGTAGCCATGGTGCGCCGCCGGCAGGGGGCCAATCCCCTGAACCAGGTGGGGCAGGTGCTGGACCTGGAGGGCCTGCGGGAGCTGCGGGACCGGGCCGACCGGGTGTATGTGTCCGACGAGGTGCTGGACTACGTGATCCGGCTGGTGAACGCCACCCGCAGCCACCCCATGATCGTCCAGGGGGCCAGCCCCCGGGCCTCCCTGGCCCTGACCGCCATGAGCAAGGCCACCGCCCTGGCGGTGGGCCGGGACTACGTCAATCCCGAGGATGTGGCGGCGGTGTTTGCCGACGTCATCACCCACCGGCTCATTCTCTCCCCCCGGGCCCAGGCCGAGGGAGGCTTCCACCCGGCGGCGGAGATCCTGCGGCAGGTCCCCGCCCCCACCGTCCGGTAAGGCCATGCTGCACCGGCGCATCTCTTACGCCGCCCTGCTGTTGGCGGCGGTGGCCTTTCAGATCTTCTTCCGGTACTACCTGTCCACCTTCACCCTGGTGCTGGTGGTCCTGCTGCCGGTCCTGGCGGTGCTGCTCAGCCTGCCGGGGACTTTGGGCACCGCCCTGACCCTCTCCCCCGGACCGGCGGTACCCCGGGGAGAGCAGGCCCGCTTTACCCTGCGGCTCACCCAGCGGGCCGGGTTCCCCCTGCCGCCGGTGAAGGTGACCCTGTACTGGACCAACCAGCTCACCGGGGAGAGCGGCCGTACCCTGTGTACCCTCCGGCCCCAGGGCGGGGAAACCGACTTCACCCTCCAGCTCCCCACCCCCCACTGCGGGCGGCTGGTCTGCCGGGTGGAGGGGGCCCGCTGCTGCGACCTGCTGGGGCTGTTCCCCCTGCCCCTGCCGGGGAAGCCACAGGCCGCCCTGCTCTCCCTCCCCCTGCCCACGGAGGCGCTGCTGCCGGAGGAGCTGGACTCCCCCCGTACCGGCGGGGTGGTCTTGAAACCCCGGCCCGGCGGCGGTCCCGGCGAGGATTACGACCTGCGGGACTACCGCCCCGGCGACCCGCTGCGGTCGGTCCACTGGAAGCTGTCCTCCAAAAAGGACGAGCTGGTGGTGCGGGAGACCCTGGAGCCTCGGCAGGCGGAGGTGGTCCTCACCTACGACCACTTCGGGCCGCCGGAGGCGCTGGATCAGGTCTTTGACCGGCTGTGCGCCCTGTCCCGGCTGCTGCTGGAGAAGGGCCGGGCCCACCATATCCAGTGGGCCGCTCCCGCCAGCGGCGTGGTGGAGGACCGGGCGGTGGACTCGGAGCGGGCTCTGCTGGCCTGCCTGGAGATGGCCTTCTCCCTGCCTGCTCCGGAGACCGGCCATTCCATTCTGGATGGGGCCCTCCAGGTCCCCGGCGGTGTGGGCCAGCCCCTCCACTTCCACATTACCCCGGCGGACGGGAAAGGAGGCCGGACATGAAAAAGCGGAAAGACCGGCCCAGGCGTCCCCCCTTCCGGCCCACCCCCATTTCCCTGTTGGGGGACGGGATGCTGCTGTTTCTCGCCGTATCCGGAGCCCTGTTCTCCTTCTGCACCGCCTTTTCCGTGGAACTCCGGGCCGACCTGCTGCTGGCGGGCTGCGGAGCCTTCACCCTGGTGGGGCTGCTGATCTGGTCCCTGCCCAAGCTGTGGTGGACCCTTCCCCTGGCGGGGGCGGCGGGTCTGTGGGGCTGGGGGCTGTGGCGGCTGTGGGACTACCTGGTGCTGGGGGAGATCACCCTGCGCTGCTCGGTGGTCAACACCTTCTGCACCAGCCTGCAGCTGGACGGCTTCATCCAGCCCATCGCTGAGCTGCCCGATGAGGTGTGGGTCCTGTCGGCCACCCTGCTGGTGCTGGCCGCCGCCCTTCCCCTCAGCCTGCTGCTGGGCCTGGCCATTCTCCGGGCCCGCTCCTTCTGGTTCACCTTCTGGGTCACCTTTCCCTTTCCCCTGGCCCCGATCTGCATCTCAGTGACTCCCGCCTGGCTGCCCCTGATGGCCCTGGTGCTGGCCTGGAGCGTGCTGGGCCTCACCTCCCTGGTGGGGCGGCGGGATCGGAAAGGAAGCGCCCGGCTCACCCTGCTGGCCCTCCCCGCCGCCGCCCTGCTGCTGGCCCTGCTCACCGCTGCCATGCCCCAGGACCGCTATCAGCGGCCGGTCTGGGCGGACAACGCTCTGGACAGCTTCACCAACTGGGCCGCCCGGCAGAATTTCGCCCTCTTTGAGGGAAACGGCCCCTTCGGCCTGTTCGGCGGGGGCGGCGGGCTGGCCAACGCCGACGGCGAGGTGGACCTGTCCAAAGCCGGGCCCCTGCGGTTCTCCGGACGGACGGTGCTGAAGGTGGAGACCGACCTGCGGGGGCGCATCTACCTGCGGGGCTTCTCCGGTGCGGTGTACGACGGGGGCAGCTGGGCCCCGCTGGAACAGGAGGTCTACGACCAGGAGCTCCGATGGGAGGACGACCTGTCCTCCAGCCGCTACCTCCCTTCCCTGAGCGGTTATCAGCCCATGAACTTCCCCGCCCTGGCGGATCGGGAGACCTTCCCCGCCAAGGACTACGCCAAGATCACCGTCCGCAACGTGGGGGCGGATCCGGGCTATGTGTACACCCCCTACCACATTCTCTCCCAGCCCAAGGAGCTGGCGGGCGCCTCCTTTGTCAACGACTCCTACATCGCCCGGATGGAGGACGTGTGGACCCACACCCTGTATATCCAGCCCGGCTGTGATCCCCTTTCGGGGGCCAGGCTGCCGGAGGAGGCGGAGGGCGCGGAGCGCAACTACAGCTACTTTGTGTATACGAATTACATGGATGTACCGGAGGAGAGCTGGGCGGCTCTGGACAGGGCGGTGCAGGAAATCTCAGCCGAGATGCTGTCCGGCGACACGCAGGTTCCCGCCTATCAGCGGTATATGCAAATGATGAGCGGCACCTCTGTGTCCAATTGGGGGCAGGTACATCTCCTCATGGCCGACGTGGTGGCCGCCTACCTGAACGAGACGGCGGAGTACAACCCGGACACCCCCGTCACCCCGGAGGGGGAGGATTTTGTGTCCTACTTCCTCACCGAGAGCCATGAGGGCTACTGTATGCACTTCGCCTCCGCCGCCACCCTGATGCTGCGCTACCTGGGCGTGCCCGCCCGGTATGTGGCGGGCTATGTGGCCTACGTACCCTCCTCCGGCAAGGTGGACGTGCCCGACTCCGCCGCCCACGCCTGGGTGGAGATCTACCTGGATGGCTACGGCTGGGAGCCCATCGAGGTCACCCCCGCCTACGAGGGGAGCCGTCCGGGCTACACCGCCACGGCGGAGGTCACCCCCACCCCTACGGCCACCCCGCGGCCCACCGCCACCGCCGCCCCTCAGACCAGCGCCGCGCCCACCCCCACCCCCAGCCAGGCCCCCGGGACCGCCGGGCAGGGCGGCGCCGGGCTGGATCTGCGGCTGGTGCTCATCCCCCTGGCGGTGGTGCTGGTGCTCCTGGCCTTCCCCGCCCGGCGGAGGCTGGGCCGCGCCCTGCGGGAAAAGAAATTCCGGCAGGAGAACACCAACCGGGCGGTGATTGCCGCCTACCTCCAGCTGAAAAGGCTGGAAACATGGGGTTATGAGATGCCGGAGGAGCTGTTTGAGCTGGCCAAGAAGGCCAAATTCAGTCCCCACACCCTGACGGAGGAGGAGCGGGAACAGATGACATCCGCCGCCCGGACCGCCGCCGGACAGGTAGACCGGACTCTGCCCTGGTACAGGAAGTTCTGGTTCCGGTATATCCTGGGCCTGTTCTGAGCCAAATGAAAACGCCCCTGGAGGAACTATTCCTCCGGGGGCGTTGCTGTTCTATTCCGTCAGGCTAAAGAAATCGGACAGGCGGTCGGACTTGTCAAAGATGTTGTTGTAGAGCAGCATCTGGTAGCCGTCCACCGCCTCCTCCAGGTCGGCGGGCAGGGCCTCGTTCTCCCCGTACCAGGTACTGTCCGCCCCCCGCACCCCCACGGTGTTGATCACCGGGGCGGTCTGCCACAGCTCCAGCAGGTATTTCTGATAGCCGGTCATGGGCAGGCGGGCGGTATCCATCAGCAGGGCGGACAGGTAGTTCAGGGAGAGCTCCACCCCCTCCGCTTCAGGGATGTCGTAGTTGGCCCACAGGAAGAAGGGTACCATCTGCTTTTTCTGGGCCAGCTCGGTGGGCGGGTCGATGCCCAGCACATCGGTGTAGAAGTTGGTGGCCACCTGGGGCTGGTGGTCCCCGAAGAGCAGGATCATGGTGGGCTCCTCCACCTGGGAGAAGTAGTTGATGAGTTCCTCAAAGGCTTGGTCGCTCTGGTAGATAAGGGATAAGTACTGATTCACCGTCTGGAACCGGCCCTCCAGCTCCCCGGTGAGCCATACCTCCCGGGGCAGATTGTCCCAGGACATCTGGTAGCCCGAGTGGTTCTGCATGGTGACGTTGAAGAGGAACAGGGGCTCCCCCTCCTCCTTCTCCTCATAGAGCCGGATCAGGTTTTCATAGTCGCACCGGTCGGTGACATAGCCCGTCCTGGAATCCCCCCGCATGTACTCCCGGTTCTGGAAGTCGCTCTCGAAGTACACCTCGTCGAAGCCGAAATTCTGGTACACCGACGGCCGGTTCCAACCGGAGGAGCGGTAGGGGTGGGCGGCAATGGTGCGGTAGCCCAGGGCGGCCATCTGGCTCACCAGAGTGGGGTCTCCGTCGGAGACATACATCTGATAGGGCACTGTCCCGGCGGGGAGATAGGCGGTGGTGTTGCCGGTGAGGAACTCGTATTCCGAGTTGGCGGTGGTGCCGCCGAACACCGAGGAATAGGCGTAACCCTTGATGGTATTCTCGGTGAGGGAGCGGAGGAAGGGCATGGCGTCCTGGTTGGTCTCCACCCCCGGCAAAACGGACAGGTCCGAGAAGGACTCGTTCATGATCACAATCACATTCACCGGACGGGTGGTCCCGTCCGGGTCCGTCACCGTGACGGAGAGCCCGTCGGAGGCGGTGTCCGCCGTCAGCTGTTCCAGGCTCTCCTGTGCGTAGCCCTCCGGCTTTTCCACCCGCATGTACTTGAGGCACACGTTGAAGTTGAGGGCCAGGCCGTTGCCCCGGGTGGTCCACATGGAGGGCTCAATGCCCTGGTTTTCCACAAACCCGGTGCCAAAGAACACCGCCAGCACCACTCCGGCAATCCCCGCCGATGGCAAAAACCGCCGCCAGGTAAAGGGGATGCGCTCCTCCCTGGGCAGCAGGGACAGGGCCAGCAGCGCCAGCACCAAAATCAGCAGAGAGATGAGCTGCATCCGGTCCAGGGAATAGTCATAGTTTCCCGCCACATTCACCGCCGTGCCCAGGGTGAGGAAATCCCCGGGGAACAGGGTGCGGCCCCGGAAAGAAATCAAGTAGTGGTTGGTCATGCCCAGCCCCCAGGCGATGCCCAGGGCCCACTTGGCCGCCGACACCCGGCGGCCCCGGCCAAAATAGAAGATCAGCTCCAGCAGATAGTACCAAATCAGGTTCAGGCCGATCTGCATGGGGGTAAAATCCTGCCAGGGGTCGTTATAGTTCAGGTACTCCACCAGCGTGAAGGCCAGCAGTGGGGCCAGCACCAGTACCCCCCGGCCCAGCCAGCGGTACTTTTCCTCCGACAGGGCCACCTTGGGCCAGCGGAGTTTTTTCTTTTCCTTTGCCTGAATAAAATTTGCCATATCTCTACGCTGCCTTTACCCGGATTTTATGATTGACATTGTAACACAAAAGAGCGAAAGCGCAATGCGCTTTCGCTCTTTTTAAGGAAATTTTTATGGAAACAGCCAATGTTATCCCAGCTGCTCAAAGAGCCGCAGAGTGGTCATCATGCACTGCTCTCTGGTGTAGGGCTCCAGGGGGGAGAAGCTGTTGCTGCCGATGCCGCTCATCACCCCGCTGGCCTGCATCTGGCCTACAGCCTCCTTAGCCCAGGAGGAGATGGAGCCGTTGTCGGCGAAGGTGGGCTCACCGGCGGGCAGGGGCTGCCCCAGAACCTCCGCCAGACGGGCCAGGATGGTGGCGGCCTGCTCCCGGTTCAGCTCCCCGTCCGGGTTGAACTTACCGTCCCCCACGCCGCCAACCACGCCCAGGCCGGCCATTTTTTCCACATTTACGTCGCTGGTGTCGCTAAAGGTGGCCCGCTCAGTGATCTCCTTCCCGGTGGCGGTTTCGTACAGGGCGGTGGCCAGGGCGCAGAACTCCGCCCGGGTGGCGGTCTGGGTGTACTGGCTCTGGAGAGCCTCGGGCACGATCCCCGCGGCAATGGCGGCGTTCACCTGCTCGGCGGCCCAGGAGGAGGGCTGATCGGCGGGGTCAGTGGTGGGTTCAGGGTCGGTGGTAGGTTCGGGATCAGTAGTGGAGCTACTGCCGTCGGCGGAGACAAAGATGCTCTGGGTGTAGGTCATGGCGTCCATGGTAGTGACCGTAAAGATACCGCTCTCCGGCAGGACAAAGGACCCGCCGAACTGGACGGTGGTGTAGCTGTCTCCCTCATAGGACTCCACGGAGTACAGCCAGGAACCGCTGATGGTGGTGCCGGCGGGGTAGAGGTACACGGTGTGGGTTTTGCCGTCGCTGGTGGTGTAGGAGGAGGTGCCGGTGCTGGCGGCGTCGGACACCAGACCCATGGTGCTGTCGGGGACGGGGATCTCACCCTCCGCAGCCAGGGCGGTGGGGAGCACGGCCAGGGACAGTACCAGGGCGCAGGCCATGGCCAGGGACAAGAGGGCAGACAGACGCTTTTTCATGGTGACAGGCTTCCTTTCTTTCTGATGAGTGAGAAGGGCGCTCCAGAGGGGGCCCGGTTGCCCCCATTATAGAAAGGCGAGAGAAGGAAAACAATGCGCCGGCTGCATAGGGTTGGTAGTTTTTGCGCAAAAAGAGCCCGGCGGTTCATACCGCCGGGCTCGTCTCATGCAGGGGCGGGCCTTCCAGGGAAATCACCCGGTCGCACAGCTCCACCACCGCTCTCTCGTGGCTGGACAGCACCACCGGTACCCCCAGGGCCCGGATCCGCCCCAGGATCCGCTCCGCCCGGGGGGCGTCCACCCCGGTGAAGGGCTCGTCCAGCAGCAGCAGGCCACCCCCCAGAGCCAGCGCCCTCGCCAGGGCCAGCCGCCGTCCCATGCCCCCGGACAGGGCAGAGGGGCTGGCCTGTTCCTCCCCCGCCAGCTCCACCAGCTCCAGCCAGCGGGAAACCTCCCCCCGGCGGCTTTTGGGCAGCACGTCGGAGATGTGCTCCCCCACTGTCCGCCAGGGTAGCAGCCGGTCCTCCTGAAAGAGGATCACCGGGTTTCGGGGCACGGTTACCGTCCCCTCCTCCACACGCTGGAGCCCTGCCAGCACCCGCAGCAGGGTGGTCTTGCCGCACCCCGAGGGGCCGGACAGGGCGGTGAGACCGCTGTCTGGCAGTTCCAGTGAAAACCGGTCCAGCACCAGCTTTTCCTCAAAACGCACCGTAATATTTTGGACTGCAATCACGTTTTCTCCCCTCCCAGCCGCCGGAACAGGGTCCCCATGGCCCGCTCCAGCACGAAGCTGAGGGCCACCACCGTCACCGTCCAGGCGAACAGATCGGGGGTCTCCATGGTGATCTTGGCCCGGTAGAGCCTGGTGCCGATGGCCAGCTTGGGCAGGCAGAGCACCTCGGCAGCCACCCCCGCTTTCCAGGCCAGACCCAGGGCGGTAGCGCAGCCGCTGGCGAAGTAGGGCAGCACCGAGGGGACGTAGATCAGCCCCACGGTTTTGCCCTTCCCGAACCGGTAGCCCTTCGCCAGCTCCAGCAGTTTGGGGTCAGTCTGGGCGATGCCCTTGCCCACATTGCCCCACAGCACCGGCAGCACCATCAGGGCAGACACGATAGCGGGCACCATCCCGGTGATGGGGGCCCACAGCAGCACCAGCACGATGAAGGAGGCCACCGGAATGGCCCGCACCACTTTGACGGCGGGGGTGAGCACCCAGTCCGCCGGGGCGAAGGCGGCGGTGGCCACGGCGGCGGCGGTGCCAATGGCCGCCCCCAGGGCGAAGCCGGCGAAGATCCGGCCCAGGCTCATGCCAGCCGCCTGCCAGAAGGCCGGCTCCCGAACCAGAGCCAGCAGCCGCCCGGCCACCTCCAGAGGGCCGGGCAGCAGCAGAGAGCCGTAGCCCTCGGTGCGCCAGTCCATCAAAACCGCCCCAAGCTGCCAAACCCCCAGCCAGAAGGCCAGGGGTATGACAACACGCAGTATTTTATCCCGGGTCTTATTCCGCGATGTAGTAGAATCCGTCATCGGGGATGGAACCTCCAATGGATTCGGGGTCGGCGGCGAAGAGCACCTCGTAGTAGCTGGAGATGGACTTCATATCCTGGCCGGCCACGAAGATCATGTTGGCCTGGGGGATGGCAGCCTGGGCAATGGCGGCCTTGGGCACGATGCCGTACTGTTCGATGAGGGCGGCCCCCTCCTCCGGGTTGTCCTTGATATAGTTGATGGAGGCCTCATACTCGGTGAGGAAGTCCTGCACCGCCTGGGGATTTTCCTGGGCAAACTCGGTGCGCACCACCACGCAGCCCATAGTGAAGGTGCCGTTGGCACCGGACTCGGTCCAGGCGTCGCTCAGGTCCACGGCGTCCCGCACGTCGCTGTTCTGCATGAGCACGGTGGTAGCGGCGGGGACAGGGAGCATGCACAAGTCGATCTCACCGGAGGCCATCAGGGAGGTGACCTCCTCGCTGGTTTTCCACTGGATATCCACATCGGTGTCAGGGTCCAGGCCGTTCTGGGTCAGCAGATAGTCCAGCACGTACTCGGTGTTGGTGCCCTGGTTGATGGCGTAGAGGGTCTTGCCGTTCAGGTCGGCCAGGGAATTCACCGTGTCCCCGTTCTCCAGGATATGGAGCACCCCCAGGGTGTTCAGGGCCAGCAGCTGCACCTTGTCGGTCTTGTTGTACAGGTTGGCGGCCACGTTGGTGGGCAGGGCGGCAATATCCAGCTCCCCGTTGTTCAGCTTGGGCAGGATGTCGTTGGCCGGGTCGGAGCCCAGGGTGACGGCATAGTGGTTGACGGTCTCGCCGGCGTCATTGTCGGAGAGCAGCTTGGCGGCCCCCATACCGGTGGGGCCATTGAGCAAGCCCAGGTTGATCTCGGTGCCCGGCTCGCTCGTAGGAGCCTGGCTCTCAGCCACGGGGGTGGTTTCTGCGGCAGGGGGGGTGGTCTCGGTCTCCGGGGCCTCCTTGGGTCCGCAGGCAGTCAGACCCAGGGCCAGAGCCAGGGCCAGGGTAAGAGAAAACAGCTTTTTCATATGAGCCTCTTCCTTTCTACAGATGTTCCAGAGCCGCCTGATCCAAAATCCGAATGGTCCGCCCCCGGTGCGCGATGGCGCCCCGGTCCCGCAGGTCGTCCAGAGCCCGGTAGAGGGAGGCCCGGCTCACCCCCAGCCGTCCGGCCAGGCCGGTGAGGGAGCAGTCCAGCTCCACCCTCCCCTCCCCCTCGTGGGCCAGCAGGTACTGGGCCACCTTCCGCCCGGCGGTGCCGGCGGTGAGGGCGTCGATCTTGCCGGAGAGAAACCAGATGCGCTGGGACAGATAGGTCACATAGCTCCGCCCCACCTGGGACCAGCGCTCCATCCACTCCTCCACCAGCGCCTGGGGAAAGAGCAGCAGCCGGCAGGGGGAGCGGGCGGTGAGGGTGGTGGCGTAGTCCGGCCGCTGATAAAACAGCGCCGCTGCGCCGAACAGGTCTCCCCGTTTCAGCACGCTCATGATCAGTGCGCCCTTGCTCACCTGCACCGATCCCTCCAGCACCACCCCCAGGCAGCGCTGGAAGTGGCGGGGATCGTAGATGACCTCTCCCTTGGCGGCCGCCCGGCGGAGCGCCCGGGGGTCGGCGAGGGCGGCCTGGGCCGCCTCCGGCGCGCCCTGAAACAGAAAGGTCCCCTCCAGCAGCTCCAGCAGGGCCTCCTCGTGTTCCGCCATTTCCAGTCGCCCTCCATTTTTGTCTCAGATGGTACAGTTAGTCTATCACGCTTTTGGAAAAAGTCAAGCGCCATTTCCCCACAACCCCCATACAATGGGGAGAAAGGAGGCGTCAGTCATGCCAAAAAATTGCTGTCACAACCGGGAGCAGCTGCTGCAACGGGCCCGCCGGTCCGCGGAGGAGCTGCTGGAGCGGCAGGAGGAGCTGGAGCCATCCCAGGAGGAGATGGCCATGAAGCGGTACATACATCCCATTCCCTGCTGCTGTCCCCCCTGCCCGCCGGGGTGCGAGACGGATCTGGACGGGGTGCTGGAGGCGCTGGCCCGGCAGAATCAGCTGCTGCTGGACATTCTGGGGGCGGTAAACGCCCTGAGCGCGGCGGTACTCAGCATCCAGTCCCGCATGTGAAAAAAGCCCGCGGCTGCCGCGGGCTTTTTTCTGACAATATTCTGAATCTGAGAAACTTTCTCTTGTCACAGGCCGTCTAATTGGGTATACTGGAGACCAGTTGTTGACATAACAAAGCGATTTTGCACACAAGAAGAGAAAGGGGCACCCCCCATGGCCCAGAGAGGGAGAACAAGCAAAAGCACCGGCAGCCGGGTCGCCGGCTCTGCCCGAAAACCCACCCGGAAGAAAAAGCGGGCCCGCTCCCCCCTGGGACGGCTGGCCCGGATCCTTTACTGTATGCTGGTGGCGCTGTCCGCAGTGATCGTGGTCACCTACGCCGGGGTACGCATTGCCGCCCGGCCGCCGGAGGTGGCCGACCACACGCCGGCCTCCAACGACGGAGACAGCACGGCAGGGGCCACCGGCTCTCCCGCCGCCTCGGTGGACCCCGGACCCCAGCGGAAGGACCAGACCTACACCTTCCTGCTGGTGGCCAGCGACCAGGTCAGCGGCAATACCGACACCATGATGGTCCTCACCTACGACACGGTGAACCAGACCGCCGGACTGGTCTCCCTCCCCCGTGACACCATGATCGACGGGGTGAAGGACTCTGACGGCAGCCACTTCTACAAGCTCAACGGTACCTACGCCTACAACGGCATCGAGGGGCTGAAGAAGGAGGTCTCCCAGATCCTGGGCATTCCCATTGACTTTTATGTGAAGGTGAACACCCGGGGCTTTGTGAAGCTGGTGGACGCCATCGGCGGCGTGGACTTCAACGTGCCGGTGAATATGAACTATGAGGACCCCACCCAGGACCTGTATATCCACTTCAACAAGGGCATGCAGTGGCTGTCCGGCTCCGACGCGCTGAAGGTGGCCCGCTGCCGGCAGAACTCCTATTACGACGAGGCCGCCGGCAAGTGGAAAACCTATGACGCCTACTCCAACGCCGACATTGGCCGCACCGAGACCCAGCGCAGCCTGCTTACCGCGGTGCTGAAAAAGGCCCTGTCCCAGCCCCAGAAGCTGCCCACCTACTACGACATTTTCCTGGAGAACGTCCAGACCGACCTGAGCGCCAACGATCTGCTGTACTTTGCGGAGAAGGCCCTGTACTTTGACTTCTCCAGCGGCCTCACCACCTCGGTGCTGCCGGGCGACGGCACCGTGACCTACCACGGCTGGACCTACTGCTATGAGCTCTATCCCGACCAGCTGCTGGAGCTGATCAACACCCAGGGCATCAACCCCTACACCGCCGACATCACCGCCGACATGCTCATCCTCGCCCAAAAGAGCTGACACGGAAAAAGGCCCGCCGCGGACACGCGGCGGGCCTTTTCTTATCCTTTGTGTTCCAGCTGGGCGGCCTTTTCTTTCAGGAACTGCCGGAGCCACGCGGCAGTGGCCTTATGCTCCAGGGCAAAGTCGATGGTGGCCTCCAGGAAGCCGCAGATGTTGCCGGTATCGTAGCGGCGGCCCTCGAAGTCCACCGCCACCATCCGGTTCTTCTTGCACAGCTCCCGCAGGCCGTCGGTGAGCTGGATCTCCCCGCCGTACCCCGGCTTCACATTTTCCAGAATATCAAAGATGTCGGGGGTAAGCACGTACCGGCCCAGGATGGCGTAGTTGGAGAACATCTGCTGGGGGGTAGGCTTCTCGTTCATGTCGGACACGTCGAAGATCCGCTCCTCCAGGGGCTGTACCTTGACTGAGGAGTAGCGGGAGATGGCCTCGGTGGACACCTTCTGCACCCCCACGGCGGAGGCGCCGTACTTCTCCGCCCCCTCAATGAGCTGGAGGGTCACCGGCTTCTGGGCCCGCATGATGTCGTCGCCCAGCAGCACCGCGAAGGGCTCGTCCCCCACAAACCGCTTGGCCCGATAGATGGCGTGACCCAGGCCCCGGGTCTCCTTCTGACGGACGTAGAAGATGTTGGCCAGGTCGGCGGCCCGGCGGACCTCCACCAGCTCCCGCTCCTTGCCCGACTGGAGCAGACGGGTCTCCAGCTCGGGGTAGTAGTCGAAGTAGTCATCCATGGCGGACTTGGCCCGGTTGGTGACAATGAGGATATCCTCAATGCCGGAGGCCACCGCCTCCTCGATGATATACTGGATCACCGGCTTGTCCACCATGGGGAGCATCTCCTTGGGGACGGTCTTGGTGGCGGGCAGCATCCGGGTGCCCAGACCGGCGGCGGGAATGACGGCTTTACGGACTTTCATAACAGCTCCTCCTTGTCATACGCCGGGCAAAGCCGCCTCAGAAGTGTGCCAGGCGGCGCTCCGGGATCATGGTTCTGAAATAACGCACCTTGGGCAGGGCCAGCAGAAGGACCGTCCCCAGTACGTAGCAGGCCGCCACCTCGCCCACCGCGAAGGTGGCCGCGTTGAAGCCGCAGACCGCCCAGAAGGCGCTGTTGACGGCGCCCACCTCGGCCCAGGACCACATGGGAGCCAGAATGACCATATTGACCAGCACCGGGGGCAGAGCCGCCAGATACCACCGGGGCATCCGGGCTGTGAGGAAGGCGGCGATGGCGGTGGCCAGGGTACCCAGCACCATGTCCAGGGGGCCGTAGGGGGAGAGCAGGTTGGTGATCAGGCAGCCCAGAGCCAGGCCCGGCGCGGTGGCCGGAAACAGGAAGGGCAGCACGGTCAACGCCTCGGCAAAGCGGATCTGCACCACCCCAAAGGTGAGGCCGAAGATGTTGCCGAAGTAGCCCAGCACGGCGTACAGGGCGGCCACCAGAGCCGCCAGGGTCAGGTCTTTCGTGGTAAACTTGCGCATGATGTTTGATTCCTCCATTTTGGTATTTAGAGAACCGCGGGCGGCCTTGGGACCGAAGCCGCGGAACGAACACGGCACAGCCGTGCTTGGACCGGGTGTGGAGACCAGTCGGAGGTATTGTATCATGTTTCCGCCGGGAAGTAAAGCGGACAAAAAGGGGGCGCGGCATGGCCGCGCCCCCAGGGATTATTCCATTGTGGCAAAGGGCTTTTCCACCAAAACGCCCCCGCAGTAGCGGGCGGCGATGTCCCGGTCGTCCCCGTCGCAGAGGAACTGCTCCAGCCGCTCCACAGGGGTGCGCTCCAGCAGGTCCTCCGCCGGATCTGCGGGAGAGAGCACCAGGGCGTCGAACTGGAAGCCGGGCTCAAAGCTCCCCACCTGCCCCAGGAAGGCTCCGCTCCCCCGGGTGGCCAGGTAAAAGCTCTCCGTCAGAGTCAGGTGGGCCTCCTCCGGGTGGGAGAGCCAGTTGACCTTGGACAGGGCGGTGGCGGCGGCCACGCTGCGGTTCATGGCGGCGGTGTGGCCCCCGGCCACGTCGCTGGCCACGCAGCAGCGCAGCCCCTCCTCCAGGTTCCGCCGCAGGGGCATCACCCCGCTGGACAGGTTCACGTTGGAGCAGGGACAGTGGGCCAGCGTGACCCCCTTCTCCCGCAGGATGTCCTTTTCCCCGTCGGAGAGGTAGATGGCGTGGGCCATGATGGTCTTGTCCTTCCGCAGCAGGCCGAAATTCTCATATACCTGGGTGTAAGTGGGGATGTCCGGATGGAGCTGGCGCACCCACTCCACCTCGCTGGGATTTTCCGACAGATGGGACTGCACCGGCAGGTCGTACCGCTCCCCCAGTTGTCCCAGGCCGTCCATCAGCGCCCCGGTGGTGGATGGGACAAACCGGGGGGTGAGGATGAAGCCCACGTGCTTCAGCTCCGCCCGGCTGCGGCAGATGAGCTCCTCGGTGTCCGCCAGGGAGACCGCCGTCTCCTCCCGCAGGTTGTCGGCGGAATTGCGGTCCATGTTCACCTTGCCCACCAGGCCTCGCAGGCCGCTCTGCTCGGTGAGCTCCATCAGCGCCCAGGCCGCCTCCTTGTGGATGGTGGCGAAGGCGGAAAACCGCATGGTGCCCGCCGCCCACAGCCGGTTGAGAAAGACCTTCCAGGCCCGCCGGGCGAAGTCCAGGTCCCGGAACCTGGCCTCCAGGGGGAAGGTATAGGTGTCCAGCCAGTCCAGCAGCCGGGTGTCGTAGCCGATGCCCCGGTTGAGGAACTGGGGGGCGTGGATGTGCAGGTCGTTGAAGGCCGGGATGATCACCTTGCCGCTCCAGTCCTCCGCCGGCTGCCCGGCGTACTCCGGGGGCAGCTGGTCATAGATACCCACTACGGTCTCCCCGCTGGTGACCAGCCAGGCGTTTTCCCGTACCTCCAGCCGGTCCATGGCCGGCATCCAGATAAAGTTGCCTTTGAGAATCATGCTTATCTTCCTTTGGCACAAAGCTCAATCAGGGCTTTCACTCCACCAGCTCCACAGTATAGCCCAGCTCCCGCAGGCCGGAGACGATGCCGCCGGGGTCCACCATGTGGCCGGCCCCCACCGCCAGGAAGAAGGTGTTCTCCCCCTCGGTCTCCAGGTAGGAGGCGGCGGCCTGGATCATGCCCGGGTCCCGCTCGGTAAACAGCTTGGCATTGAGCTCGTCGTCGCTGTTGATGACAGAGGCTTTGTCATAGACCTGGGCAAAAGCCTCCGGGTCCCGGGCCTTCCAGGCGGCAAACATGCCGGACATCATCTCCTCCTGCTGCTGGGCGGCCTCCTCCATGGCCGGGTCTGTCTCGCCCCCCTGGGCCAGCTCCAGCAGAGACAGCGAGGCGTCCAGGTAGGTCTCCTGATACTCGGCAGACAGGCCATCGAAAATCCCGCCCTGGAAGGCGTAGGTCTCCACGGCGTCGATGGTCTTGCCTCCGTTCACCGCCCGGGTGTTCACGTACAGGTCAATGGTCATGGCGTTGGCGCCGGTGGTGTCGTTTGTCATGCTCAGGGTGCTGAAGGTGGAGGCCAGAGCCCAGGGCTTGTAGGCGTCCAGGCCGTTGGCGCCCATCCCCAGGGCCTCGGCCTGGGCCTGCACCCGCTGGTACAGCTCGGGGCTGATGTGGTCGGCCAGGGTGGTGCCGTCGGAGTAGGTCTGAAGGCTCTGGAGGAGAGCCAGCCCCTCCTGGTCGTTGAGGTCCAGTTCAAAGCTCACGGTCTGGGAGGCGTCAATAGCGTCCCGGAGGGACTTGTGGAGGGGATACACGTTGTCCCGGTCCAGGTGGATGGTGCCCAACAGGTAGAGGGTATTCTCCCCATTGGTGGCCTTCCACAGCAGGCCCTTGGCTCCGGCATCGTTGGCGTCATACACCGCCAGGATCAGGCGGTTGGCCATGACCATGGCCTCCTGGTAGGTACAGGGGCGCTCCAGGGCCAGCTCCCCGGCCTGGTCCCCCTGGACCACCCCCAGCCCGGCCAGGAAGGAGGCGGCCCCCTCCTCCACGCCGGGCAGCTCATAGGCCGCCGCCTGCTGGTACAGGGCGTTCATCACCCCGCCCCGGGTGGTGTCCACCACCAGGCTCACGGCGTCCGCCGTCCGCTGGGGCAGCTCCAGCAGGGCCAGCTTGTCGGCCACGATCCTGCTCATGTTCTCCAGCTGCTCCATGGTGACGGTGCTCTGGATGTAGCTGGTGTAGTTGTCGTCCACCAGACCCAGGGCGTAGCTGTCCGCCAGGGCGCTCACCGCCCAGGGGTCGGGCATCTGGGTCTGCTGGGTGTCCTCCGCCGCCAGGGCGGGCAGGGACAGCAGCCCCGCCGCCAGCACGCCGGCCAGAAGCCGTCGGAACATGTGGTGTTTTTTCATGGGTTCTCCTCCTTACTGTTTGTCCGCCAGATGCAGGCTGGCGATAAATTGCTTGGCCGTCCGGGGGGTCCGTCCGGGATGGCGCATCTCCCACCGCAGGGCGCCGGTGCGCAGCTCCTGCTTGTCCAGCTCCACCCCGTACAGCTCCGCCATCCGCTCCACCATGTTCAGATAGTCCCCCTGGTTCAGGGCCAGGTAGGGGATGCGCAGGCCGAACCGCTCCGCCAGAGAGGTCTTTTCCTGAATGGTCTCGCTGGCGTCCACCTCGTCTCCCGCCCGGTCGGAGAAGGTCTGGCGCACCAGATGGCGGCGGTTGGAGGTGGCGTAGATGGCCACATTGGCGGGCCGCCGCTCCAGGCCGCCCTCCAGGATGGTTTTCATGACGGAATAGGTGGTGTCGTCCTGGTCGAAGGCCAGATCGTCAATGAACAGGATGAACTTCAGCTGCCGGCCCCCCAGGGTGCGGATCAGCCGGGGCATATCGGCCAGCCCCTCCTTCTGCACCTCGATGAGCCGCAGCTGGTCGAAACCGGGCTGGGAGAGCAGGCTCTTTACCGTGGCCGACTTGCCGGTGCCGCTGTCGCCGTAGAGGAGCACGTTGTTCACCGCCTTGCCCTCCAGCATGACCCGGGTGTTGGCGATGACCTGCTCCCGCTGGAGCTCGTAGCCCAGCATCTCGTCGGGGCCCGGACAGTCCGGGTCCTCCACCGGGTAGAGCTCCCCGTCCTCCCACAGGAAGGCCCGGCTGCGGGAGAGCAGGCCGGAGCCGTGGGTACGGTAGAACTGGGTCAGGGAATCAAAGTTGAAGGGGCACCCCGCCGTCCACCGGGGCAGCTCCGCCGCCTCCGGCGCGCTCTCACGGATCACACCCAGCAGCTCCTCGCAGTCCAGCTGGGCGAGAGCCTGAAACAGACCCACCTCCCGCTCCGCCGCCCGCTCCAGCTCCGGGTCCCGTTCTCCCCGCTCCACCAGCCGGGCATAGGGAAAGCTGCCGTCCCGGAGCTGGCTGTAAAACCAGTCTCCAAGCCCCCGGAAGCCTCCCTGCCGCAGCAGATAAAAGATCTGGGCGTACTCCTCCGCCGCCCCGGCGCCGTCCCCCGCCGCCAGCTTGTCCAGCAACCGGAGCATCCCCTTCAGCTCCGGGGTATCCAAAAGGGGCCGGTAAGCCGCCGTATAGCGCAGCGCCCGGCCCAGCGATTCTGTGGTCATACCTCTGTCTCCTTGTTTGCGGTTTTATTATATGCGACCCTCTCTCCCCTGTCAATCCCGACCCTTGACTTTTTCCTCCGGCTTTCGTATGCTTAAGCCAATCAGTCCGCAGGAAAGGAAGGATCTGTTATGCTGCTGCAGACACAGCGGGAGCTGGTGGTGGAGTACGGCAAGAAGCTGGTCACCGCCGGGCTCACCGAGGGCACCTTTGGCAATATCAGCGTCTTTGACCGGGCGCGGGGGCTCATGGCCATCAGCCCCTCCGGCATGGACTATTTTTCCACCACCCCCGCCGACGTGGTGGTCACCGACCTGGAGGGCAGGGTGGTGGAGGGGACCCGGAAGCCCTCCAGTGAGCTGGATCTCCACCGGCTGTTCTACCAGCGGCGGGGGGACGTGAACGGCGTGGTCCACACCCACTCCTCCTTTGCCACCATTCTCTCCTGCCTGGGCTGGGCCATTGAGCCCATCCACTACCTGGTGGCCTACTCCGGCGACCAGGTGCCCTGCATCCCCTACTACCCCTTCGGCACCCTGGAGCTGGCGGAGGCGGCCTGGGACGCCATGGGGGAGCGGTACAACGGCTGCCTGCTGGGCAACCACGGGCTGCTGGCGGTGGGAGGCAGCCTGTCCTTTGCCTTTGACGCCGCCCAGCAGCTGGAGTTTCTGGCCAAGGTGTACTACCACGCCAGGCTGGCCGGCGGCGGGATCAACCTCACTCCCGACCAGCTTCAGGCGGTGCTGGGCAAGTTCCAGTCCTACCGCCAGCAATAAGGCCGCAAAAAGCCGGCAGACAGGCTCCTGTCTGCCGGCTTTTCTGTGTCAGCTCGTCTGCCGCCGGGCTCAGCCCTTGACGATGGCGGCGGTATCCATGGCGATCATGAGCTCCTCGTCGGTGGGGATGAGCAGCACCTTCACCTTGGAATCGGGAGCGGAGATCACCTTCTCCTTGCCCCGGACCTTGTTGGCCTCGGCGTCCATCTTCACGCCCATGAACTCCAGGCCGGAGGCGGCGTTGTACCGGGTGATGGCATCGTTCTCGCCCACGCCGGCGGTGAACACGATCACGTCCACCCCGCCCATGGCGGCGGCATAAGCGCCGATGAGCTTCTTCACGTTGTACTGGAAGGTCTCCAGCGCCAGGGCGGCCCGCTGGTTGCCGTCATTGGCGGCGTTCTCCACATCCCGGAAGTCGGAGGACACGCCGGAGATGCCCAGCACGCCGGACTTCTTGTTGAGGATGTTCATCATTTCCTTCATGTCGTACCCGTGCTTGTTCATCAGGTACTCCAGGATGCCGGCGTCCAGATCGCCGGAGCGGGTGCCCATGGGCAGGCCGGCCAGGGGGGTGAAGCCCATGGAGGTGTCCACGCTCTTGCCGCAGTCCACGGCGGCCACGGAGGAGCCGTTGCCCAGGTGGCAGGTGATGATCTTCAGCTCCTCGATGGGCTTGCCCAGCATCTCGGCGGCCCGGGCGGACACATAGCGGTGAGAGGTGCCGTGGAAGCCGTAGCGGCGGACCTTGTCCTTCTCATAGTACTCGTAGGGCAGCGCATAGATATAGCTCTTGGGGGGCATGGTCTGGTGGAAGGCGGTGTCGAACACGCCCACCATGGGCACGCCGGGCATGACCTTCTCGCAGGCCTTGATGCCGGTGATGTTGGCGGGGTTGTGGAGGGGGGCCAGGGGGATGCACTCCTCCAGGGCGGCCATCACCGCGTCGTCAATGCGCACGGAGCAGGCGAACTTCTCGCCGCCGTGGACCACGCGGTGACCCACCGCGTCGATCTCGGAGGCGCTCTTGATCACGCCGTGCTCGCTGGAGAGCAGGGCGTCCAGCACGGCCTGGATGGCCTCGGCATGGGTGGGCATGGGGATCTCGAACTCATACTTGGCGTCCTTGGCGGG
>ERZ1643246.1714-NODE-1714-length-23022-cov-14.923978_pt1 | contig 23022 bp, 17 predicted proteins | sample MGYA00579265_ERZ1643246 | MGnify/ENA primary metagenome ERZ1643246 (study PRJEB29033, sample SAMEA4952261) | chicken gut metagenome | biome: Broiler Chicken; feature: Gastrointestinal Tract; material: Caecum | place: Ireland | collected 2018 | study: Broiler...
TATCCATCGGCAGCGTAGACGAATTGAAGCGCGCCATAAAGCGCACGCTCAAAAACTACCTGCTAAAAAAGACAAAGCAGTCGCCGATGATAGTACCCGTAGTAGTAGAACTGTAACAACATTCTTGTTTGTCCGCCAGCCCTTGTATATACTTCGCATTACTTTGTCGCTGTTACGGGTGCGCTCGGTCATTTACCTCAAAGTAAACTCCCTCGCGCCTTCCGCCAGCTCCGCGTACTGCTCGCATCTCCAAGGTCATTATGTGCAGGGAGGAGGCGGGAACCTTGCTTGAAACGTAAATTATTTTATACTAATTGTCATTGACGCGCGTGAGGAACGTAGTGACGAAACTCTGCCGCGTGAATAGTGTGAGATAATAAATATTTGATGTTTGCAGCGGCAGATTGCCTTATAAAGCGAACAATCGCAATTAAAGTCGCTTCGCTCCTTACGACCGAAGCGAACAGTTTTACCACCTTGTCATTTCGACCGAGCGTAAGCGAGCGGAGAAATCTCAGCCGCAACGTTGCCGCAAGGCAACTTATCACGCGCGGCTTGTCGCGCTTATCACTCATCACGTTGCAATGCAACTTACCACTAAGCCTCCCCTTGCTTAGGGACGAGCAAGGCATTTCATAGCACAACGGATACCCGTTGTGCGTGCCGAAGAGAGATGAGTGAGCGCATATGTAAGTGCGCGAACGGTGCCCGCGTGAGCTAAGCGCTACTCTGCCGAGGCTCCCGAAGGGAAACGGCAGAACTGTGCGGTTCATTTACTGCCCGCACAACGAGAGGGTAGGGAAGGGCAGGCAGAAAAAGCCCGTATATCCAACGGCATTATGGGCAGAGAGCCAACTGGCGCTATATCATTTATTTTAAAGTTATGGACGAATTTTCTTACGCGCACCGCGATACTTCGACCCCGCAGGAGGGGGAAAGTAAGGGCGTTGCGCGGTTCAACAAGCCGCATATACCGCCCTGCGTTCAAATGGTGCGCGAGCGCGCCTTTGCGCGCGAAATACCCGTCGCCTCCGATGAAACGTTATGCTTTCTGCTCGCCCAGCTCGCCGCGGCAAGGCCCGCGCGCATACTCGAACTTGGCACGGCGGTGGGCGCCACTTCGGCGGCAATGCTGCTTGCGCTTCCGCAGGCCGAGCTCGTCACGGTGGAGCGCGACGAAAATTTTTATGCCGAGGCGACTGCAAACTTTGAAGAGTGCGGCCTATCTTCGCGCGTTGACGCAATCTGCGGCGACGCGGGCGAAGTGATAGAGCGGCTTTCGGGGCAGTTCGACTTCATATTTATGGACTGCGCCAAGGTGCAGTATATAAAGTACCTTCCCCGCTTAAAACAGCTGCTTGCGCGCGGCGGCGTGCTCATTGCCGACGACGTGCTTTTATACGGCTGGGCGACGGGCGAGGCCGAAGTGCCCAAAAAGCGGCGTATGCTTGCAAAGCATATCGAAGAATATCTCGCCGCCGTAACCGCCGACGAAGAACTTATAACGGCCGTCGTGCGCGTGGGCGACGGTATGGCAATTTCGGTAAAAAAGTAGCCGCCCGTGCGGTGCGGCCGCGTGCGGCCTGCCGCTTTGTTTTGCGTGCGGTTTTGGCTTTACTTTAATATATGGTTGTGTGAACAGATGAACAACGTTGAACTTCTTGCCCCCGCGGGCAATTTTTCTAAACTCAAAACGGCGCTCTACTTCGGCGCAGACGCGGCATATCTGGGCGGCAAAGAATTTTCTTTGCGCTCCTTTGCCGATAATTTTTCGCGCGAAGAGCTGGTTTCTGCCGTAAAATATGCGCACGCGCTGGGCAAAAAGGTTTACGTCACCGTTAATATCTATGCGAAAAACGCCGACCTTGCGCCTATGGAGGACTACTTTGCCTTCTTGCAGGAGGCGGGCGCCGACGCCGCCCTCATTTCCGACCCGGGAGTGCTTGCGGCGGCAAAAAAGTGCGCGCCCAAACTGCCCGTGCACATATCCACCCAGGCCAACATTACCAACAAATATGCCGTAAAGTTCTGGCGCGAACAGGGCGCAAGCCGCACGGTGCTGGCACGCGAACTTTCGCTTGCAGAGATTGCCGAAATTCACGCCTACGTGCCCGATATCGAGCTCGAAGCCTTCGTGCACGGCGCAATGTGCATATCATATTCGGGAAGGTGTCTTCTTTCAGACTACCTCACGGGCAGGCCGTCCAACCGCGGCGAGTGCGCGCAGGCGTGCCGCTGGAACTACTCAATAAGAAAGAACGACGACAAGAGCGACAGCGGCTGGCTGGGGCTGGAAGAGGACGAAAGGGGCGCATATATCCTCAATTCAAAGGATTTGAATATGTCTGCCCATCTCAAAGAGATGAGCGAGGCGGGCGTTTACTCGTTTAAAATCGAGGGCAGAATGAAGAGCGAATATTACCTCGCCACCGTAATAAACGCCTACCGCAGGTGCATAGACGGCGGCTTTGACGGGGTAATCGAGCGCGAACTTTTAACGGCGGCGCACCGCGACTACACCACGGCGTACGCCTTCGGCGAAAACCACGGCACCGTCAACTATGCCGACAGCCAGGCCAAGGGCGACTGCGATTATATCGGCAACGTTCTGGGGTACGAAAATGGCTTTGCCCTCATCGAAATGCGCGGCAGGTTCCGCGCGGGCGATACGTTGGAAGTGCTTACCCCTACGGAAAATTTTGGCAAATCGTTTGTAGTTGGCGAGGTTTACGACTCCAAAGGCGAGCCCACAGGCGACTGCAAGCGCGTGCAGGAAATTTACAGGGTAATGTGTCCGTACGCCCTCTCCGCGGGCGACATCGTGCGCCGCAGAAAGTCACACGTGGAACAGTGTTAAATCGACAAAAAATTATTTTAAAATTTTTTATATGAATGTTTCGCCATATGCGTATGTGCGTAAGTTTTAAATTGAACGGCATATATGGCGCAATTAAGCGGCTTTTTTATATTTATGAATTATCCCGTACCCTGCATTTGCAAAAAAATCAAAAATAAAAGCGCCCTCGTTTCTGTCCCCGGCTCAAAGAGCATAACGGCGCGCGCCCTGTTTATAGCGGCGCTGGCAAAGGGCACGTCCACGCTGTACGGCGCGGGCCTTTCTGATGACTGCCTGACATTTATCGACTGCCTCAAAAGCCTGGGCATAAAGGTGTATCTGAACGGCACTACCGTCACGGTGGAGGGCTGCGGCGGAAGGCCTCCCGTAAAGAGCGGCGAGGTATACGTGGGCAGCGCGGGCACGGCGGCGCGCTTCATAACCGCCCTTCTGGCCTTTTCAGAGGGCGAATTTCTTGTACGCTCGTCTGAACAGATGAAAAAGCGTCCGATGGGCGATTTGATTGCGGCACTCAAAGGCGCGGGCGCCTGCTTTGAATTTTTGGAGAAAAAAGACTGCTTCCCCTTTAAAATTTTCGGCACTTCCGCTCCTGCGAAAAATATTACCGTTGATATAACAAAGAGCAGCCAGTTTATGTCTGCCATTTTAATGGCGGGCGTGTGCGCAAAGGGCGGCGTGCGCGTGAGCGCTTCGGGCAGCCACGGAACGGACTATATAGATATGACTGCCGATATGATGTGGTCGTTCGGCGCCGGGCCGGAAAAGCGGGCTTTAAAAAGCGGCGCGGAATACGCGGTAAACGGCGCATATTCGGCGCGCAAATACGATATCGAGCCCGATATTTCGGCGGCGTGCTACTTCTATGCGATGAACAGAATTCTGGGCACCGATATAAAAGTCAAGGGCGTTATGCCCCGTTCGATGCAGGGCGACATTAAGTTTATCGAACTTATGAAGGGCGGCTTCGACGGCGGCGAGGCGGATATGTCGTCCTTTTCTGACCAGGCGCTCACACTGGCGGCAATAGCGCCCTATTTTTCAAAACCCACGCACATATGCGGCATCGAACATATCCGCGGGCAGGAATGCGACAGGATAGAGGCAATGGCCACAAACCTGCGCGCTATGGGCGTTGAGTGCACGGCGGGAAGGGGCGATATAACCATTTATCCCTCTCAGCCGAAACCCGCCCGCATAAACACATTCGGCGACCACCGCGTTGCAATGAGTTTTGCCGTCACGGGCCTGCGCGCCGACGGAATAGTCATTGAAAACGCCGAAGTGTGCTCAAAGACGTTTGCAAACTTTTTTGAAGTGCTTGACGGGGTTGTGCGCGAACTTACGGATGAAAATGTGTGAATATGCCGATACTTAAAACGGCAGAATAAGTTTAAGCGCGCCGCGGCAGCCGCCGCGGCGCGCGCATTGTTATATCCGCACATTCCTTCGTGTGGGCTGTGCCCTTAGCTGAAATGATGCGCTTTTTGCAGCACCGTTTTGCGCGGCGGCGTTGCGCAAACGCCCGCAACGTGATATAATAAATCTGTAATTTACTTCTTTTACTTTGGTGAGGCTATGACGGTAGACTTTTCAGACCCGTATTATTACCTTTTCCCGCTTATGGGTATTGCGTTTTTCCTCGTGCTCTATTTCGTGCTGCGCGGGCGCACGGCACGCACGCAGAACATTGTGCTGTTCGTTCTGCTTGCCGCCAACTTTGCGCTGCACTTTTTAAAGCTGCTGTTTCCGCCGTACTCCACCGACGACCCTGCCGATGCCTTGCAGACCATTACGCCCGAAAACGTATGCGCGATAAATACGATGATTTTCCCCTTCTTCTTTCTCAAAAAGGGAGGCGTCCTGCGCGACTATATGTTCTATATAGGCGCAATTTCGGGCATAGCCGCAAGCTGGATACCGATGAGCATTGCAAATTCCGTGCCCTTCGATTTCGACTGTATGCGCTATTACTTCTGCCATACAGTAATATGGGTTGTGCCCGTACTTATGGTGGTGCTCCGCCTGCACAGGCCGGACTACCGCAGAATTTTCTTTGTACCACTAATCTATATCCTCGACCTCGTGGTAATCGTGTTCAACGAGGTCGCCCTCGTCGCCTTCGGGCTGGACGATGCGCGCTATATCCTCTCGGTCACGCACGGCAACGGCGGAATGGCGTTCGGCCCGTATGCAAACCTCGAAGGCACGGGCGTGCTCAACTTCCTGCTCGCATTCGTGCCCGATATCTTCGAACCGGGAGAGGACGGAGGCTATTATGCGCCCGCGCTGTGGCAGTTGTTCCCCGCAATCATTCTGGGCTGTCCGCTCGGCTTTGTAATGTGCTTTTACTGGGAGTGGCGGCACTTTTATTCAGACGTAAAAAAGCTGTGCATAAAAATTAACGGCTTTTTCAACAGATACCGCTTCGGGCGGGCTAAAATAAAGTACGCGGGCAGCGCCCGCTTCAAGGTGCGCGGCAGGCCGTTCGGGGGAAGAAGATGGAGAGGATAGTAATTCATTCCGACCTCAACAACTTCTACGCCTCGGTAGAGCGCAAGCTGCACCCCGAACTCGTCGGCGTGCCCGTTGCGGTGTGCGGCAACAAGGAGGAGCGCAAGGGCATAGTGCTCGCCAAGAGCGAAGAGGCCAAAAAATTCGGCGTAAAGACGGGCGACACCGTGTGGCAGGCAAAGCGCAAATGCCCCGACATCGTAGTGGTGCGGCCGCACTTCGACGAGTATATGAAGTATTCGCGCCTGGCGCGCGCGATATATGCCGAGTATACCGACCTCATCGAGCCCTACGGCATAGACGAGTGCTGGCTGGACGTAACGCACAGCACAAAAGTTTTTCCGCGGTTCGGCGGGGATATGTACGAAGGGGAGGGCGAGGCGCGCACGTTTGCGCCCGCCTACCTTAAATTTATAGGCGACACTCTGCGCGCGCGCATAAAGGGGGAGCTCGGCCTCACCGTATCGGTAGGCGTATCTTATAATAAGGTATTTGCAAAGCTGGGCTCCGATTTGAAAAAGCCCGACGGCACCACCGTGATACCCGCATCGGACTACAAGACCAAAATTTATCCTCTTCCCGTCGAAGACCTCCTTTACGTGGGCAGGGCCACTGCCGAAAGGCTGAGGAGAATGGGCATAACCACGATAGGCGCGCTTGCAAACGCGCCCGACGACACCGTAAAGCGCGCCTTCGGCAAGAACGGCGAAACACTTTTGAAGTACGCCCGCGGGCAGGACAACGAGCCCGTGCGTTCGGCAGACGATTCGGGCGAGCTTAAATCGATAGGCAATTCGCTCACCTACCCGCACGATTTGACCTCGTACGAGGAGGTCAAAAAGCACCTGTTCGTCCTTGCGGAAAGCGTTGCGGCAAGGCTGAGGGAGGCCGATTTGGGCAGGGCAGACACCGTTCACCTGTGGGTGCGCGACAGCGCGTTGAAGAGTATGAACGTGCAAAAAAAGGTGCGCCCCACCGTGTTGTGCGGCGAAATTGCCGCCCACGCCTTTGCGCTGTTCAAAGAGAGGGTGCGCTTCCCATTCGCCGTGCGCGCGCTGGGCGTTACCGTTTCGGGCTTCGATAAAAACCTTTCGCAGATGACCTTCGACGAGGTGGACGGCGACTATAAAAAGAGGGAGCGGGCAGAGCGCGCGGTGGACGCCATACGCAAAAAGTATGGCTACTCCAAGTTGCAGCGCGGAATAATGGCAGACGACCCCGAGGCGGCGCATACCGACATAAAGGGTACCCACCTCATAAAGCCCGCCCGCTTCGACGACGGGGGCGAAGGCGGCAGAAACTGAATTTTTGCCCCTTGCGGGGCGAATAATTTTTGCCGCTTAAAACGCCTGCCGCGCAAGGGTAAGCGCAAAATCTGCGGCTTAAATCTATAAGCCGGGCTTATATTTAATATAAATACTTGCGAAAAACAACCTTGCGCATATCGTTTGACAGCCAAAATTATTTATTTTATAATTTCAATGTAATCGCAAGCGGAGGGGCGCACGGCCCCGCATTTCCGCTTTTTGCATAAGGGGAGAATATGAGAGAGCCCCGATATAAGAAGTTACCATACCATATCATAAAAAAATAAATTTTCAAAGGAGATAAAAGAATATGAATCTTCCCGAAAAGTTCGGCGAAAACGTATTTAACGACGCCGTGCAGAAGGAGAGGCTCCCCAAAGAAGTGTATAAATCGCTCCGCGCCACGATAGAGGCGGGCACCCAGCTCGACGTATCGATTGCGGGCGCCGTTGCCGCGGCGATGAAGGACTGGGCGGTATCAAAGGGCGCTACCCACTATACCCATTGGTTCCAGCCGCTCACCGGTCTCACTGCGGAAAAGCACGACAGCTTTATCGAGCCCGAGGGCGACAAAGTTATAATGCGCCTCACCGGCAAGAGCCTGATAGTCGGCGAACCCGACGCGTCTTCCTTCCCTTCGGGCGGGTCGAGGGCGACTTATATGGCGCGCGGCTACACGGCGTGGGACCCCACGTCCCCCGCGTTCGTAAAGGGCACCACGCTGTACATACCCTCTATATTCGTCTCCTACACGGGCGAAACGCTCGACAAAAAGTCGCCCATTTTAAAGTCGATGAAGGCGCTCGATATGCAGGCCAAGCGAATTCTGAAACTCTTCGGCATAGAGTGCAAAAAGGTTACCACCACGGTCGGACCCGAGCAGGAATACTTCCTCATTTCGGAAGAGGAGTACGAAAAGCGTATAGACCTCAGAATGACTGGCAGAACGTTGTTCGGCGCGCCCGTTCTCCGCGGACAGGAGCTTGAAGACCATTACTTCGGCACAATAAAGCCCGCCATAGCAGACTTTATGGCCGACCTCGACGAAACTCTGTGGTCGTTCGGCATACCTTCAAAGACGAGGCATAACGAAGTCGCTCCCGCCCAGCACGAGATGGCGCCCGTATATTCCACGACCAACGTCGCAATAGATTCAAATATGCTCACTATGGAGCTTATGAAGAAGGTTGCGCAGAAGCACGGACTCAGGTGCCTTCTGCACGAAAAGCCCTTCGAGGGCATAAACGGCTCGGGCAAGCACAACAACTGGTCTATGTCTACCGATACGGGCCTCAACCTGCTCGAACCGGGCCCCAACCCCGAAAAGAACACGCTGTTTATGCTCGTGCTCGCCGCGGTAATCAAGGCGGTTGACGACTATCAGGGCATTTTAAGGGGCGCGGTAGCCTCTGCGGGCAACGACCACCGTCTGGGCGCAAACGAAGCTCCCCCCGCAATCATTTCGGTATACCTCGGCGACCAGCTCGGCGACCTGGTAGACAGCATCGCAAACGGCAAGGATTATATCCCCTTCCGCGCGCAGGAGGGCTCTATCGGCGTTCCCGAATCGCCCATCTTCCCCAAGGACGCATCCGACAGGAACAGGACTTCGCCCTTCGCGTTCACGGGCAACAAATTTGAATTCAGAATGCTCGGCTCGCAGGCAAACGTGGCCGACGCAAACATAGTGCTCAACACAATAATTTCGCAGGCGTTCTCTGAATTTGCAGATAAGCTCGAAAAGGCTTCCGACGTAGAGTCTGCCGCTCGCGAGCTTATCACTTCCACAATCAAAGAACACAAGCGCATAATATTCAATCTCGACGGCTACGGCCCCGCCTGGGAGCCCGAGGCCGAGAGAAGGGGCCTTTTGAACAACAAGAACACCGCCGACGCCACCGACGTATTCTTTGAAAAGAAGAATATCGACGTGTTCGTGAACAACGGCGTATATACCGAGCAGGAGGCTGTCGCCCGCGCTATGGTAAGGCTGGAAAACTACGTCAAGATAATAAATATCGAGGCGCTCACTATGCTCAAAATGGCTAAGCAGGACATAATCCCCGCCGTATCCGACTACGTTGCCGAGCTGTGCTCGAACGTGGCCGCAAAGAAGGCGGTATCTGAAAATATCCCCTGCGATACAGAAAAGAGCCTCATTTCCCGTCTGGCTGCGCTCAACGATAAGTTCTCTGCCGAAGTTGCCAAGCTCGAAGCTCTGCTTGCGGGCATAGACAAAGAGGACGTCCGCCCCGCATCAAAGGCTATGGCTCACAAGGTCATTCCGCAGATGCAGACAGTGCGCGGCATTGCCGACGAAATGGAGACGCTCACTTCGGAAGATTATTGGCCCTATCCTTCTTACACCGAACTTCTGTACAGCGTAAAGTAAGGGTGTCGGCGGCAAAAATACAAGGCAAAAAAAGTAATTGGTGCGGCAATATGCCGCAACTAACGTAACTTTTAAATAAATCTGCGCGCCGCCCGCGCAAAATATAAGGGCGCGTGCGGCGCGCAGGTTGCAATATATACTGTAACAAAATTTTTCCGCCCGCAAAGGCGGAGTGTAACGGCGTAAGTTTTGCCGCACGGCGGCAGATGAGAGAGCAGTTTTTTACGCGTACATAAAATATTTTCCAATAAACCCTGCGGGACGGGGCGGCAGTTTTTTAAAGAATTTTACACAGATTTTTTACACAGACCTTTGAATTGCCCGCCGCATATGGCCGGATTACGCGGCCTTCCCGCTTAAAAATTTTTAATCGGAGGATAATTTTATGACTTGGACTGCTTGGCTTCTCATCGGCGCGGCGTTAGTATTCTTTATGCAGTGCGGCTTTGCTATGGTCGAAACGGGTTTCACCAGGGCAAAAAACACAGGCAACATTCTGTTCAAGAACTTTGTCGATTTCTGTATCGGCTGCGTGTGCTTTCTCTTCCTCGGCTTCGGGCTGATGATGGGTGTTGACTACGTGGCTGGCTTCATAGGCGTTCCCAACCTGGATATCTTCTCCTGCTTCCGGACTTTGTTCGACGGCGCGGAGGCAGTGGGGCAGGCCGTATATGACGAGGCCGTATCAACCGCCGCAAGTTTCGTGTTCAACCTCGTGTTCTGCGCGACCGCCGCAACGATAGTTTCGGGCGCTATGGCAGAAAGAACCCGCTTTCTGGCTTACTGCGTATACTCGGCTATGATTTCCCTCATAGTATATCCCGTTGAAGCGGGCTGGGTATGGAATTCGCAGGGCTGGCTCGTAAACCTCGGCGTCGGATTCGTCGACTTCGCAGGTTCGGGCGCAATACATACGGTAGGCGGCACCGCTTCGCTTATCGGCATAATCTTCCTCGGCGCGCGCATCGGCAAGTTCGAGCGCGACGAAAACGGCAAAGTAATAAAGGTAAACGCAATTCAGGGTCACAATATGACCATAGGCGCGCTGGGCGTACTCATACTCTGGTTCGGCTGGTACGGCTTCAACGGCGCCGCCGCAACGGAAGAGGGCCAGCTCGCAAGAATTTTCGTCACCACCACAATCGCTCCCTCGGTTGCATTGCTCGTGGCAATGATTTACACCTGGATTCGCAACAAAAAGCCCGACCTCGTGATAAGTATGAACGCCTCGCTCGCAGGCCTCGTAGGTGTGACGGCAGGCTGCTCTAACGTGGATATCATAGGCTCTTTGGTGATAGGCATAGTTTCAGGCTTCCTCGTTATGGGCGTCACCTGGCTGCTCGAACACAAGCTCCACCTCGACGACTGCGTGGGCGCCGTGCCCGTTCATTTTGCCAACGGCATATGGGGCATAATCGCCGTAGGCTTCTTCGACGTGGAAAACGGCCTCTTCTATTCGGGCAGCTGGGAGCTTTTAGGTATTCAGCTTCTCGGCATAGTCACCATACTCGCCTGGACTACGGTATGTATGATTATCTTCTTCGCGGCAATAAAGTACGTGCCCGTTATGATAAAGTACAAGACGGTAAAGCCCGCGGAAGTAATTGCCTACGGCAAGACGTGGAACGGCCTTCGCTGCAATCCCGAAGAGGAACTCATCGGCCTGGATATATGCGAGCACGGTCTCACTTCTTCCTACCCCGACTTTGTTCCCTCCGTTCCCTCGTATGACGGCGAGGGGGACGACGTGGATATCTCGGGCGTCGTTCCCGCGAATATCGACCTTGCTCCCGCAAACGAAAGCAAGTATACAAAGATTACTATAATAACCGGCCAGGAGAAGTTCCTCACCTTGAAGGACGCTATGGCCAAGATAGGCGTAACGGGAATGACCGTGACCAACGTAATGGGCTGCGGCACTCAGGCGGGCAAAACCGGCCAGTACAGGGGCGTAAAGACGACTATGCACCTGCTGCCAAAAGTACAGGTTGAAATAGTGGTAAGCACGGTAGACCCCAAGATGGTGGTTGCCGTTGCGCAGAAAGTGCTGGACGACGGCAAGTACGGCGCAGGCAAGATTTTTGTGACGGGCATAGAGAACGTAATGCGCGTCCGCACGGGCGAAACGGGAATGGAGGCGCTCACCAACGAGCCCGAACCCGCTCCCGCAGAATAATTTTCATTCAGTTCACCCCGCTCTCTCATAGATACAAGAAGAGTCCGCAAGCTATGCTTGCGGGCTTTTCTTTTTTGCGGGTTGCCGCGCGGCGGCAAAACGCTTTGACACACGCGCGCGCGGGGTGGTATAATGTCTGCGTGGAAATAAGCAATTTTTCGGGTGAAATATGGTGAAAGGTAAATTTTCGCGCAGACTGCGCGCCCTTTCTGAATACGGCATAAACCTCGTTGTTCTCAGCATATTCACGGGTCTTTTTGCGGGCACGGTGGTCACGCTCTACAACATTCTTACGGCAATCGCAGAGGAAAAATCGGCGCAGCTGTATATGCTTGTGGCGGAAAATCCCGTCTTTGTGCCCCTGCTGTTCATCGGGCTGTTCGCGGGCGCGCTCGTCATAGGAACGGCTACGCGCTTTATTCCTATGATACGCGGCAGCGGCGTTCCGCAGATAGAGGGCGCGGCGCGCGGCCTGCTGCGCTTCAAGTGGTATGTTGTTATGTGTTCTATGTTCGCCGCTTCGCTCGCGTGCGTGTTTATGGGGCTTCCTGCGGGCAGCGAAGGCCCTTCGCTGCAAATAGGCGGCTGTGCGGGCGACGGCGCGGCGGCAATTACAAGGCGTTCGTTTATGGTGCGCAGGTTGCAGATTGCCGCGGGTTCTTCCGCGGGCCTTGCCGCGGCGTTCAACGCGCCCGTCACGGGGCTGGTGTTCGCAATGGAAGAGGCGTTCCGCTCGTTCTCGGCGCAGGTGTTCACCTGTTCGGCGTTAAGCGTGCTCATCTCGCTCACCGTGCGCAACCTTATGCGCTATGCAATGGGCTTTTCCACGGGCTTTACCTTCGTTTCTTTCGAGTTCGCCCCTATGGAGCCTATGGGCTACCTGTATACGGCGATAGCCGCGCTGTGCGCGGCGCTTCTGGGCGTAGCCTTCTATCACCTTATGCTGCTCGCGCGCAGGGGCTTCAAAAAGATAACCTTCTTCAAGGGCGCGGGCAGGTATATAATTCCCTTCTTCGTCGCGGGTGCGTTCGGCCTTATTTCGGTGTACGCTATGGGCGGCGGCCATTCGTTCATAGAATCGCTCGGCTCCGCACACGAAGGAGAGTTCGTAAATATATTCGGACTGTCTGTTGCCGCCACGCTCGCCATAGTGGTGGTATTCAGGTTTATTTCCACCATACTCGCCGTCGGATGCGGTATGCCGTACGGCATATTCGTGCCCGTGCTTGCAACGGGCGCGGGGCTGGGCGCACTGCTTTGCCTCGGATTTGAAAGCGCGGGAATGGACTCCGCTATGTCAGACTATATAATCGTCATAACTATGGCGGCCTACTTCACCACAGTGGTGCGCGCGCCCATAACGGGACTTGTTATGATATTTGAGTTCACGGGGCAGTTCCAGAACCTTCTTCCCGCCCTCCTCGGCGTGGGCATAGGCTTTATCGTCGGCGAGCTGTTCAGAACGGAATCGGTGTTCGAAAAGAGCCTCGATTTTATAGTAAAGGAGCAGAACGCCCGTGTCAGCGCCTCAAAGCGCAGGGTGCGTTTGCAGGTTGCAGAGGGCTCGTATGCCGACGGCCGCAGCATCCGTTCGGTGCTATGGCCTGCGGGCGGAATGGTGGTGGAGGTTGAAAACGCGGAGGGCGGCCGCTTCGTCCCCGACGGCAAGACCAGGCTTTCGGCGGGCGATTTCATAACCTTCGAGTGCGTTGCCGCCTCGGAAGAGGACGTAAAGGCGTACCTTGCCGACATAGTGGGCGAGCCCGACGGCAAATAACCGCGGCGGCCTGCACGGCGGCCGTTCAGGTAAATTATGTAAATTTTGCGGCAGGCGCCGAGGCAAAGGCGTACGGCGCAATGCGGCAGGAGTTAAAAAGTCCTGCCGCGCCGCGTTTTAAGCGCGTTTTGCGCCTTTTCCGGCCGTACGGTGCGGCGAACTATAAGCCGGGCTTATACTTTCTATAATATAATCGAACGAATGGGCGGGCGTTTAATTGCCTTTTGAATAACCTATTAGCTTGACTTGAAGGCGCGTTTTTTTATATAATAACAGGGAACCGTAAAGGCGGCAACGTCCGCATTTTTATGCACGGTGCGGGCGGGTTTTGCATATTTGCAGGCCTTTTTCGCAAAATCGTGCAACTATACACATTTTCGGCGGGAATCCCGCCGCGGAGCAGGGTATGTTTACGTCGGAGAATGAATTTGCGCCCTTGGAGGGCGAAGTAAGAATACCGTCAGGCTGTGCCGTGAGCGCCATCATCGACAGGAGCGGCAACCGTATGACGGGCGACAAGATAATACGTTCGATAGCCACTATGCACGACAGGTCTAACGGCCTGGGCGGCGGCTTTGCGGGCTACGGAATATATCCCGACTATAAAGATTATTACGCCTTTCACCTCTTTTTCGACGACCGCACCGCGCGCAAAGAGACGGAAGATTACCTCGCCGCGCACTTCGAGGTGGTGTATTCCTCGGAGATGAAGACGAGGAAGGTGCGGGGAGTGACGGGCGAACCGCTCATATTCCGCTACTTTTTATATCCGCTTTCAAAGCGCCTTGCAAACTCGCTCCTCGACGAACAGCAGTACGTGGTTAAGTGCGTAAACAGAATAAATACCGACATAAAGGGCGCCTTCGTCTTTTCCAGCGGCAAGAATATGGGCATATTCAAGGGCGTGGGCTTCCCAGAGGACATAGGCAGGTTTTTCCTTCTTGACGAGGAGTACGAGGGCTATATGTGGACCAGCCACGGCAGGTACCCCACAAACACTCCCGGCTGGTGGGGCGGCGCTCATCCCTTCGGCCTTCTCGACTATTCGGTGGTGCACAACGGCGAAATTTCTTCTTACGACGCCAACCGCCGCTACATAGAGATGTTCGGCTACAAGTGCAACTTGCAGACCGATACCGAGGTAATAACCTACGTAATAGACTTCCTTTTAAGGGTAAAAAAACTCACTCTCGAAGAGGTGGCAAAGGTCATTTCCGCCTCGTTCTGGTCTACGATAGACGACAAGAGTCCCGAAGACCGCCGCCAGGAAATTTTCCTGCGCAAGGCCTTCCCCTCGCTGCTCATCAACGGCCCCTTCTCCATAATTTTCGGGTTCGAAGGCGGCCTTATGGCGCTCAACGACAGGCTTAAACTGCGCTCTATGGTGTGTGCCGAAAAGGGCGATTTGGCGTTCGTTTCGTCGGAAGAATGCGGCATAAGGGTAATCGAGCCCGAGCTCGATAAAATTTTTGCGCCCGCGGGCGGCCAGCCCGTCATTTATACCCTGCGCGAAGGAGTGGGCAGATGAAAGACATATTTATACCCGCAGATTACGAGGTCGTGCGCAACCCCGACCTGTGCATTGCGTGCAGGGTGTGCGAAAGGCAGTGCGCCAACGAGGTGCACAGGTACGACAAGGACCTGGGAAAGATGATTGCCGACAGCACCAAGTGCGTAAACTGCCACAGGTGCGTTTGTATGTGCCCCACGCACGCGTTGAAGATAGTAAAGAGCGACGACACTTACAAAGTGAATTATAACTGGCCCGTTCAGGCTATGAACGAGGTATACAGGCAGGCGAATACGGGCGGCGTGCTGCTCTCTTCTATGGGCAACCCCACCGAAAACCCCATATACTTCAATAAAATTCTGGTCAACGCCTCGCAGGTCACCAACCCTCCCATAGACCCCCTTCGCGAGCCGATGGAAACAACCGTCTACCTCGGCAAAAAGGACGTGGAGATTAAGAGGGACGCGCGCGGCAGGCTGGTCGACAACCTCCCGCCCCAGCTCAGGCTTACCACGCCCATTATGTTTTCGGCGATGAGCTACGGCTCCATTTCATACAACGCGCACGCCTCGCTCGCCCGCGCGGCGGAGGAGCTGGGCATCTACTACAACACGGGCGAAGGCGGACTTCATTCCGACTTCTATAAGTACGGCAAGAACACGATAGTGCAGGTGGCTTCGGGCAGGTTCGGCGTGCACGAACAATACCTTATGAGCGCCGCCGCGATAGAAATCAAGATGGGCCAGGGCGCAAAGCCCGGCATAGGCGGGCACCTGCCGGGGATGAAGATTTCCGATGACGTTTCAAAGACGCGTATGATTCCCAAGGGAGTGGACGCAATTTCGCCCGCGCCCCATCACGACATTTATTCGATAGAAGATTTAAGGCAGCTTATTTACAGCCTAAAAGAGGCGACTGCATACACCAAGCCAGTAATCGTCAAGGTTGCCGCCGTGCACAACGTTGCGGCGATAGCTTCGGGCATTGCCAGAAGCGGAGCCGACATAATAGCGATAGACGGCTACCGCGGAGGCACGGGCGCGGCCCCCACCAGAATACGCGACAACGTGGGCATTCCCATCGAACTTGCCCTTGCGCAGGTCGATGAGAGGCTCCGCCAGGAGGGCATACGCGACAGCGTGTCGATAGTGGTGGGCGGCTCCATACATTCCAGCTCCGACGTGGTAAAGGCGATAGCGCTGGGCGCGGACGCGTGCTACATAGCAACCGCCGCCGTAATGGCGCTCGGGTGCCACCTCTGCCGAAGCTGTCACGCGGGCAAGTGCAACTGGGGCATAGCCACCCAGCGGCCCGACCTCGTAAAAAGGCTCAACCCCGATATCGGCAAAGAGAGGCTGGTCAACCTCGTCACCGCCTGGACTCACGAAATCCAGGAGATGATGGGCGGTATGGGCATAAACTCCATCGAAGCCCTCCGCGGCAACAGGCTTATGCTGCGCGGGGTTGGACTGAATGAAACGGAGCTTAGGATTTTGGGTATAAAACACGCAGGTGAATAAAAGATTGTGTTCACGAAATTTTCGTGCAGGCCGTGCGCGAAAATTTCCGTGAGTTTGAGAAACTAAGTTTCTCTTGCCGCGATTTTTTAGGGCCCACGATTATATAATCGCGGCAATTCACTTCCAGTGAGCCTGCTGACCGCAGCAAACAGGGTCTTTCTGCGGCGGGAAACCCGCCTTGAAACATTGTTTATACTTTATTTTTTATGAAGTTATTAGTTGCTTATTTATAATGCGGCAGAATGTTTGCGGCATATTGCCGCGCCAATTGTAATCAAACCCTTTGTTAGAGAGCCAAAGGGAAGAATATAAACTTTAAGGATTTTTGAATTATGTTGACAAGTATCTGTGGTATCAACTGGGGCGACGAAGGCAAAGGCAGAATGGTTGACCTGCTTTCGCGCGATTTCGACATCGTATGCCGCTATCAGGGCGGCAACAACGCCGGGCACACCGTCATCAACGAAAAGGGCAAGTTTATTTTAAATCTGCTCCCCTCCGGCATACTGCGCGAGGACGTGGTCAATATCCTCGGCTGCGGAATGGTAATCGACCTCAAACACCTCTGCGGCGAAATCGAGCGTCTGCGCGACGCGGGCATAAAAATCACGCCCGAAAATCTTAAAATAAGCGACAAGGCCGTAATAACTATGCCCTACAACGTGTTGCAGGACGTAATGGAGGAAGACAGGCTTTCAAAGGCAACGGGCAAGCCCTACGGCTCCACCCGCCGCGGAATTGCGCCCGTATATGCCGATAAGTATATGAAAAAGGCCTTCCGTATGGGCGAACTTTTAAACACCAAACTTATGTATAAGCGCCTGCCCGACATCGTGGCGTGGAAGAACCTCACCGTCACCGCCTACGGCTACGACCCCGTAAAGGTGGACGATATGATTGATTACTTCCGCACCTACGGCGAGCCTTTGAAGGAGTTTATCACCGATACGGGCATATACCTCAACAACGCCAACAAAGCGGGCAAAAAGATTATGTTCGAGGCCCAGCTCGGCGCTCTGCGCGATATAGACTACGGCATAGTGCCCTATACTTCGAGCTCCTCCACGATAGCGGCCTACGCTCCCATAGGCGCGGGCGTGCCCAACCTTAAAATAGATAAGTCGATAGGCATAATGAAGGCCTATTCAAGTTGCGTGGGCGCAGGCCCCTTCACCTGCGAATATTTCGGCGAAAAGGCAGAACGCCTCCGCGAACTGGGCGGCGAATACGGCGCGGCCACGGGCAGGCCCAGAAGGGTTGGCCCCTTCGACGTAGTCGCTTCCCGCTACGGCATACGCTGCCAGGGCGCCGACGAAATCGCGCTCACCAAGCTCGACGTTTTGGACGACTACGAAGAGATTGAAATCTGCACCCACTACGAGCTCGACGGCAAGGTGCTCGACGAATTCCCCTTCACCGACGTGCTCGATTACTGCAAGCCCGTGTTTGAAAAGGTAAAGGGCTGGAACTGCGACATAACGGGCTGCAAAAAGCCCGAAGATTTGCCCAAAGAGGCGCTCGATTACATAAAGCTCCTCGAAAAGCTGTGCGACTGCCGCATACGCTACGTTTCGGTGGGCGCCGAGCGCGAGGCGTGCATAAAGATGTATTGAACGTGCGTTCTCCGCGCACAATTGCCCCGCATATATGCGGGAATTAACGGAGTTGTTGAATGAAAAGAATTTACGTGAACGAAGAATGGTGCCTCGGCTGCCATCTGTGCGAATACGAGTGTATGTACGCCAATTCCGGGCTGGACGCAATGTTCAAACTCAAAGGCAGGCTGGGCGAGTTCATACCCCGCATCAAGGTCGAGGGCGACGACGGCTTTCCCGTGCATTTTGCCGTCAACTGCCGTCACTGTTCGGATGCCATCTGCGTTAAAAGCTGCATAGCCGGCGCCCTTTCAAAGGACGAGGGCGGCGTTGTGCGCATAGACAGGAACAAGTGCGTGGGTTGCTACACCTGCGTGCTGGTGTGCCCTTACGGCGCGATAATGCCCGCGCCCGACGGCAAGGCGGCGCAGAAGTGCGCGCTCTGCACCGACAATGTTATGGGCGAGCCCAACTGTGTAAAAAACTGCCCCAACAACGCGATAGTGTTCGAGGAAAGGTAAGGGCGGTTTTCTGCCGGCACACAAAATTCTGTGCTTTTGCGGTGCGGCATTTCTGCCGCACCGCCATACAAAAAAACAGGTATCGTTATGAATTACGTAATCATCGGCAACTCAATAGCTGCAACCGCCTGCATAGAGGGCATACGCAGCGTAGATAAAAAGGGCGCAATCACCATAATTTCGGCCGAAAAGTACCCCGTGTACGGCAGGCCGCTAATCTCGTACTGCCTCCTCGGCAGGGTTAAGCGCGAAAATATGAATTACCGCCCCGCGGACTTTTACCAAAAGAACGGGGTGGATGTGCTGTACGGCAGGGTCGCCCGCAAGATTGACCCCGAGGCAAAGACGGTCGAACTCGACGGCGGCGAGGCCATTCCCTACGACAGACTGCTCGTAGCCACGGGTTCGCGCCCCTTCGTTCCGCCTATGCAGGGTCTGGACGGCGTCAAAGACAGATTTTCGTTTATGACGATGGACGATATGCTCGCCTTGGAGGGCGCGCTCTCCAAGTACAAGGACGTGCTCGTGATAGGCGCGGGTCTCATCGGCCTGAAATGCGTCGAGGGCATACTCGAAAGGGTGAAGAGCGTTTCTGTGGTGGATATGGCGGACAGAATTCTGCCATCCATACTCGACAAAGAGGGCGCGGCCATAGTTCAGCGCGGGCTGGAAGCAAGGGGCGTAAAGTTCTTCCTCGGCGACAGCGCCGAAAGGTTCGAAGGCAGCGCCGCATACCTCAAAAACAGCAAAAAGAAGATTGAATTCGATATTCTGGTGGTTGCCGTAGGCGTTCGCCCCAACACCGAACTTGTAAAGGAGGCGGGCGGCGAGGTAAACCGCGGAATAGTGGTGGATAAGGGTATGCGCACGAGCATAAAGGACGTGTACGCCGCGGGCGACTGTGCCGAAGGCTACGACAGCTCCGTCGGTTCGGGCCGCATACTTGCGCTTCTGCCCAACGCATACTTCCAGGGCAGCGTGGCGGGCGTGAATATGGCGGGCGGAATGGCCGTGCACGACGACGCCATACCTATGAATGCCATAGGCTTCTTCGAAACGCACGTTCTTACGGCTGGCGTGTACGAGGGCGAGTGCATAGAGGAAGTGAGCGACAAGGTTTACAAAAAACTGTTCTTAAAAGAAGGGCGGCTGGTGGGCTTTATTCTTATAAACGACTTCCTCCGCGCGGGCATATATACCTCTTTGATAAGGAATAAGACGCCGCTTGCGGAAGTTGACTTCGAGCTTTTAAAGAATAGGCCCCAGCTTCTCGCCTTTTCCGCCGAAGAGCGCAAGCAGATGCTCGCCCAAAGGGTGTAAATGCAGTTGAAAAATCTCTGTATCGAGATTTTTCAACTTGTTGCCGCTCGTGATGAGTTGAGCTTTGCGCAGCGATGAGTTGCCAAAGGCAACGTGATTAGTGATGAGCGGGCGCCGCCCGCGTGATGAGTTGCTTTGCGGCAACGTTGCGGTTGAGATTTTTCTGCCGTTTCCCTTCGTGAGTCTCGGCAGGGCAGCGCGCTACGCGCTCGCGCGACTTCGGCTGGTGCCTTCGCTCAAAATGACAATTATTATTCTAAAAATAAATAACGTGCGCAAGCAGGGTTTCACTGCGCCAGCGTCTCGCAGTGCGAGCGGTAAATAAACCGCACTGTTCTGCCGTTTCCCTTCGGGAGCCTCGGCAGAGTAGCGCTTAGCTCACGCGGGCACCGTTCGCGCGCTTACATAGGCGCTCACTCATCTCGCTACGGCACGCACAACGGGTATCCGTTGTGCTATGAAGTGCCTTGCTCGTCCCAATTTGTCGCGTGAGCGAGCTCACTGGAAGTGAATTCGCGCGACTATATACTTCGTGGGCTGAAACAGGTCGCGCGAAGAGACGAACATTGCAGTTCTTCAAACAGCGGACACCCGCTGTTTGTGCAATGTGAGATGAGCGAGGGCAAATCATAGCCCGAGCGGTGACCGAGCGCGGCGGCTACTTCACCGCACGCCGCGCGAGACCTTAGTTTCTCAAATTCACGGAATTTTTCGTTTTCGGCCAAAACGAAAAATTCGTGAACACAGGAGTCTTTTATGGAAATCAACGTAGACGAAAACGTTCACTTTCAGGCACTCAACAGAATAGTGCGCGAAAGCAAAGATTCAGACATAACCATAAGCGGCTGCGTAGGCCAGCGCTACATTGCCGACGGGCTTTCGGGCAAGCGCATAGTAATCAACGGCGTTCCCGGCAACGCGCTCGGCGCGTATATGAACGGCTGCGAAGTAATCGTCCACGGCAACGTGCAGGAGGCCACGGGCGATACTATGAACGGCGGCAAAATAATCGTGTACGGCAGCGCGGGCGACGCCACGGGCTACGCTATGCGCGGCGGCAGAATTTATATCCGCGACAACACGGGCTATCGCGCGGGCATTCATATGAAGGCATATATGGACTTCAAACCCGCAATCGTCATCGGCGGCAGGGCGGGTTCCTTCCTCGGCGAATATCAGGCGGGCGGCGTGATAGTAGTGCTCGGGCAGAATACCGACGGGCTTCCCATAATAAACAACTTCTGCGGCACGGGTATGCACGGCGGAGTTATGTATCTGCGGTGCGACAACATTCCCCGTTCCCTTCCCCGCCAGATAGCGACGGAGCGCAAATGGGGCGCAGATATAGCCGAACTATGCGAGCTTGTGCGCGACTGGTGCAACTATTTCCCCGAATACGACGCCGAAAAACTGCTTGCCCACAACTTCTTCGTTCTCACGCCCAACAGCGCCAACCCGTATAAGCAGATGTATACGAACAACTAAAAGAGTTCACGAATTTTTCGTGCGGGCCGCGCCCGAAAAATTCCGTGAGATTGAGAAACTAAGTTTCTCTGGCGGCATAGTTAAGGGCCCACTATTATAGAAATGCCGCCATTCACTTTAAGTAGAGCCTGCTTTCGCAGCCAATGCTGTCGCGCTGGCGCAGGGACGAATGAACCATTTCATAGCACAACGGACACCCGTTGCGCGTGGCGAAATGAGATGAGCAAACGCATATGAAGGCGTTTGCGGTGACCGAGGCTGCAAGTTGTTTACCTTATTGCAGCCGAGACCCCTGCTTGCGCACTTTGATTATTTCAAAATATCGCGGGCGAGAGCTGCGCTGTTAATTGCGGCATATTGCCGCGCCGATTTATATTTCGCCGCAAATCACGCGGCCTTTGAGAGAGATTTTTATGCTTAGAAAATTTTACAAGATGCAGGGCATCGGCAACGATTATATATACTTCGACTGTATGCACGAGCCGATAGATAACCCCGAAGAACTTGCAATAAGGCTTTCTGACCGCCACTTCGGAATAGGCGGCGACGGCGTAATACTTCTTTGCCCCTCAGACGTGGCAGACTGCCGTATGCGTATGTTCAACCTCGACGGTTCCGAGGGCAAGATGTGCGGCAACGGCATACGTTGCGTGGGCAAACTCGCGCACGATTTGGGCTACGTAAAGGGCGACAGCGTTAAAATAGAGACGCTTTCGGGCATAAAAACGCTTTCGCTCAATATCGGGGCGGACGGCAAAGTCTGCTCGGCAAAGGTGGATATGGGCGCGCCCGTGTTGGACGGTGAAAAGATACCCAGCACTTACCGCGGCGAAAAAGTCGTGAACGCGCCGATTGAAGTGGGCGGAAAGACTTTCGGAGCCACGCTCGTTTCTATGGGCAACCCGCACTGCGTGGTGTTCGAGGACCCCGACACGGTCGGGCTGGAACACTACGGCCCGCTGTTCGAGCGGCATACCGCCTTCCCCGAAAGGGTGAACACCGAATTCGTGCGCGTAATTGACCGTGGCAGACTCAAAATGCGCGTGTGGGAGCGCGGCAGCGGCGAAACGCTTGCCTGCGGCACGGGCGCGTGCGCCTCGGCGGTGGCGGCGGTGCTCAACGGGTATTGCGACAAAAATTCAGAAATATCGGTATTTCTTCTCGGCGGGGAACTGCGCATAACCTACACCGATGAAACGGTGTTTATGGAGGGCGCTGCCACGCTCGTCTTTACCGGCGAAATAGAAATTTAAATTATAAAAGTTATGCGCCGCGCGGAAGTAAGTCCGCGCGGCGCATTTCAAATAAAAAAACAGACCTGCGCTTAGGCCTGTTTTTTGTTCAGTTCCAATCGGGTACAATTTCATATGGCTCGCAATCGTCAGTCCTGCCGAGCAGATAATCGAGCGAGGTTGAAAAGAGGTCGGCTATCGTGAGCAGTATGTCGAACGACGGCGTATAGTTCTTTTTGCGCCAGTTCGTTATATAGTTTGTTGATACGTGCAGTTTTGACGAGACGTAATAGTCGGTTTTGCCGTATCTGTTTTCAAGTTCGGTCAGCCTTTCGGTAAACGAGGCGGTTTTCTGCGACCTTTCAAACGATTGGTCCTTGGTTCTGCCCAGCAAAAATTCTACCGAACAGTTGAATTTGTCGGCTATGCGCGCAAGAATCTGCGGGCGGGGTATTTTGCCAAGTTCGTATATCTTGATAAAGATATCGTAACTTATGCCCAGGTATGCGGGCACCTGCGATTTTTTGCAGTCAAGCTCGTCCGCGAGCGCAACGAATACTTCCCTGAACATAGCCGAAGCGACCGTTTTAGCTGTATTGTTTTTATCGTTCATATCCCACGCCCCGACCGTGTTTGTAAAGCAGGGAGCCCCGCTTAAATTGCCTGCACAGCGCGCCATCCGCAATTCATTGCGTCGCTTTCGGCAAAACTTGCCATTATTCGACAAAATATGTCACGACGCATCGATAGACATCCGACTTTGAATTATGGTATATTATTTTTGCTCGCGATTAGCTAATCTATAACGATAAAACGCAA
>ERZ1643246.1716-NODE-1716-length-23019-cov-4.879246_pt1 | contig 23019 bp, 24 predicted proteins | sample MGYA00579265_ERZ1643246 | MGnify/ENA primary metagenome ERZ1643246 (study PRJEB29033, sample SAMEA4952261) | chicken gut metagenome | biome: Broiler Chicken; feature: Gastrointestinal Tract; material: Caecum | place: Ireland | collected 2018 | study: Broiler...
ATTATTTCAGTCCCTCTCATTCCTCTGCAGAAGAAAGCGGTCGGATGCGCACAAAAAAACCGCCGAAGCGGTTTCTGGATCACATATGCTTGACGCGGTCACGCTCTTCCGCACGTTTGGCATCGTTAAAACGGTCGACCGTACCGACCAGATACCCGGTGATCCGGCGGATCTTCTCAAATCCCTGCGGTTCCAGATAATAACCGAGATTCACATCATCGCCTTCAAAGTCCAGATTGATGCGTTCGATGTTGCGGTTGTGATTCTTCGACTGAATGTAATGGATATAAGCACGACATTCCTTCTCGCTCAGTTCCTCATTCGATGAGATCGTAATACCATCTACAGTTACTTCATATGCCATATACAAGCCTCCTGTTCCTCTTTATTCTTTATTATAGTCCTCCCGCCGCCGGATGTAAAATGGAATGCCCTCTTTTTTCATCCCGTGACAGATGGTGAAACATGCGAAGGATGGAATAGGTCGCTGCCTCCAGTTTTTCCGGTGCCAATTGCAGTGCTTGCGGAAAGGTCATCGCCCGATCGGCAATGCTGAAGATGCCGATGAACCCAAGGTCATACAGCTGCTCATACCCCAGGCCCAGGGCACCGCTGATGCAGATGATCGGCTTATCGGCGGCCTTTGCGATCTGAGCGATACCGGCAGGTACCTTGCCAAACATCGTCTGTGCATCGCTCTGTCCTTCTCCCGTGATGAGAAGATCACAGTCCGCCGCCTCCCGGGCCAGAGAACTGTACGACAAAAGCAGTTCGATTCCCGGATACATCTGCGCCCCCAGCAGACCGATCAGCACCGCGCCGATACCACCGGCGGCACCGCCCCCTTCAAAGCTGTCCAGATCGACCTTGCGATACCGGCGGATCTGATCGCGATAGTTGTGCATGGCCCGATCCAGGCGCTCCAGCTGATTGGGGTACAGTCCCTTCTGGCGGCCAAAGGTATAGGTTGCCCCTTTTTCTCCCAGCAGATGATTCTTCACATCACAGGCGACGATCAGTTCCAGACCTTCCAGTCGGTTTAATCGATTGAAATCAATATAGCGCACTTTTTCCAGATTGACTGCCTGCGGAGAGAGATATTTGTGAGAGGCATCATAGAAGCGGACCCCCAGGCTCTGCAAAAGCCCCATGCCGCCGTCGTTGGTGCCGCTTCCGCCAAGCCCGATGATCACCCGCTGGCAGCCCCGCTTCTGGGCATCCAGCAACATCGTCCCGACCCCATAGCTGCTGGCCGTCATCGGGTTGCGCTTCTCCCTGGGAACCATGGTCAGCCCTATGGCGGCCGCTGCCTCGATCACTGCGGTCCTACCCTCATCGATCAGCGCATAGCGTGCACGGATCCGCCGGCCATAAGCATCCGTGGTCGCACAGGAAACCATCTCACCGCCGCACACATCACAAAAAGCTGCCGAAGTTCCTTCACCGCCGTCTGCCATCGTATAGGCGAGCACCTCAATGGAAGGATCCACACGACGGATCGCCCTCTTCATATGTTCTGCTACCTCTTTGGAGCTCATGCATCCTTTATAGGAATCACAGGCGATGATGATCTTCACATTTGCCGCCCCCTTCTCTTTTCACAGATTGCGTGTTGATGCATTCTCATTTATGTATTTGTCATTCACATGATCGTTTACAATAATGTACAACAATCATCCATGATTTTCAACGGATGGACCGCTTTTTTACATCATTCCGCTGAAAAAGCGGATCGCGGTCACGTAGGGCCAGCCATGATCGGATCTGGTGAGCCAACAACTGCGGCATCCTCATCAGCGGCACTTGCATCGTACTGTTGCCAATGCTGTTTGGAGCCGACAGCATCTGGCTGTCCATGCTGATCACCGAATGCCTCACTGCTTCCTACTGTGCCTGCAAAATGGTTCGATCCGCCAAAAAGATGCAAAGGCCAAAGGAAGGATGATCTCGACCCGACGAAGCATCTGCACTTGTTCAGAAAAAAGGACGATCTCTCGTCCCTCATCAATGCACGCGCAGCCGTTCTCCGATCGTAATGTGATCGGGATCAGGAATGTGATTCAAACGAACCAGTTCTGCGACACTGGTTCCAAAGCGCCGGGCAATCGCTGTCAGAGTATCCCCTGAGCGAACGGTATAATACTGTTTGGACATCGTTGCCAGCTTTTCATCAACTCGTTGCTGAACCGCCGTGTAATCATAGCCGGCAGCCTCCAGACGCTGCTTTCTCTCGATGCCACTGCCCCACTTTCCCTCGATCACTTCATCTGCCAGCTCATCCACACTTTTACGGCGCGTCTTCTCTCTGACGATCGCATCGATCACATTCGGATCATATCCCGCTTCCCTCAGTCGGTGATCACGTTCCGCTCCGCTGCCCCATTTTCCGGCGATCACCTCATCCGCAATCGTTTCATCACTTTTGCGAACAGGGAGCGTTTCGTTCTTTTCCAGCGCTTCCCAGGCAGCTGTATCTCCATAAAACCGATTGATGTCCAGATTCCCCTGCCATCCATCCAGACGGCCGTGGCTCGTCCATTGCCAGCAGGTGATCCTGTTCCAGTGACGGACATGGACCAGCGTTCCGGCATGACGCATATCATAGTGATATGCCGGTGTGTTGTTATGATAGAGCGCCATCCACAGACGATATTCCTTTGCCACATCGCTCCAGTCGTAAGCGTTGACCACCGATTCGCTCATATAGATCCAGGGACGGACCCCGCTTTGATGGTACACTTCGTCCAGCCATTCCTTCGCCCATGAAACATTGGAGATCTCCTGCGCTTCCCAGTCCAGAACGGGAATGGCCTTTCCGATATACGGCCGAAAGATGCGCAGAAACCATCGTGCCTCCTCCTTCGCAGGATTTTCCTTTCCCGGGCGTGCAAAGTGATACAGCCCCAGCTTTTTATGACTGTCCAGCGTTTCTTTCGCAAACGCATGACAGCTGGGATCTTCATAACCGATTCCCTCACTTGCCTTGACGATCACAAAATCTGCCGCGATCCGCGAAATGGATAATCCCCGCTGATAGTTCGATACATCGATGCCATCCAACACTGTCATCGTCTCTCCTCCTTTTTCTGTAGATCCACTGCTCCCTTTACCATATGCAGATGTCGATCTGTCCTGCGGGCAAACACACATCCGCGCTGACAGACATAGCGATCTGTAAGCTGTGCGCACTCCCTTTGAAACGACCACATCGCTGTCAGATTGACCAGAAGCATACAGCCGTTGAGCGTATCACAGAGTTCCCATATGATCTTCGTTTCCCAGATCCCGCCTAGAAACAGGGAACAGAGGAACAAAAACAGATAGATCCTGTGGATCCCCTGACCGGAAAACAGATAATGCAGACACTGTTCTGCATAATAATACCAGCCTAGAATGGTCGGAAACGCAAACAGGATCAGCATGCCATGAAACAGCCTCTCACCAAGGGGACCAAAGAGCAGGGAAAAACAGCCGCTCATCAGCACGCTGCCATCCACGCTAGATACCGTGGACAAAGGCGTCGTGCACAACAGAGCAAGCGCACTGAGCAGCGTGATGACAAAGGTATCGAAAAAGACCTCCAGCATGCCGACACAGCCCTGTTCCACCGGTTCCCTGCAAGGCAGGGCGGCATATGCCAGCGGCGCACTGCCCATGCCCGCTTCATGTGAAAACAGACCCCTGGCCAGTCCATAATGCACGGCGCGGCTCAGACAAAAGCCGGACACACCGCCGCCGATGGCCGGAAAGGCAAACGCTTCCTGCAACACCTGCCCGAAAACAGCAGGCAGGCGATGTCGATAAACGAACAGAAGGAGGAGACAGACCGCGATGTACAGCATGGAAACCAACGGCACGATGCGTTCATTGACCTTACGGATGCGCTCCCCTTTGCCGATGAGCACCAAAGCCGCCAGAGCGACGACCAGCATCGCTGCCCACCAACGGGAAATGGGAAACAGCGTACACAGACTGCCGGTGATCGCAGAAGAGGGAGCCATGCTGCCGATGCCAAACGCAGCGACAAGCACACACAGTGAAAAGCAGACGGATAAAAAGACACGTCCCCTGACCTCTCCCAGCAGGATCATCGCCCCGCCGATAAAACCGCCGGCACGAGGACGCTGGTAGGCGCAGGCAAGCGTGGTCTCCACATATTTGAGCACCATTCCTGCCAGACCGCTGACCATCAGCCAGAACAAAGCACCGGCACCGCCCAGTGCCAGCGCACTGGCTGCGCCGACGATGCTGCCGATGCCCAGCGTACCGGCAAGTGCGGTGTACAGGCTGCTCCTCGCCTCTTTCCCCTGTTCGCCATGCAGCACCCGAAACAGACTGCGAAACCATCGCTGCGGATGCAGCAACAGCCGATGTGCCCGAAACAAGAACCACCCAGCGCTCACCAGCAGAAACAAGATGCTGCCCCAGCCCCACACCAGCTGATTGAGCTGGTGTTCCATCCACAGCAGACGCTCCATCACATCACCTGTTTTCACTATATGATGAAGCCCCTGCCGTTCATGCCCGATGCGGATGATACAACCTGACCGCCTGTACGTCTTCATAGATGTCGTTTTTTTTACATTTTTGTTTATATCTGGTCACTGAACGCATCAAAACAAAAAAGTGAACCTTTTTCACTTTGTCCAAAGCTTGCGGTTCACTTTTTTCAGGTTGTTCTTTTCTATGCCTCCTGTGCAGCTGCTATATACGCATCCACATGACGTTCGACCACGCTGAATGGAGCGATGCCGCTTTCCAGGATGGCTTCATTGAATGCTTTGTTTTCAATGCGGTCGCCTAATGCCTCTTCCGCTTTCTCGCGCAGGGCCGCAAATTCATGATAACCGACATAATACGGCTGGAACGCTGCCGGATTGGCCTGCAGCTGATCATAGACGAGCTGCGCATCTTCATCACTCAGCACGATACCTGTTTCATTAAAATAGTCCTGTGTCTCGCTGATATCCCAGCCTTCATAATGGATACCGATATCCGCCTGAATGTAAAGACAGTAGCTGGCCAGTTCATTTTCCCGATAGGCCGCTGTCAGACTTTCATTGAGCGTGTCCAGATAATGCAGGCTCTCATATTCCGCATAGACCGCATAACCTTCTACATACGCGCTGACATTCGCCAGCGTCTTCACATAGTTGCTGTCCACATTCTCATACAGATACGCATACTGATACATATGTCCCGGAAAGCCCTCATGAGAAACGGTCAGATAGGTCGACAGACTGCCGGGATCCGCTCCATCCGGGTTCACTCGCATCTGTTTGATCGAGTCCCCGTCCAGTGAAGGAATGTTGAAATAAGCAGCGATGCCATCTGAAGCGATCTCTTCATTCATATCCTCGATGTGGTAGTTCAGATTCGATACCTCCGGGAAATCTTCGCTCATCCGTGCGCTGACTGCCTGCAGGATCGCATCGTAGCTGGTGTATCCGGTCGATGGCAGTTCCTCTCCGTTCACCAACGGTTCTACCCCTTCCATGTCTGTAAACATGATCGTCTGCAGCTCCATCAGGTGATCTTCAAATGCGCTGTCCATCATCGCCTGCACGTCTTCCACCGACTGATTGGAGCCGATGCTCTGCTGCAGAAGCAGCGCATAATATTCTTTTCCATTCGGGAAGGCGGCCAGACCCAGTGTATTATTGTTTTCGCTGTCACGGAATTCCGCCATCGTATCATAGATGTCCTGATAGGCCGGCAGGAAAGAACCGGAGAAAGCGTCTGCCAGCTGCTGCTGATACGAACGCGTCGCTTCCTCGCTCAGATCGAGTGCAGCTACCTGTTCCTGCATGGCGCTCAGGATCGAAGAATCCGTTCCGCTGTTCAAGATCCCCTCGCAATAATCCATGACGGATCGTGCATCCACCATCAGCAGACCTTTTTCTTCCTGTGTTCGTGTGTAGTCCAGTGCACTGTCCACATATGGCTTCACATCATTGAGCAGCAGGATCAGATCTTTCACATCGTCCTCACTGCGGATCTCCCAGTCTGAAAACAGGGATGGCAGCTGAAACTGCAATCCGCTCATGCTCTCAAACAGCTGTGGATAATAATCGAACTTGTCATCATAGAGCTGTTCGGTCAGATCCGCTTCAAAAGCGTAGATATCGTAGACATCCTGCTGTTCTTCGCTCAGCAGCTCTCTGTCGAACTGCTGAAACTCTGCATATGTTTCCATGAAGGCATCTTCCGCTGCCTGCATGGATGCCTCATCAAAACGGCTGCCCAGATTTACCTCGATCGCATCGGCATCGATGCCATATGCAGACGGATCCTGAAGATATACATGGGCTGTTGTGTAATCACTCTCCATCGCGTCGACGAACATCTGTTCCATAAATTCATCAAAAGCCGCCTGTTCCTGCGCCGGATCCTTGCTCTGGCACCCCAGCAAGGAAAACACCAGTGCCGCGGTACATGCAAGTGCGCTCACTCTTCTGATTCGCATCATCAATAGAACCCTCCTCTGTAATTAAAGTATAGCATTTTCGCCCATATTCTAACAACAATTCCAGATATTCCCCGCCAAAAAATGGCAAAAGAAACCAAACCGTCTCTCCTGCCACATCTTTATTCTCTGTCCATTCGTTTCAGGATGGATGGGCGCAAGGTCTCCTCGATCTCCAGCAGGTCCATCGCTTCCTCATAGCGGATCGACAGGTGTTTCGACAACGAACGCACACAGGCCACATTGCTTTCTTCCTTGCCTTTGCTTTCCCCTAACAGAAGTCCGTTCCCCATTCCCTTATCGATGAATATCTGGCTCAGATCGCACATACGATCGACCTCCACCTCCTTCGTCATCAGCATACCGTTCCCTCACTTCTCCTATACGATGGAAATGTGGGCATTCCTAAGCAAAGAAGACTGAAGATCCTCGCATGCGATGGCATTGCCGTTCTCTTTGGATGGTACGATCCGGATCGTCGCTCTTGGATATAAAAAGAGCAGACCAACTGTCTGCTCAGGATACGGATGAACCGTTTTATCAGTCGTGGATGTTCATTTTGTGAAGCATGCGTACAAACTGCGGATCGCTGTGATCGACGATCTCACTATGTCCCAGATCCAATTTTGCAATTCGTTTCATGTCCTCTTCGCTCAGCATGAAGTCCCAGATGTCGATGTTTTGTTCCATACGTTCCTTATGCACGGACTTCGGAATGACGACGACACCTCGCTGCACGTTCCAGCGCAAAGCGACCTGTGCTGCGCTCTTGCCATACTTTTCACCGATCTCGCTCAGCAGCGGATGTGTGAAGATTCCATGCTTACCTTCTGCGAACGATCCCCACGCCTGTGGCTGAACACCGTATTCATGCATCAGCTGGAGCGCATCTTCCTGCTGAAAGAACGGATGCAGCTCTACCTGATTGACTGCCGGGATGATTTCTACGCTTTCACAGAAATCGCAAAGACGGTTTGGATAAAAGTTGCAGACACCGATGGCACGCAGCTTGCCTTCACGATACGCTTCTTCCATTGCCCGATAAGCTCCCAGATAATCCTTCATCGGCTGATGGATCAGATACAGATCCAGGTAATCCAGTCCCAGCTTGGCCAGGGATGTATCGATCGCCTGCTTTGCCCCTTCATACGTTGCATCCTGTACCCAGAGCTTGCTGGTGATGAACAGCTCTTCCCGCGGTACATTGCTTTTGCGGATCGCCGCACCGACCGCTTCTTCATTCATGTACGCCGCTGCCGTATCGATCAGACGATAGCCGCTGGCGATCGCATCGATCACCGCCTGCTCACACTGCGCAAGATCGCTGACCTGAAAAACGCCGAAACCTTCCAGCGGCATGCGTACGCCATTATTCAATACTGTGTATTCCATGATTGATCTCCTCCTTTATCATCCGGTTTCATTGTAATGGATCAAAGTCGGAATGTACAATACGGATCCTTCATTGTGCTATAATTGAAATGAATAGTGAATGGAGGGATATCATGATCGAGATCTACCTTTTGGAACAGCTGTGCGCATTTGAAGAATGTGCTACGCTTTCCCGGGCAGCCCAGATGCTCCATATCTCTCAGCCGGCGCTGACCCATTCGATGCAAAAGCTGGAGGAACAGATGGGCGTCTCGCTGTTTGAGCGTACCAAAAACCGGATCACGCTTAATGAGAACGGAAAGCTCACCGCACAGTATGCCAGACGCATCCTGGCCATGGAGAACGATATGATCGAACGGGTCCAGCTGTTCGATAAAAGTCAGCGAACGATCACGTTAGGTTCCTGTGCACCGGTTCCCATCAGTGATATCACCCCGCTGCTCACCACGCTGTTCCCACAGCGTCGCATCGCTTTTGAGATACGCAATCACGATGAAGAACTGCTGGAAGGCCTGTATAAAGGAAACTATCAGCTGGTCGTGCTCCATGAACCACCACAGGACTCCGCGGTCTTCTCCTTTGCATATCGCACGGAACAGATCTTTCTGATGGTACCGAAGCAACATCCGCTGGCTGTCCATGACAGTGTCAGCCTGCAGCAGCTGGATGGACAGAATCTGTTGCTGTACACCAAGATCGGGTTTTGGTATGAGATGTGCAAAGAACGGATGCCGCATACACACTTCTTAATGATGAACGAAATGGATGCGTTTGATGAAGTAGCGAAGATCGCCGCCTTTCCTTCCTTTTCCTCCGATGTCATGATCGCATGGGACTCTCCTGTCTATCCCAACCAGAAACGAGTCATGATCGATGATCCCTGTGCTTCGGCAACCTATTACTGCTGCTGCATGAAGAAGGATCATTCCTACTATCATCCTCTGTTTCATCGTCTGCACAGTTTTCAAAAGTGACGATCCGTGCAAATGAAAAAGCATTTCTTCTGATCGATGAGCGATCCAAAGAGATGCTTTTTTTCTGGTCTCAACCGCTGACACGACCACGGTCTGTCCGGATCAGCGCCTGTCTTCCCGATCCCAGCACATCGCCTGTCGAAAGGTCGATCAGGAAGTGCTGATTGGTATATGCCACATCAGCTTTCTCAAAGCACATCCGGTCTTCCGCAATATCGATCGCGCAGCGAACGGTAGGTCTTCGGCAGCTGTTCGATCAGGTCGCTGGCCAGCACGCTCATCGAATCCTCATGTGCTGCCAGCTGCTGCGCAGCATACGCATGGGCGTATACGCCCGCACAGGCTGCCGCAAACGCATCTTTTGACTGTGCGTAGAGACCGGCGATCATGCCGCACAGCACATCACCGCTGCCGCCTTTCGCCAGTGCATCACTGCCGATGATACTGAGCGCCAGACGCTCCTGCTGACAGATCCAGGTAATGTCATCCTTGGCTACGAGCGTCACATACGGATGGGCCCGGACAAACGCCTGCGCGCTGTGCTGCGGATGCTCCCGCAGGAGATCCACCGGCTCTTTGCACAGGTAGGAAAGCTCCCGCATATGCGGTATCAGCAGCACCGGTTTTTTACGCACCGGCGCAAGCAGATCATGTGCTCCGGCCTCATAGATCGCATCCCCGTCCAGCAGACACGGCACTTCGCTGTCCAGGATCTGCCGGATGATCGAACGTGTCGCTTCTCCTCGTCCCATGCCGTTGCCGGCAACGATTAGATCATAATCCGTCCATGTCACATCCCGCAAACAGCCCTCGGTAAGCTGACCGTTGGCATCCGATGGAACCGGGCGATACATCGCTTCGATGGCCTGTGAGGCCACGATCGGATGAATGTCTTCCGGCAGCAGACAGGTGACCAGTCCGGCCCCGCTGCGCAACAAAGCCCTCGTACAGAGGATGACCGCTCCGCTCATGCGACGGCTGCCACCGATGACCAGTACCCGTCCATAGCTTCCTTTATGCGACTGTGCCCGCCGCTGGGGCAAAAGCGGGCGCACATTCACCGGATCGAGCACGATCGTCGGATCCGCACATTCCTTTACTTCGTTCGGCATTCCGATGGGCACACATTCGATGCGACCGCAAAAGATCCTGGATGAGTATGGCAACATCCCCTTTTTCACACATTCAAATGTCACCGTATGCGAAGCGCGGACCACCGTATCCGATCGCAGGGTCCCATCCCCATCCAGACCGCTGGGAATATCGACGGCCACGATCGGTTTCCCGCTGGCATTGAGTGCCGCAGCCAGCAGGGCCCCATCCCCGCTCAGTGTCCGGTTGAGCCCTGTGCCAAACAGCGCATCCACCAGCACATCCGCTGCTTCGATCGCCTGTGCATATCGGGAAAGCTCCAGCACCTTCTCTCCGCTTTCTTCCAGCAGTTGAGCATAATGCCGGGCACAGGCGGAGCGTGGCTCCCGCAATGAACAGATGACAAACGGGATGCCCTCTGCCTTCATCCGCAAAGCCAGCGCATAGCCGTCTCCGCCGTTGTTTCCGCTGCCGCAGAAGATCCCATATCGGCACTTTCTGCCATACCGCCGGCACAGGGCTTCAAACAATGCATCCGCCGCCTGCTTCATCAGCTGGACCATCGACACATGCCCTTCCTCGACCGCGCGCAGATCCATGCGCTGCATCTCCTCATTCGTCGCAAGCATCCGATCACTTCCTTTCCTCGTCATCTTTATTATACTCCTGTTCCGTCCCATGCGCGCACCGCCATTTTCACACAAGCAAAAAATACATGAAACGCTTTGATGGATTTATGCTATAATATGTCTACTATGTAGATCAAACAGCTTTATGTAAAGGAAGTGGGCAAAACCATGCAAAAGACCATCGTGCTGGGCGTGACCGGCGGCATTGCCGCATTCAAGGCGGCACAGCTTGCCAGCGATCTGATCAAAAAGGACTACGATGTCGAAGTCATCCTGACAAAGAATGCGACACAGTTCATCGCACCTCTGACGTTTGAGGCCCTGATCGATCACAATGTCGTCGTCGACACATTTGAAAAGGTACAGAACCGCAGCATCCACCATATATCCATCGCCAAAAAGGCCGATCTGTTCATCCTCGTTCCGGCCAGCGCCAATGTGATCGCCAAGGTCGCACACGGGATCGCCGACGATATGCTGACGACGACCTTCCTCGCCTGCAACAAACAGAAGGTCATCTGCCCGGCGATGAATACACAGATGTATGAAAATCCGATCACACAGGAAAATCTGCAGCGCTGCAGAGATCTTGGCTATGCCATACTGGAACCGGCCGTCGGTCATCTTGCCTGCGGCGACACCGGAAAAGGAAAACTGTGCGATCTGCAGGACATCCTCGACTATGTCGACCGTTTCTTTCATCGCAGCGATCTGTTGAAGGGAAAGCGCGTGCTGATCACGGCGGGTCCGACCCAGGAGGCATTGGATCCGGTGCGTTACCTGACCAACCACTCCTCCGGCAAGATGGGCTATTCCCTCGCGCAGGCTGCCCTGGATATGGGAGCGGAGGTCACGCTGATCAGCGGACCGGTACAGCTGACAGCGCCAAAAGGGGTCCGCTTTTATCCGGTCACGACCGCAAAGGAAATGTTTGATGCGGTCTGTGCACACTGCGACACAGCTGACTTCATCATCAAGGCAGCTGCCGTGGGCGATTACCGTCCGCTGTATGTCAGTGAGCAGAAGATCAAGAAGGACGGCGAACGCCTGCACGTGGAATTTGTAAAAAACCCGGATATCCTCGCTTATCTCGGTGAACATAAGCGTCCGCATCAGATCATCTGCGGCTTTGCGATGGAAACCCAGAACCTGCTGGAAAACGCACAGGCAAAGCTGGAAAACAAGCATTGCGATATGATCGTGGCCAACGACCTGCATACGGAAGGAGCCGGCTTTCAAAGCGATACGAACATCGCGACCATCCTTGACCGCTCCTCGCGCACACCTTGCCCGAAAATGAGCAAATATGCGCTGGGCATCACCATCTTAAAACATATGCTCGCACTGCGCACACAGGGGGAACAATAATCATGTTACTTGTATTTGATATCGGAAATACCAACATTACCGTAGGTATGTATGAAGGCGATAAGCTGAAACGCACCTATCGTCTGACGACGAAGATGCGCCGCACCAGTGACGAGTACGGCTTCATGATCACTGATTTTCTCAATGATGCCAACATCACCAGCGAGGACATCGAAGACGTCATCATCGCCAGCGTCGTTCCCAAGGTCATGCATTCCTTCCGCAACAGCATCCGCAAATACCTGCGAAAGGAACCGATCATCGTCGGTCCCGGCATCAAGACCGGCATTTCCGTACAGATGGAAAATCCAAAGGCCGTCGGTGCCGACCGCATCGTGGACTGCGCCGGTGCCTACTATGTTTACGGCGGCCCGGCTCTGATCGTGGACTTTGGTACGGCCACCACATTTGATTATATCGATGAAAAAGGTGTCTTCAGCTACGGTGTCATCGCTTTGGGCGTCGAATCCGGAGCAAATGCCCTCTGGTCACAGACTGCTCAGCTTCCGGAGGTCGAAATCAAATCTCCGGGCACCATCCTGACCAAGAACACCTCTGCCAACATGCAGGCAGGCCTGTTCTACGGTTTTCTCGGACAGACCGAGTACATCATCCGCCAGTTCAAGAAAGAACTGGGACGGGATGACATCAAGGTCATTGCGACCGGCGGCCTGGGAAAGATCATCTACCGCCATACACCGCTCATCGACATCTATGATCGCGACCTCACCTTCAAAGGGCTCAAGGTCATCTATGAGCGCTATAAAGAAGCACAGTCCCATAATTAAAAGGCCGGTTTTCCAACCGGTCTTTTTTTGCAGATCTACTGCGGTTTCAGCTTCAATATCCGCCGGCGATAGGCACCCGAATAATAGTAAAACAGGAATGCCGCCGATGTGAGGGTCCAAGTCAGCGGATACACAAGAAAGATCATATGCAGCGAAAGCTCGCCCGGTCTCAGGATCCACAGCGAACGCAGACCAATGATACCGATGGCGGTGATGACGGTCGGGATCAGCGTGTTCCCCATACCGCGCAGACCGCCGGACAGCAATTCGATCGGCACATACGTGAACCAGAACGGGACGATCCAGAATACGATGGAGAGCCCGGCTGAGATGACGGCTTCATCCCCATTGAAGATCGACAGCAGCGGACGGGCAAACACACAGATCAGCAATGACAGCACAAAGGAAACGCCCAGAGCAACCCCCATCCAGCGATCGATCCCCTTTCGGACACGGTCGAAGCGGTCCGCTCCAAAATTCTGACCGACAAAGGTCGTGATCGCAATGCCGAACGCCTGCAGGATCATCCAGAAGATGGCATCGATCTTCCCATAAGCGGTATTGGCGGCAATGATGTCTACACCGAAATCGTTGATCTTTGTCACGATCACCAGATTGGAAAACGTATACAGGATCGATTCCACCGCAGCAGGAAGCCCGACCTGAAAGATATAGCGGACGATCGGAAGATCCAGACACAGCTGACGAAAACGAAAACGCAGCGCATCCGTGCTTTGATACAGCGACAGCAGGACCAAAACGGCCGATGCCGCCTGTGCGATCACCGTAGCGATGGCCGCACCGGCAACGCCCCATCCAAAGCCATAGACAAACAGCACATCCAAAACGATGTTGACGGCACAGGACACGATGAGAAAATAAAGCGGATGCCTGGAATCACCGACCGCACGCAGGATCGCACACCCCATGTTGTAGATGAGCAAAAACGGCAAGCCGATAAAATAAACGGAAATATAGATCAGCGACAGGTCGAGGATCTCCTGTGGAACATGAAGGAACTGCAGCGAATCCCTCGCCGTCAGCAGACCGGCTAAGCTTAAAGCGATGCCAAAGAGAACAGACAGTGCGATGGAAGTATGTACCGCCCGCGAGATGCGTTCATAGCTGCGGGAACCAAAATGCTGAGAGATCAGCACCGTCGCGCCGCTGGAAAGGCCAACGAAGAAACCAACGAACAGATTCAGATACGTGGAGGTCGTTCCACCGACCGCAGCCAAGGCCTCCTTGCCGAGAAAATTGCCGACGATCAGCGCATCGACCGTGTTATACAGCTGCTGAAAAAACGTTCCCAACAGGATGGGAAAGAAAAAGTACAGAAGCGGCCGAATGATCGCTCCCTCTGTGATCACCGCAGATCTTGTCATAAACACTCCCCTTTTGTCAAAGAAGATTATAGAGAGATGCGCCCTGAATTGCAATCCCTTTTTTGTGAGCCGCTGTGTTTCCTTTCGCAGAGGTACTTTGCAGCTTCCTGCTCTTGGATGGGCATCCTCATCGTACGCCGGGCACAGGGACACCGGACATGCCCACAGGTAAACTGTACATATCAGATATTGACAGCATGTACTTTATTCGTTATACTGTATATGTAATATATGTACAGTATAGATATTACGAGGTGAATATTCATGGAAATCATACTGAGCAGTACCAGTTCTCTTCCCATCTATGAACAGATCGTCACTCAGATCAAGGAGATGATCATGCGGGGAGAACTGAAGCCGGAAGATCCTCTGCCATCGATGCGCAAGCTGGCAAAGGATCTGCACGTCAGCATCATCACGACACAGCGCGCCTATGAGGAACTGGCAAAAGACGGTTTCATCTACATCGTGGCCGCCAAGGGCGCTTTCGTCTCTGTGCAGAACAAGGACTTTATTCGCGAAGAAAACCGTCGGCGCATTGAAGCGCTGTTTCGCAAAGCATGTGCGATGGCCAGAGAAAACAACATCACCCAGGAAGAGCTGATCACGCTCATCCGGATATTATACGAGGAGAATGAATAGATATGGACTACGCAATTGAAATCGATCATCTGACAAAGCACTACCCTGATTTCACATTAAACGATATCACCTTGCACATACCTTCCGGTTCGATCGTCGGTGTGATCGGTGAAAACGGTGCCGGTAAATCGACCCTGATCCGATCCATGCTGGGCATCATCCACTGCGATGCGCAGCATCTGCAGTATTTTGGTCAAAACTTCCGTGAAAACGAAAAAGAGATCAAGGAACAGATCGCGGTCATCTTCGACCATACACATTTCAACCAGAAATTCACGCCGAAGTTCATCGGGAGCCTGATGAGCCGGACCTACCGCAACTGGAACATGGAAACGTATCAGAACTATCTGTCGCATTTTCACATTCCACCGACCAAACGTCTGGAAAAGTTTTCACGCGGAATGAAGATGAAGCTGGAATTTGCGATCGCCTTCAGTCATGATGCGCGGCTGTTGATCCTCGATGAGGCAACCAGCGGTCTGGATCCGATCGTCCGCGATGACGTTCTGTCCATGATCCGCACGTTTACCGAAGAAGAGGATCATACGGTGCTGATGTCTTCCCACATCACCAGCGATCTCGACAAGATCGCGGATTACATTGCCTACATCCACGAGGGCCGCCTGGTCTTTATGAAATCCTGTGAAGAGATTCAAGAAGATCATGGCGTGATCCACGCAGGCAAGGATCTGCTCACTGCGCTGAACAGCGAAGACGTGATCGCTTATATCAAAGAACCGTATAGCTACTCGATCCTGATCTCGCACCGTTCCAGCATCCAGCAGACGTTTCCGGATCTGGAGATCCAACGGCCAAGCGTAGAAGAACTGATGCTGTTTTATGCAAAGGGGGAAAAGAAGTAATATGCTGGGGATCCTGCTGAAAGAATACTATGAGACTTTCTGTCTGAAAAAGAACACGCTGGGCATGTTGTTTGCGGCAGCCTGTATCCTTTTGATCGTCATTTTCATGCAAAACTTTTATTCTTATGTGCTCGTGATCGGCGTCGTGGTGCCGATGATGGGTGTATCGCCCATGCAGTACTCGATGGAACAGGATGATATCAGCGGATATGACCAGATCCTTCTGACCTTCCCGCTGACACGAAAAGAGATCGTACGGGCCAAGCTCCTGTCGGTATGGAGCTTTACCGCCCTCAGCAATCTTGTGGTCGGTCTTCCGCTGACACTGCTTTATACGCTGGGCTATCAGGTCATCGACTGGAACACCGGTCTGCTGTTGTGGCTGTTCACCATTCTGCTTTCCTTTATCATGACGGCCCTCAATGCGATCGGATTCATGGCGCTGGGCAATAAGCGCGGCACCATCCTGTTCATCTTCATCCTGGTCGTTTTTGCCATCGGATATGTCATCTTTCACTTCAACGTGGACATCAAGGCGCTCCTTCATACCGACATCTCTTTTTGGTTCATACTGACGGGCGTACTGGCGATCCTGCTCAATATCGCCGCTGACCGCATCTGCCTCTTCCTCTACGACCGTCATCATTCCTGATCTGAAAAAAGCGACATCCTGCATGTCGCTTTTTTATTGGATCTTCATTTGTTTTCGCTTTTGACATCCGTTGTCTGCACCGCTTTCTGACTGTCGTAGAGCAGTGAGAAAAACAGCACCAGTGCGATCGTCAGCAGGATGTGCGAGATCCCGGCAATACCGGACAGTGATGCATTGGCCGCAGACGACAGCGGTACCTGCAGGACCTGTACGATGCCGCGGGCCAGCAGTGTGAGGATAAACAAAGGCAGTGACAGGTTATACAGGATCAGGAAGCGGCGCATCTTTCTGCTTTGCACCACCTGCGAACGGTCCCTGACAAACAGCGCCAGCAACAACAGCGCCACGACGCCGAGCATGAACAGATGCGTGTGCACCGCCCGCAGCATCGTCTCTCCCGCAAAGTTGTTCAGCTTGGTGAATTCTCGATAGAATACCCCAAAGGCCAATGCAGCGATCAAATAGGCCAAAGACAGATTCATCAGTTTTTTCATCTTCGTTTCCTCCCCTATCCAAAAGAGCATGTTCCCCGGCTCCAGGACCCGGCTTCGCTCCTGTCGTATCCTATCGTTTTCCCGCTTAGATGTCAACGCGGATGCTCACCTTCACGAAACCGCACGAAAAAACGGCAGCTGCCGTTTCTTCGGTATATTTCCAATGCCGGAAATCTCTGCGTATGCCAACGATCTCTCTTTTATACGATCACCCCGTAGATCACCAGGGCGAGCAGCGCGATGACCATAAAGATGGCATATGCACCGATGATCACGCCCAGTACGCGCAGGATCTTGATGATCATCCCGGCCAGACGCTCCGTGTTGCTGACTTTGTTCATCAGTATCTCCTTTTCCTCCGTTACATTGTCCAGCAGCGCATCGACGCTCATGCCGAACAGTTTGGACAGCGCAACCAGCTGTTTTGGATTTGGAGCCGTTTCCTCACACTCCCAGTTGGAGATCGTCTGACGGCTCACATCGATCTCAAACCCCAGCTGTTCCTGTGAAAGTCCCAGCTTTTTCCTCTGTTTTAAGATATTTTCTCCTAACGACATATCCATCATTCCTTTCATCCCAACCATACTCCTGCGAGAGACATTTCTCTACCAAAACAACCGAACACTCTGTCAAAGAGTTTTAACATCTGCGCCATCTGCGCCGGATGAGCAGACAGAGCATATGGATCGATATGCGATGTTTCGATCAAAAGCCCGGTTGTCCACATCCCTGCAATATCCACGATGTCCGCAATGCGGGCAAGTCCGCAGATGATCGCTGAATGCGTGTTCACTGAAGAGAAGCATCATCCAGCGCACCTGAAAACAGCAATGGCAGTTCGCGCAACAAAACCAGTGCTGCGACTGTCGTCCGCTCAAACCGACTGCGATGCCCGCACCAAAGACGAGCAACCCGATCAGGCACCATCCACGTTCACATCTTTCCGTGATCCAAACGATCTAATCATATTTCCTGATATCCATCACGCCGATGGCAGATGGGTACGGTTCTCCGCTCACCAGATCCTGCATGCCCGGCACCAGCAACATGAAGCCCTCTTCTCCATAGCGTTTCTCATGGCTGCGCGCATAACGCTCATCCACACAGATGCGCTCGACCTCGCCGATCACCATGGAAGTGATGCCGGCACCGCTGAGATCCTCACAGCGTTTCAGCGTGCATTCCATCTGCAGGAACGCCTCTGCGATCAGCGGTGCGTGAATGGTCTTCGCCGGCTCCGGCGTAAATCCGCCGACGGCAAATTCGTCCGCTGTTTCCTCATTATGATGGATCGTCTTCACCAGCGCGTCATAGCTGCTGATCGGCAGAAAATTCAGACCAAAACAGTGCTCCCGCCGAATGTTCGCATAGGTATGCGTGTGCGGATACAGATTGCCCATCACTGCATAAAAGGCCGTGCGATCCCCGTGGAAACAGCTCCAGGAATGAAAGCACACATTGGGCTGTCCGTTCTCCTTCCAGGTCGTGATCGCAAACAGCACCTGCGGGATGGCAGATGTGGTCTCCAGATGGGAGAACAGCGAAAACTCTTCCGGATATGCTGCTCGAAAATAGGTCGGAAAACTTTTTTCGATGGCGATCTTCATTTCCTCCTCCTTCGGCTTCCTCCATATCAAAGCCTTTTCTTTTGTCATCATTATAACAGATTTCCTGAAATGCGTGCAGGTCTGCCCTCTCTTGCCAAATGGATCATTCATCGTCCGCAAAAACCAGCTACATCTAAATTTTGCAATAATTTACATAAATTTTACATAAAGATTGAACAAATTCTCGCCAGAGATGGTAATATGGTTACGGTATCGCAGATATACCAATTAGGAGAGGAAACAATGACAATCACTTTAACGGAATATTTACAGCAGCTGGCTGCCAATCCGGCATTGATCATCATCTCTTTGCTGACATTGGGAGTCATCCTCGTCAACGGTTGGACCGATGCGCCAAACGCCATCGCCACCTGCGTCTCCACCCGTTCGATGTCTCCGCGCAAAGCGATCCTCATGGCGGCCGTCTTCAACTTTTTAGGCGTCTTCGTCATGACGATGATCAATGCGACGGTCGCATCGACGATCTACAACATGGTGGATTTCGGCGGAAATTCCCATACGGCATTGATCGCTCTGTGTGCTGCGCTTTTCGCCATCGTTCTATGGGCGACGGCCGCTTGGTATTTTGGCATTCCCACCAGCGAAAGCCACGCACTGATCGCCGGTCTGTCCGGTGCAGCCATCGCCCTGCAAGGCGGGATCGGCGGCATCAACGGCAGTGAGTGGATCAGCGTCATCTATGGACTGGTGCTCTCTTCCGTGCTGGGATTTGCGATGGGATGGATCTTCGTCAAGCTCGTCGGAGCGATCTTCCGAAGCATCGATCGACGCAAGACCCAGGGCTTCTTCCAGAAAGCACAGATCACCGGAGGCGCCGCCATGGCCTTCATGCATGGCGCACAGGACGGACAAAAGTTCATGGGCGTCTTTATGCTGGGAATGTTTCTGGCACAGGGACAGGCCAATGCGGAACATTTCGTAATCCCGATCTGGCTGATGATCCTGTGTTCCGCTGTCATGGGCTTAGGTACTTCGATCGGCGGCTATAAGATCATCAAGGCTGTTGGAATGGACATGGTCCGACTGGAAAAGTATCAGGGTTTTTCCGCAGATATCGCTGCGGCCGGCTGTCTGCTGATCGCTTCCCTGACCGGTATTCCCGTCTCGACGACACATACCAAAAACACCGCGATCATGGGTGTGGCGGCAGCCAAGCGGATCAGCGCAGTCAATTGGGGCATCGTCAAGGAAATGGTATGGACCTGGATCTTGACATTCCCTGGATGCGGGCTCATCGGCTATTTCATGGCACAGGTCTTCATGTGGATATTTTAAAAAGGAAGGAATATAATTATGGCAGGAAAAAAGAGTAATTGTTATTTCGACGCTTATATCGAACTGGCAGAATGCACACGCAAGGAAGCGGTACTGCTCAATGACTACATCAATCAGTTCGATCTCAACCAAATGGACGATATGCTGACAAAGATGCATGAACTGGAAACCAGCGCAGACCGTATGAAACATGAGATGATGGACCGGCTGGCAAAGGAGTTCATCACTCCGATCGAGAGAGAAGATATCTATCAACTGTTCAATGAGATCGAAAGCGTCTCCGATGCGATCGAAGACATCCTGATCAAGATGCATATCTTCTGCATCTCGACCATTTGCGAAGAGGCCAAACAGTTTGCGGCCATTCTGTTAAAGAGCTGTGATGTGCTAAAGCAGATGATGATCGAATTTCCAAACTTCAAGAAATCGGAGAAGTTGCACGACTATATCGTAGAGATCAACGATCTGGAAGAAAAAGGCGACCGTCTGTATGCCAGCAGCATCCATGGCATGTTTTCCACCTCCGGCGATCCGATCGATCTGATGCGCTGGACCGAGACGCTGGATCGTTTCGAGAAGAGCTGTGATGCGATCGAACATGTTGCCATCGTCGTGGAAAGCGTCGTCATGAACAATATCTGACAACATCGTTCCAACAAAGAGAACGGGCAGGAGACTGCCCGTTTTTGTTATGGCGCATCCTCTGTCGATGTCCCACAGAAAAAGCCGCATATCTGCATGCGACCGTCTCCTCTATTTGATTTCTTCTCTGCAGGTACTGCGCTGTGCCTGTAACAGCCAGCTCTTCACCTTTTCCAGTTCTCTGGTCAGCTTCTTATAATCCTTCAGCTTCCATTCCCAGTTTGGTGATCCGATCGTTCCCGGATGGTTCATATGCCCTTCGCCCTTCAGGCCCAGAATGTCCTGCAGGGGGATGATGACATAGTTCGCATCACTGTCAAAAGCAAAGTGGACCAGCAGATCATGAAAGTTTCGTTCCGCATAGCCGCGGTTATGGAAAAAGCGGCGCAGAGCGATGCGGCGGTTGTGCGTAAACTTGCCATACGCCTCCTCTGCCGTATCATTGTCGTGGGTCCCGGTATAGACGATGCTGTTCTTTCTGGCCGGCCGCTTCAACAGCTTTGGCTCCATCCGAAACAGCAGCACATCCATGCCCGGCAGCTGATAGGCATCCCGCAGTTCCAGCACCTGTGGACGGATGTCCCCCAGATCCTCCGCAACCAGTTCCAACTGCGGAAGCGCCTGGTAGAGCGCATCGAAGAACGCACGTCCTTCCCCTTCGATCCATTCGCCCTCGATGGCCGTCTCACAGGAAGACGGGATCTTCCAGTACGTATCAAATGCCCGAAAATGATCGATCCGCACGATGTCATAACAGCGCTGCTGCCAGGCCAGCCGTCGGATCCAGAACGCATAGCCGTTGGCACGCATGTGCTTCCAGTCATAGATCGGATTGCCCCATCGCTGTCCGGTGGCACTGAAATAATCCGGCGGTACCCCGGCGACAAAGCTGGGACTGCCATCTTCCTCTAACAGGAACTCCTCCCGATCCATCCAGACATCGGCACTGTCCAGACCAACATAAAAAGGAATATCGCCCATGATCCGTACGCCGCGCGACTGCGCATACGCATGGATCTCCTTCCATTGCATAAAAAACATGAACTGCAGAAACTTCTCATAAAACAATTCATTCTCATACGGCGTCAGATCCACCAAATGCTCTTTCGGCCATTCCTTCATCTCCTGCGGCCATTGCCGCCACTCTTTCATGTCATTGAGTTTTTTAAAGGTGATAAAGACGGCGTAATCATCCAGCCATTCACTCTCTGCACAAAACGTCTGATATTCCTTCTCGAACCGGTCAAATTGTTTTTTGAATTCATAGAATGCCTTTCGGAAATACGGCTCCTTGAACTTGCGAACTTCTTCGTAGCTGACGCTCTCCTTAAACTTGTTCAGATTCTTGATACTGCTCTGCTTCAGCAGTTCCAGCTCGCTCAGCCGATCGATGTTGATAAAGATCGGATCTCCCGCAAAGGAAGAATATGGCTGATACGGGGAATTGCCATAGCCCAGCGGCTGCATCGGCAGCACCTGCCAGATCCGAAAGCCTGCATCTGCGATCTGATCGATAAACATCTTCGTTTTCCGTCCGAAGTCACCGATGCCCTGATTGGCCGGAAGTGACGATACCGCAGCAAGCACTCCTGCACAACGTTCCATCTCTCACCCTCCTATCTGTTCATTTAAAAAATCAAAGCGTTTTCATATTCTATATGATAGCACAGTTTTCACTGAAAAGAAAGAGCTTCCCTCAATTTGAACGATCTTTCAACAAACGTTCCCCTGAAACGCACAAAGAAAAACAGCGGCTGCTGTTTCATCAGGTTCATTCGCGGTTCAACAGTTTCATCTGCTTCAGATCGTGGATCATCAGACGTGCTTCCCGATCCAGTTTTTTCATCTTTTTGTACTTGAGCGGATCTTTGACCGATTTGAGGTGTTCCTCCAGGATGCGGACGTATTCCTCCAGATCCTGAATGTCCTTTTCCAGTTTTTCATCATTGATGCGACAGAACTTTTCGACCTTCTTTTTCACACAGACCTCTCCTCGCCATCAGTATAGCATCTCCTGCAGGGATGGACAACCCGCACGCTCGCAAGGATAAGAAAGAGGACGACCCCCTTTTGGGGATCCTCCTCAGCTGTGTCATCCCTGTACGGTATGCGTGCTCATCGCAATATAATAATCCACCAGATCTTTCAGCAGCTTGATGGAAATATTGACTTCCTCTTCGGTCATCTCCTTGATGACCTTATAATTGTCTAACAGCACGTCGCGACGGACATTATAACGCTCGCTGAGATACAGCACCCACTTTTCGCTGTCCTTTACCTGCTGTTTCGTAATGACGCCTTCACTGATGATCACACCGTGAAAGTCGCCGTAGCGGATCGGCATGGACCATTTGACCAGTCCGGCATGGCAGGAGTACATGCTGACCTTTTTTTCGGAAAGCGCGCTGCGATAATTTTCCATCGTGCACTCCTCGCAGTGTTTCAGCGCACGGGCGCTGGTCTTCAGGCACTTACAAAAGTAATTGCGCTCCGCAGCACTGTTGATATCATCCACATCCTGGATCAGATAGCTGCGTAAGCCGGTGATCTGCCGATATTCCTGCATCGCCTTGACGATCGCATCCTTTACATTCATTGTAAGCCCTCCCTTATTGATTTAAATATAACATATTTCATGCAAAACCTCTATACATTCTTTACCTTTTTCACGGGATAGTTGAATTGCAAAACTCAACGCAAGGGATCTATTGCAATAAATCAGGCAAGGA
>ERZ1643246.1717-NODE-1717-length-23001-cov-27.346640_pt1 | contig 23001 bp, 20 predicted proteins | sample MGYA00579265_ERZ1643246 | MGnify/ENA primary metagenome ERZ1643246 (study PRJEB29033, sample SAMEA4952261) | chicken gut metagenome | biome: Broiler Chicken; feature: Gastrointestinal Tract; material: Caecum | place: Ireland | collected 2018 | study: Broiler...
TAAAGTAATAATTTTGTAAAATTATAACATATATTTTTTTCATGTCAAGACTTTTCTTTCTTTTCTTTCAATTCCTGCCCCCACTGCCGATACCTTATTCATCCAGAAATTAAAAGGCATAAATATATACAGAAGTTCTTTCTTTCTCTCTCCGGAGGATTCGCTGCGTTCCGTTTTCTTTTCATTGTTCCACAAATCTTCAGTCTTTTTTATACTGTCTTCAAAAAGAAAGAACTCCCTGTCTGTTCTTATCTCTCTGTGATCTTCCTCTGCCATGATCAGGCACATACACATCCGGCTGCTCCTTAAAAGGAGATCCCCCGTTCCTTCGCCAGTCAATTTCCAGAGACCGGAAAAGGAAATTTCTTTTTTCTCTCTCAGATATCCTTCCTCAGCACGGTAGCCGGAACGGACCAGATACCGGAGACAGACCCATGCTTTTTCTGCCCTTCCGTCATTACAGTTTCGCAGATCCTCCACCAGTCCAAGGACAATCCTGGCACACTTTTTTTCTTCTTTCTTCAGCATTTTCCAGAAAGCCGCGCTCTGATAAGTGCTTCTGTCGGCTTTTTCCAGCAGGTATTCCCTCCATTCTCTTTTCATATCCCGGATTTTTGCCCGGCAGAGTATGTTTCTGGAAAGACCATACAGAAAAAGATAGGTAATATCCTGATGACCGCCTCCTTTCATTCCCTGCAGTCCCTGAAACAAAATACCTTTTTTTAACATAAAAACCTCTTTTCCGTCCGCAGTGCATTTCGGAAGGTTAAAGAATACTTTTGAGTACTGTATTATTCACTTTCGTCATTATGGAAAATGTGAGTGATACCGTACACTAGTATCGGGCTGATAAATGAATTTTTCTTGGAATATTTCAGAATCTGAAAGATCTCTTCTAAAAGAGTATAGATAAGCAAAAAGACCTGTGAAATGATGAAAGATCAGAAATCCTGTATTTTCCGGCTGAAAAATGAAATGCAGATACAGACTTGTTTTTTGTCAGCCTCTCTGACTCTCAGTCTACTACAATCAGATCTGAGAAACAACTGGCAGATTTGCCAAAATTTTCCCGCGCCTTCCTGCAAAAAGAAGCTGCCACATTTAAATATTCCTCAATCTGATCAATGTGGCAGCTCCCTGCTTTTTCTCAGGCAGATCTTATTATTTCAATGTGATCTTCCGGAAGTTTTTCTTTCCTTTTTTCAGGACAATACCCTCTCCCTGGAGTTTTTCTCCCGGAACCAGATGTTTGATATCTGTGATCTTTTCTCCATCAATGGCTACGCCCCCCTGTTCAATGGCTCTTCTTGCCTCTGAACGGGATCCTGCCAGGCCGCTTTTGTGAAGAAGAGAGATCAGGTCGATGTTTCCATCTGTAAGCTCAGACTCTTCGATCTGGGCAGACGGCATATTTGCAGCGTTTCCGCTGGTAAACAGAGCCTTGGCCGCTTCCTGGGCCTTCTGGGCTTCTTCTGTTCCATGTACCAGCTCTGTAAGTTCATAGGCCAGGATCTCTTTTGCCTTATTTAACTGGCTGCCTTCCCATTTATCCATCTCATCAATCTGTTCCAGAGGAAGGAAGGTAAGCATACGGATACATTTCAGTACATCGGCGTCTGCCACATTTCTCCAGTACTGGTAGAAGTCAAAGGGTGAAGTCTTATTCGGATCCAGCCATACGGCGCCGGACTGAGTCTTGCCCATCTTTTTGCCTTCAGAATTCAGAAGAAGGGTGATAGTCATGGCACAGGCGTTTTTGCCCAGCTTTCTCCGGATCAGCTCTGTACCTCCCAGCATATTACTCCACTGGTCGTCTCCGCCGAACTGCATGTTGCAGCCGTATTTCTGGTACAGCATGTAGAAATCGTAGCTCTGCATGATCATGTAGTTAAACTCCAGGAAGCTCAGGCCTTTTTCCATACGCTGCTTATAGCACTCTGCAGTAAGCATACGGTTTACAGAGAAATGAGGTCCTACCTCTCTTAAAAAGTCAATATAATTCAGATCTAACAGCCACTCCGCATTATTTACCATAAGGGCTTTTCCATCGGAGAAATCAATAAATCTCTCCATCTGCTTCTTAAAGCAGTCACAGTTATGCTGGATCGTCTCCGCGGTCATCATGGAACGCATATCCGATCTGCCGGAAGGATCCCCGATATAACCGGTACCTCCACCGATCAGAGCGATAGGCTTATTTCCAGCCATCTGAAGACGCTTCATCAGACACAGAGCCATAAAATGCCCTACATGAAGGCTGTCCGCCGTCGGGTCAAACCCGATATAAAAAGTAGCCTTCCCGTTATTGACCAATTCCCGGATCTCCTCCTCATCCGTCACCTGGGCGATCAGCCCCCTGGCCTGCAATTCCTCATAAATTCCCATTTTAAATTCTCCTTTTCTTTTTACTTGCCTTTGACAGTATACAAATAACAACTGCCACAAAGTTTTGTATCTTAGAAGGACACCTATGGCTTTCACAAAACTCAGCTAACAGTTTTTATCATTCGAACTGCCGCTCAGGTACATCCAGGGAATCTTGCTGCATTTTCTGCGAATTTGTCGAGCACAGCTTTGAGACTACAGGCTCAAAGCTGCGCAGACTGAGCAAGAAAATGCAGCAAGATTCCGGAAGCACTTTCCTGCGGCAGTCCCCGCAATGATAAAAAGCCCCCGTCCTTCCTGTTACAAAAGGACGAGAGCTTATATATTCCCGTGTTACCACCTTTATTCACAGACAGCTCACACTGCCTGCCTCTGCAAGTACAGCTTACGCGATACTCAAAGTGTTGTAACGTACACCAAAACGTCACAGCCTACTCATTACTTTTCGGTGTGAAGCTCCGGGATGTATTCGTACTGCAGTTCTCCCGGGCCTCTCATCTGCCGGCTCCTTTCTGTAGGTCTCTCTGCATACTACTTGTTCCCTTCTTCGCTTTTCTCATTTACGGAAACCAGTATACAGAAATCTTCCCGGCTTTGTCAAGGGTACTTTAACAACTTGCAACGACGCAGTGATCAGCTTACCTGCTTATGGCCTTCATTCTCCACTGATATTCTCCATTATCCTTGATACCGTAGAAATCTCCGAAGTTCAGGTCAAAAATATCCTTTTTGATCCCGGCCAGGTCAATCTGGTTCTTGATCAGATACTGCCAGATTCCGCCGTGGGAAATATCTCCCTGGAGAAGGACACCGACTGCCTTTCCGTCCCGGAGGACTACACGCTTATAGTTTCTGGAATCCTCCCTGGCAATGACTACATCGCCTTCCTGGGGAAGGATCACACCTACGCACATGGAAACCATGCCAAAGAAATTAATGGTATTCTTTATGGCATAGCGGTCTGTATATTCCACATGGGAGCCGCACATATTCAAAGCCGCAGTCTCTCCCTGTTTCTGAGCGTTTGGCCAGATACCGGAAAGTCCGGTAACGTCTCCTGCTGCATATACACCTTCCGCTCCTGTCTGGAGATAATCGTCCACCTTGATCCCCCGGTCAATGACGATTCCTTCCCCTTCCATACCTGCCACAGCAGAACGGACTCCGGCAGCCACAATGATCAGGTCACAGGGCAGTTTTTCGCCATTATCCAGAATAATCTCCCGGATGATCTTATCCTCTCCCATAACCGTATCTGCAGCTTTTCTTCCCAGATAGAAAACAGCTCCTGCTTTTTCAAACCGCTTCTGGTATTCAAAAGCCGCCGTCTTGTCAAGCTGTACCGGCAGGATCTGGTCTGCCATCTCTACGATAGATACTTTCTTTCCGGTTTCCATCAGGCCATAGGCAGCGTCCAGACCTACCAGACCGGAACCGATGATCACAATATTCTCCGCATCTTTTGCCAGCTCATCAATAGCCTGGGCGTCTCTTAAATGACGGAGGCCGAAAACATTTTCTGCTTCTCTTAAATTGCCTACCGGAGGGATAAAGCTTTCAGCCCCAGTAGCGATGAGAAGCCGGTCATAGCTCATCTCATCTCCCTGGTCTGTATAAACCTTCTTTCCCTGAGTATCCAGACGGCTTACTGTTTTTCCCGGAAGCCAGGTGATCTGGTTTTTCTCAAAAAAGTCCGGATCGATAAAGCTGATTCCTGCTGCATCTCTTTCATGGCTCAGATATTTATGCAGCATACATCTGGAGTGTACCTGAGTGTCTGTAGAGATCACCGTAATCTTTCCTTCCCTGTCAGCTTTCCGGATAGTCTTTGCCGCAGTAATACCTGCAGCTCCTGCTCCTAAGATCACATATTCCATCTCTACACCTCCTCTACCCAGATAGCCTGTTTTGGACATGCCTTTACGCAGCTGGGATCTTCGCCTTTACCGATACAGAAATCGCATTTGATCACTTTACTGCGGGTGCTGTCGTCAGGCTTCAGTACGCCATAAGGGCAGTTCATCACACACATAAAGCAGGAACCGCATTTCTTTTCATCATACTGGACATGGCCGGTTTCCGGATCTTTGGAAAGGGCCCCGCTCATACAGGATATCACACATTCCGGCTGGTCGCAGTGGCGGCAGAATATGGGAGTGTAGCTTCCATCAGGATTTTTGTAAATAAAATTCCTGGTCTCATTGGCGATATCCGTAAGGTCCAGGGTGTAGACATCGCCTTCATCTTTTCTGTGGGCCTGCATACATGCCACGGAACAGCTTTTGCAGCCGTCGCATTTTGAGGCGTCTATCATTATTCTTTTCATCTTGGGCTCCTGTCTCTTAAATATTTAAACCTGCACGTTTTTCCTCAATGATCTTTTCCAGGATATCCGCGCTTGCCTTTGCGTCAGGATTGATGATCACCTGGCCGCCGGTAAGATTCTTCATATCCTCAGTGAGAAGTTTCACTGCCAGATCGCTTCCTGTAACAAATGGAGGCAGTCCTAAATGGAGAGGCAGTCCCAGGGCAAGGCCGAAGCAGCCGTCTGCCAGAGCCTGTTCTTCCAGCCACTGAGCAGCGGAAAGCACCAGAGGAAGCTGTGGGATATCAATTCCCAGAGCTTCTGCCAGCTCTGTGGCAACGATCTCCAGACGTCCGATGGCCAGACATGGGCCGAAGTTCAGTACCGGAGGAATATTCAGTTTTTCGCAGACTGCACGGAGTTTTGGTCCTGCCAGTTTTGCAGCTTCCGGTGTCATCAGGCCGCAGTTCTCGATCCCGCCTGAAGAACATCCTGCTGTGAGAACGATAATGTCTCTGGAGATCAGTTCTTTCACCAGGTCTACAGTCAGCACGTCATGGCCTCCTGCTGTCAGATTGGAACATCCTACCACCCCGGCAACACCTTTGATGTCTCCGGATACGATCAGGTCGATAAGAGGTTTCCAGTTTCCGCCCAGGAACTCTTTTAAGGAACCTTCAGATACACCGGTAAGAGTATGGTCATTTCCATGCTCCGGCAGAAGGTTCATGGTCACTTTCCCTCTTCTTGCCTTGTAAGCCTCTACGATCTCATCAATGATCTCTTCGCTCTGTTTTTCTCTCTCTTCGAACTTAAAGGGCTTCAGTTCTGCATTGGCTTTCTTAGCTACGTCATCCAGACAGATCTGTTTGATCATCAGCTCATCGCAGATTGGCTCGATACCCGGAAGAGTACAGTTAAACTCAGAAAGCACTGCGTCAATACCGCCTGTGGCAAGGACAGCCTCACTGGTGTAGTTATTTCCGGCATGGCCGTCAAATACCTCTGTATAGTGAGCACCGCGAAGCTGAAGATCCTGTCCTACGCAGGTACATCCTACCAGCTTAAAGCCTTTGGCTCCTGCAGCCTGGGCTTTCGCTACTGCCTCTTTGGAAGTCAGTCTTTCCTGAAGGTCTACAAAAATCGTATGCTGATGTCCGGTGATCATAATGTTGATATAATCCGGGTCGATAACCCGAAGGCCTACCGGCGCCATACGAAGTTCCGGTTCTCCTAAAAGGACGTCATTTAACAGGTTTGTCAGTGTCAGTCCGTAAATACCTGTGGAAATACCCAGTTTCAGACAGTCTGTATACATATCTACAGGATCGGAGTTCAGGTTTGTGGAACATTTCACAACACCGTGGAATACTTCACTTTTAGCTCCTCCCGGAAGGATGTTCAGCTCCTGCCATCTTTTAAATCTTGGACCGTAAGCCATTTTTTCTACCAGTTCCATTTTTTCATATTCCGGTTTGTACAGATCGTCCAGGACCATCTGAGCTACCTGCTTTGCAGTATCCCATTTGTCTGTTCCCTGTACGCCGAAGATCTCCGCCAGTTTTGCCAGAGATTTTTCTCCCTTGATCTCTCCTTTGATCTCAGCGGTTTTCTTTACATTCAGGGCTGTGTTCTCCACAATGTGGATATAGCAGCCGGAACCGCTGGCAACTGCCCGCAGAAAGTTTCTGGCAACGATAACGTCTGCTGTAGCCCCGCAGATCCCTCTTGGCGCTTTCGGTGTGATCCGGCAGGGACCATTGGCACAGAGACGGCAGCATACGCCCTGAAGACCGAAGCCGCACTTGGTGCTCTGTCCTTCTACTCTGTGGTGGGAAGTTTCCATGGGAAGGCTGCGGATAAATCCCTCTAAAGGCTTGTCCGCGCTGGCACAGGTATTGCATCCATAACACTGGTTCATTTTTTGTTCCTCCTATGTAAAAAAATGTATGTTAAAATTATAACTAATCTGGATTAAATTAGTCAAGTATAACCTGAGATTTTATATGTTTTTTTAAAAAAAGAAGCAGTTCTCTGTTGGTCCGACTGTTGATCTCCAGGTCTTCTCCGGATAAAGGCCTGGCTGTATCCGGAGGATTTTCTCCGCAGATATCGGCGCCTATAACCTTTCTTTTCTCAAATACCAGCTCCAGCCATTTCAAAAGCTGTTCCAGAGCCAGCTCTCCCTGATCCCAGTTGGTCCTGGCGTCTTCTTTTCTTAATACATCTTTGTCTATAGAAATATACAGAGGCAGATCCGGATCTGTATCCAGGAACTTCCGAAGGATCTCCTCACCTCTGTCCGGCAGATCTTCCCGGCAGAGCCTGGTCAGCTTTGTCCCGGCCTGCCCTTTATATTCCTGAAAATCTTTTAAACCGGGGCCTGCCACACAGATATGGGAAAGGAACTCATGAGTATCCAGCACCTCCCCGGCCCAGCTTCCGCAGGAAAGCAGCCCGAAGAAGGCTGCCTCCTGCATATCTGTATGATTGTCAAAAACCAGAAGGGAAAAAGGCTCCCGGATCTTTTCCAGCCAGAATTTGGACAGATAGTGATAATTTCCCGAATCCAGGAAATGAATTCCCTGAACAGGAAGATCACAGATCCTTTCCTTGATCTCTTTCTCCGCTTCCGGGGTACAATAGCAGTTCACTCCCTGGAGTTCCTGAAAATCCAGCCACAAAGCTTCCTGGTCCTCTAAAAAATCTTCTTCCCGGTAAATCCCGGAAAAGTTCATGATGATCGGTTTCATTTCTTCCATGTCCTCAGTCTACAAAATGTACAGGACCTGTTTTTTCCGGATTCTGGTTCACAGGACCCTTTGCATATCCTAAAGCGGCAATCCCGAAGATCACATGGCTGTCCGGTATCTCCCACTCTCCCAGAATGCTCCGTACCTCCGGTGTATCACAGACATCCCGTACCTGATTGATCCATACAGAACCAATTCCAAAGGAATGAGCCGCCAGCATAATATTTTCCATAGCGCAGGCATTGTCATCCTGAGAATGATGGTTATTTCTGTCATTAGATGGGATCACCAGGACCTGGGGGCTGTACATATCATAGCCTTCTCTTCCCAGCGCTTTTCCTACGGCTTTCGCCAGAGTCTGGATCTTATCCCGGTCTGTGACCACGGTAATCTTCCAGGTCTGTTTATTCTGTCCGCTTGGAGCGTAGATCGCCGCTTTTGCGATCTGCTCCAGTTCTTCTCTGGGAATTTCTTTTTCCTCAAAGGACCTTACACTTCTTCTTGTAAGAATATTTTCCATTGCTGCATTCATAAGTCTATTCCTCCCGTTTCTTGTATTTACTGTCATTTTATCACGGCTGGGGCGCAAACGCCAGCCTCTTTAATGTCTCCTCCAGGCACCAGGGAAAATCGATCTTCTCCACCGTCTCAGCAAAATAAACCGCTCTGGTCTTCCAGGTCTCGCCATGAACCTGATACAGGATTTCTCCCGCCTTTTCGCCCTCTTGTACCGGCGCTTCCAGTTTTTCCTTTATCCGGGGAACCACTTCCAGTTTTTCATCGCTGCGCAGGAGCATACCCTCCTCCTGTGAAATATCCTCCAGAGACAGCGCCGCCCGGGCTGTTACACCCAGCATCTGTGTCTGGCCGTTTTCAACCGGCAGAGACTGAGGGATTTCAGGAATTTCTGCCTGGGCAAAGCTTTTCCAGGTATAATTTTCAAGCCCGTATTCCATCAGCTTTCTGGTATCAGACCATTTATAGTTTTTGTTATTCGGCCAGCCGCAGCCAAGGAGCGCTACGATAAGGGTCTTCCCGTCTCTTTGAAGCGCTCCTACATAACAGTATCCTGCGGCAGCGGTAAATCCGGTTTTTCCCGTAAGAGCCCCTTCCATCATGCTGAGGAAAGCGTTATGGTTGGTACAGGAAATCGTTTTGTTTCCGGCAGTATCTGTAAAGGTATAAGAAGGGGTCCGGGTGATCTCCAGGAATTCTTCCCTGGCAGGAGAGTCCTGGATACAATACCTGAGGATCCTTGCCAGATCTTCCGCAGTAGTCGAATGGACCTTCACCCCTTCCTGGGTTTCTTCCTGGGCGTCCAGTCCGTTCGGGGTAATAAACCATGTACTTTCACAGCCGATCTCCCTGGCTTTTTCATTCATCATTTCAGCAAAGGCCTGGGTGCTGCCTCCGATATGTTCTGCCAGGATCACCGCCGCATCATTGTAGCTTTCCAGCATCAGTCCGTAGAGCAGATCCCGGACCTTATAACTTTCTCCCTCTCCCGCTCCCATATGGACCTCCGGCATAGAAGCAGCGTAGGCAGAAGTCCGGGCAGTTTCCTCCTGCCTGCCGGATTCCAGGACCAGGATACAGGTCATGATCTTTGTAGTGCTGGCCATGGGCCGCTGTTCCTCTCCATTTTTCTCAAAAAGAACTCTCCCGGAATCTCCATCCATCAGCACGGCAGACAGGGCATAGAGGCTGTCCGGTTCCCGAACCTCCCCCTCTGCCCGGACCTGGATGGGAAACCAAAAGATTTCCAGACAGACCAGGATCCCCATGATCCACGATCTCGCTGTTTTTTTCATCCCTGTCACTCCTCTCACCTGACATAGGGCAAACCTTAACCCCCTTATTTAGTAAGGTATGAACAGGCACAAAAAAAGATACCACAAACAGTTCTCTGCCTGTCTGCAGTATCCTTTTATACGTCAAGCTGAAGCTGGATCTCTTCCTCTGCTTCCGCCTTAAAATCTTCCATCTGTACCGGGTCGATCTCCGGCAGGTCGTCCAGCCCCTGAACGCCGAAGTTTCTTAAAAACTCTTCAGTAGTTCCAAATAAAATAGGTCTTCCAGGAGCATCCAGCCGCCCTACTTCCCGCACCAGTCCGTACTCGATAAGCTTATTTACCGCATGGTCGCTTTTGACTCCCCGGATCTTTTCAATCTCCAGCTTGGTCACCGGCTGTTTATAGGCAATGATCGACAGGGTTTCCAGCATAACATCGGAAAGGACCGCTTTCTTTGGCTGCAGTGCCATAGCAACCAGATAATCGTAATATTCCTCTTTGGTACACATCTGGAAAGATTCCTCCAGCTCAATGATCTTGATCCCCCGGTCTTCTGTCTGATATTTCAGCATCATATTCCGAATGATCTTTCTGGTAGTCTCTGTGTCATGGCCGATGGTCTTTGCGATATCTTTTACCGGCACCGCCTCGCCCATGGCAAAGAGTATGGCCTCAATGGCCCCTTCCATCCTCTTCAGTTCCATCTCTACTATCCTTTCATGTCATACAGCTTTCAATATAGATCTCTCCGAAAATTTCCTTCTGGCTGATATGGATCTTTCCCATTTTCATCAGCTCCAGAATGGAAAGAAAAGTAACGATCACCTGGACCTTGCTTGCCTGTCTGGAAAGAAGGTCCCGAAAACCAAAGCTTTTGTGGGTCCTGGCATAAGCCTCCACCTCCTCCATCTTGTCCGGCATACTGACCTCTTCCTTTTCGATCTTACCGAATTTGCTCCGGATGGGGTCCACCTTGTCCTCCTGCCTGCGGATCACACTCTGGAAAATGTCATTCAGCTTTGCCAGGGTAAGTCCCTCCAACAGTTCTGCCGCATCCACCGGTTCTTTGTAGGAAAGGACCTCCCCGGGGATCGTGGGCTTTTTATATACATTCTTTGCCGCTGCTGCCATACGGTCCCGGAGTTCATAGGACATATATTTATACATCTTATATTCCAGAAGCTGGCGGACCAGTTCTTCTCTTGGATCCTCTTCCTCTCCTTCTTCATTGACCTCCTTGGGCAGGAGCATCCGGCACTTTATGGAGATCAGGGTGGCTGCCATGACCATAAATTCACTCATAATGTTCAGATCTTCCCGCTGCATCTGATGAATATATTCCATATACTGGTCTGTGATCTGGGCAATGGGTATATCATAAATATTCACTTTGTTTTTTTCGATCAGATGGAGAAGCAGATCCAGAGGGCCCTCAAAGACCTCCAGCTTCACCGGGATTCCTGTTTCCATATTATCCTACCTTTTCCCTGTCCATGTACTGTTTCCCGGATCCCCGCCCTGCAGGGATCTTTTCGCATATACGTGCCATTCTACACCATTTTTCAGGAAAAGTCCACCCTCTCCAGCTCCCTCATACGCTTTGCCTCTTCCTGGGTACAAGAAGAATTCCCATACCTGGCTTTTTCATATAACCTGTGAAATTCTTCTCTTTTTTCGCCCTGGGGAATGCCCGCCTGATCTTCCAGTTCCTTGGGGGACGCGAAGGCAGAAGGCTTGCCTGCCGCTTCAATCTTCCGCCTATAGGCCTTCCGTATCCTGGCTTTGGGCGTCCTGGATTTCAGAAAATCAGGAACAAAAATTCCTTTCTTTTTCATCCTCTCTCTGGTTTCCTTTTCAGGCGTTTCCAGCTTTTCCAGTATATCTCCGTTATCAGGGACCTGGCTGTTATACTTCTTATACAGCCAGAAAAGAAAGGCACACAGGGCCGCTACGGCTCCCAGGATCACTGCCAGGGTAAGGATCTTTTCCAGGATGCTCCACATAGCTGTCAAAAAAGGAGAAGGCTCTCCTCCCGGCTCCAGGATCATAGGCTGGGCCGCCCTTTCTCCAGAAAGCAGTTCCTCCGGCTCCACCTCTTCCCTTTTCCCGGAAAAAAGCATAGCCAGAAATCTCCGGATCAGATCCAGCACTGCCAGGATCCCCCGGTCGATCCCCAGAAAAGGAAGAAGTCCCATACATCCCACAGTGAGAACCGTAAGGAAGATCAGCATCAGCCGGCTTCCCAAAGCGATCCCCTGCTTCGGAAACCGGTACAGCCGGTCATAATCTCCGCAGTAGTCCAGAAAATGTTCCCGGTTCCTGCTCCACAGGATCAGCAGCCAGTAGCAGCCGGTAAAGATCAGAAACAGATTTCCTAATTTATCCAGACCATAAGCCAGAGAAAAGATATATTCCAGGGCAAAGACCAGAAGGCAGGCATAAGAAGGCTGAAAAAAAGCCTCTCTGTTGTCTGTAAGTCTCTGCCAGAAAAACAGAAGTACAAAAAAGAGGACTCCCAGAAGAAGGCAGGCCCTTTCCCAGGATCTCCCCCCCAGAAGCCAGAAGACAGCCAGGCACAGAGCCGAGGCTCCCAGATAGCTCCATATTTTCTTTCCCCTTACAGAAATCTCCCGAAGAAGCAAAGACGGAACCGCCAGCAGGAGCAGCTTTACTCCTGTTCTCAGATTGAAAGCCCCTCCCGCATACAGCAGAAGAAGAAGGATCCCTGCAGTAAAGATCCACAGATGGAGAAACCCGTATATCTTTAAAAATCTGTCCTCTCTCATCTCTTTACCTCCCAGCGCAGGATGTCCAGATTTCTCCTGCTTTTTATCTTCAGCTCCATTTCCGGATACAGAGTAGCCAGCCAGAGACTGCCCTGATTTTTCTCTCCCAGCAGTCCCATAACCTCTTCCAGTTCCTGATACTGGTTTTTTGTGATCAGTATACAGAAACTTTCTTTTGCCAGAAGGAGCTCTTTTTTCTCTTCCACACAGTCAGAGAACTTCCGGCTCCTCTCTCCCAGATCGATCCTGGCAAGACACTGAAGGAACTTTTCTCTCTGGCCCCTGCCGGACTGTCCGGGAAGAAAGATCTCCGACTTTTCCCGACAGTCTCTTCCGTTGGTGATAAGTCCCACCTCTATCCCTCTGGAAAGAAAACTTTCTGCTACAGCGGCTGCCAGCCGGATCCCTTCTTCATGGATCTCCTCGTATTTCCACACAGTCTCATCTTCCACATCCAGAAGTATGCAGACGTTTCCGGATACTGCAGAATTGTGCTGATTCACCATAAGACTGCCGCTTCTGGCGCTGGCCTTCCAGTTGATCCTGTTCATGGGATCCTCCGGGGTGTACTCCCGGATCCCCCGGAACAAAAAAGGATCCTCCAGAAGTTTCTTTCTGGATTCATAAACGCCGGAAATCCTGCGAAAAAGGAGCTCTCCTCTCTCCCCTGCCATCTTTTTTGGATAAACATAGAGATATGTGCTGCAGGGAATGGTGTGATACATCTCACCGGACAGAAGGATCCCTCTTGTGACCAGATCCACCTTCCGTATCTCATAATATCCCCTTTTTACCGCTTCAAAAGGCACCTGGCGTATGATCCGCTGTCGTCCCGCAACGGAAAAGATATCTCTTTTATAACTCTGATCCGACACGCTGGTATTTTCTTCCTGCCCAAAAGAAAGATTCCTGCTCACGGCAAAACCTGCCTGAAGAGCCGGAAGAAACAATCGTTTGTCGTTTTCTATGGTTTCCGTAAGGAATCCCTGTTCCCCCTGAAATACCGGTTCCTGCTGAAAACGGATTTCCGCTTTCAGCCTTTTGTTCCAGTTTTTTTCATAATATTTTTCTGCCAGGAACCGGGCCAGAAGGCCTCCTGCCAGAATCAGCAAAAATATCATCTTTTTCCCCACTCCTCAGTAGGTACCGGCACCTCTTCCAGGATCCTGGCCATCAGCTCCTCGCCTTTTTGGAAACCGCCTCCCAGGATCAGGCGGTGAGAAAGGACCGGAAGGGCCAGTTTCTTAACATCTTCCGGAACTACATATGCTCTTCCCTGGAGATAGGCCCAGGCCCGTACCGCCTGATAAAGGGCAATGGTTCCCCTGGGACTGACCCCTCCCAGGATCTCACCTGTATTCCTTGTCCTTTCGCAGATATCCGTTATATACCCTTTCAGTTCCGGATGTACATAGGTGGCCTTATAGGCCTCCTGATCTTTTCTCAGTTCTTCTACAGAAGTTACCGCCTCCAGATCATCCAGGGGATCATCCCTTTCAAAACAATCCAGGATCTGGATCTCTTCCTCCCGGTTTGGCATCCCCAGAGACAGACGCATGAGAAAACGGTCCATCTGTGCTTCCGGGAGAGGGAAAGTTCCTGCATTCTCTATAGGATTCTGGGTAGCGATAACAAAAAAAGGAGCCTCCAGCTTTCTGGTCTCGCCTTCCGTTGTCACCTGTTTTTCCTCCATACACTCCAGAAGACTGGACTGAGTCCTGGGAGCCGCCCGGTTGATCTCATCTGCCAGCAGCACATGACAGAACACCGGTCCCGGTTTAAAACGGAATTCTCCTTCTTTCTGGTTATAATAATTCAGTCCTGTTACATCAGAGGGCAGCAGGTCCGGGGTAAACTGGATCCTGGAAAACTTTCCTTCCACAGATCTTGCCAGGGCTTTAGCCAGCTTGGTCTTTCCCGTTCCCGGCACGTCCTCCAGAAGAACATGTCCCTGAACTACCATAGCAGTCAGGATCAGGTCAATGGCCTCCCGTTTTCCCACGATCACCTTTTCTATATTGTCTCCGATTGCTTTTAAACTTTCTCTGCTCATTTTGTCGTTCCTTTCTTCTGATCTTTTTTAGGCAGACAGGATACTGCCACCAGTTCTCTGGGATTAAAGATCCTAAGAGGTATGGTATGCTCTCCCAGTCCGGCACCTACGATCAGATGCCGGTCTTCCCGGGTAAATTCTCCCCGGCAGAATCTGGGAAAAAGCCTCAGATCCGGGCTGATGACTCCGCCCAGGAAAGGCATCCTCACCATGCCCCCGTGATAATGTCCGGAAAAGATCAGGTCGCCTCCCCATTCCAGATAGGTTTTCCCATACTTTGGGGTATGGGCCAGAAGGATCTGAAAACAGTCCTTTCTGGGCTTTCCCAGAAGCCTTATAAGCTCCCTGCTTTCCAGTTTTTTCTGTTTTCCCTTCAGATAATACTCATAGGGCAGTTCCAGACCGGTAACCGCTATCTCCTGATCCTTTATCCGGATGGTCTCTGTCCGGTTTCTCAGAAACTTTACCCCCATCTTCTGAATCCTTTTTTCATAACCCAGATAAGCCCTCCCGTAAGTCTCGGGAAAAAGTTTCATTCTCTGTTCGTGATTCCCCGGGGCATAAAAAACCGGGGCGATCTTCAGCCCTTCCCGTAAGAATTCCTCTGGTTCTCTCAGAGAAGCCCCGGGTTTTCCCAGGACCAGATCTCCCGCCACTGCCAGAAGATCCGGTTTGAGCCTGCGTATCTCTTCTAAAAGTCTCCGGTTCTTTTCCCCAAAGACTACATTGTGCAAGTCGCTGATCATCACCACAGTAAAGGGGACATTAATCTTCTCCGACTCTATCTGATATTTCGCCGTAACAAATTTTTTCACACTTTTACCTCACAAATTTTCTTATATCTTACTGCATTTTCCCCAAAAAGAAAAGAAGCTTTTGCATTAACATATATCAGGAATATTTGTACATTTTATGCGAATTTGCCTGGCACAGCTTTGAGATTCCAGGCTCAAAGCTGCGCAGACTGAGCAAGAAAATGTATAAATATTCTCGAATTTGATTAATGCGAAAGCTCCTTATTTTCTTTACCTTTCCAGATACCGGCTCTGTTTCTTCATGATCCAGAAATACATGACCAGCAGCAGGCTCCCTGCCAGGATCCAGGCTGCCGGGCTGGCCATACAGGCCCCTACATAGCTTCTCTTCCAGGAAGCCCAGATAGCGACTCCGCCCCTTCCCAGAAGCTCGGCAACGCCTGCCATCATAGGCAGAAGTCCGTAACCCATGCCCTGGATCCCGTTCCGGTAAACATTGACCACTGTCAGAGGGATCAGGAAAAGTCCCACACATTTCAGATAAATATCCACCTGACCGATAATATCTCCTACATTGTCGGAAACAAAAAGATATACCAGATATTTTCCTACGGTCATCATGGGAACTGCCAGGATCACACCGTAGACGCTTCCCATAATAGTAGCACTTTTAAATCCCCGGCGTATCCGCTTTATATCGCCCGCTCCTATGTTCTGGGCACAGTAGGTTGCCATGGTGGTTCCCAGGGCCACATAAGCCTGGGTAACCACGGACTCGATCTTGTTAGCCGCAGTAAATGCCGCCACAGACAAGGAGCCCAGCAAGTTCAGGGAAGACTGGACCATCATAGTCCCGATAGCTGTGATGGAATACTGAAGAGCCATGGGAATTCCCACCGCCATCTCCATTTTCACCAGGTATCCTTCCGGCCGGAAATCCTCCGCCTGCATTTTCAGTAAAGGCACTTTCTTCACAATATAGATCAGACATCCTATGCCGGATACCCCCTGGGAGATCACCGTAGCATAGGCGGCTCCTGCCACTCCCATGTGGAACACAATGATAAAAAACAGATCCAGCCCCACATTTAAAAGAGCAGACAGGATCAGAAAGTATAAAGGCGTCTTACTGTCTCCAAGGGCCCGGAGGATCCCGGAAAGAAGATTGTAAAGAACTGTGGCTGCAATCCCTCCGCAGATGATCATTATATAAGCATAAGCGTCGGCAAAAATATCCGCCGGAGTATTCATAAACTCCAGCAGCCTCTTCATTCCCAGCATACTGCCTGCGGTCATGATCACCGTGATGATCACCGATAACACACAGGCTGTTCCTACAGATTTCCGCATATTTTTCATATCTCCTGCCCCGAAACGCTGAGCAGTCAGTACAGAAAACCCCGCGGTCAGTCCCTGAAGAAAACCGATGATCAGGAAAACAATGGTCCCTACACTCCCCACAGCGGCCAGGGCCCCTGTTCCCACAAATTTTCCTACAATAATGGTATCTGCCATATTGTAAAACTGCTGAAAAACATTTCCGATAAAAATCGGTATGGTAAAATTCAAAATGATCTTGAACGGACTTCCTGCCGTCATATCTGTCTGTATTTCTCTTCTGGCCATTTCTTCTCCTTTTATCAAAACTCCTGTATTCTCTGCTGTCTTTTTTTCAGGCATTGCCTCTGCCTGATCTACAGCCTGCTAATTATAGTATAAAAGGATTGCACCTGCAAGAGAGATTTTGTAAAAATCCTCTATATTATAAAAAGATTCCCCATACTTTCTTCAGACAGTCCAGATACCCTGCCTCCCGGCAGCTTTCGTCAAAGAGCAGATCTGTACTGCCGATCTTTTCCCCGTTCAGATAATATTCCGCGCTTCCCGCCTTGTCTCCTTTAGCCACCGGCGCCTGGACAGATTCCGGCAATATGATCTTCTTTTCTACATTTTCAAGAGAAGCTCCTGTAGTATCCAGATACCGGAACTCCTCTTTATAGGAACAGGAAACCTGATCCTTTACTCCGCCCTCCACCGGAATATCCGGAAGTTTTGCCGGATCGCTGTCTGTATAGAGCTGACAGCTGCCAAATCCCAGATTGAGCATAGCCGCCGCATCTGAAAAGCGTACCTTATAATCCGGAGCAGTCATGACCACGCTGATCAAAGTGATCCCATTCCTCTGGGCTACAGCGCTGACACAGTATTTTGCCACGCTGGTACTTCCTGTTTTCAGTCCCACACAGCCATCATAGCTGCGGATCAGTTTATTGGTATTGGTCAGGCCAAACTCTGAGGTGCCTTTGTCCGTCTCATGGGTGATATTTTCCATCCACACCGAAGAATACTCCAGGATTTTAGGATATCTGGTCACCAGTTCCCTGGACATAATGGCCACGTCATGGGCGCTGGTATAATGGTCATCCGATTCTGTCAGCCCGCAGCAGTCCTCAAAATGAGTATTCTCCATACCAAGACCTGCCGCCCTTTCATTCATGCGTCTGACAAATTCCCCTTCACTGCCGGCTATATGTTCCGCCATGGCTACGCTGGCGTCATTTCCCGAAGCAATGACAATACACTTGATCATGGTCTCCACACTCTGCTTTTCTCCCTCTTCCAGAAAAACCTGAGAGCCTCCCATAGATTTTGCGTAAGCACTGGTAACCACCTGATCTTCCATATGTAACGTTCCCTTTTCCAGCTCATCAAAGATCAGAAGAAGGGTCATGATCTTTGTGATACTGGCCGGTTTTACCCTGGCGTCCATATCTTTTTCGTAAATGATCTGTCCTGTAGAAGCCTCCATAAGGACTCCGTGAGGAGAAGTGATCAGTTCCTCTCCTTCAGCTTTTACAGAAACTGTTCCTCCTGCAAATATGGCAGAGATCATAAGAATCCCTGCCATAATAAATCCCGCTGCTCTGCCTGTCATACATCCGCTCCAAAAATCCTCTTAGACTATTGTAAGCAGTACAGCTCAAAAATATGCAATTTTTTAAAGCATAGGGGCAAATAGACGGAGGATACTCTGTCCTGCCCTGCGGACTACATTCTGCTTCAGACACCAGTCCAGGGGAATTTCCTCACAGATCTCAAAAGTCCTCAGCATATCCTCTTTCACCTGGCTTACGGCCTGGCACTGATACATCCACACGCCGCACTCAAAATGAAGATAAAGGCTCCGGTAATCCAGATTGATGGTTCCCACCACAGCAAACTCATCATCACAGACAAAGTTCTTCGCATGGATAAAACCGGGAGTATATTCATAGATCCTTACCCCTGCGCTGATCAGCTGTTCATAATAAGACTGGGTCAGCAGGAACACCATTTTTTTATCCGGTATTCCCGGGGTGATGATCCTTACATCCACGCCTTTCTTGGAAGCCAGGCACAGCGCCGTCATCATCTCATTGTCTATGATCAGGTAAGGAGTGGAAATATACACATATTTCTTTGCCTGGTTGATCATATTCAGATATACATTTTCACCTACGACTTCCCCGTCCAGAGGAGAATCTCCATAAGGCTGGACAAAGCCGTCATTTTCAAATTCCTCTGTGTGATAAATATAAGGGCCGTAAGCCGGGAACTGGACCTGGGTCCTGGTGATCACCGACCACATCTGGAGGAACATCACCGTCAGGTTCCACACGCCCTGTCCGTAAAGGCGCACCCCCGTATCCTTCCAGTGGCCGAACCGCTCCAGCTCATTGATATACTCATCTGCCAGGTTGAGCCCTCCCGTATATCCCGTATGGCCGTCAATAACCAGGATCTTCCGGTGATCCCGGTTGTTCAAAACAATGTTCAGGATAGGTCTTACCGGATTAAAAGCCGCACATTTAATCCCCTTAGCCTGAAGTTTCTTGTAGTACTTGGAAGGCAGGGTATTGACACAGCCCATATCATCATAGATCAGGCGGACGTCCACTCCCTGTTTTACTTTTTCCTCCAGTACCTCCAGGATAGCCCCCCACATCCGGCCTTCCCGGATAATAAAATATTCCAGGAAAATATAATGCTCTGCCTTTTTCAGATCTTCCAGCATATCGATAAACATATCGTCTCCCACGGCATAATATTTGGTGGAAGTATTTTCATGGACAGGAAAACCTGCATAATCCCGGATATAAGCAGACTGTATGGAAGCTCCCAGATCTGTGCCTTCAAGATCCTCTCTGGTCTGTTTATCCTCTTTGATGTAATTGGCGATCTTCTTCAGCACCATCTGAGAATCCTGGGTCATCTTTCTTGCCACTCTGGACTGGCCGAACAGGAGATAGATCATCACTCCGAAAACCGGCACAGCCAGGATCAGGATGGTCCAGGCCAGCTTATAGGAAGGGTTGATCTTCTTATTCACGATCCACAGCACCAGGATCAGGCTAAGGATACTGATCAGATTCATCAGATGTCCGGAAAAGGCTCCCATCCCCCAAAGCACGGCGAAAATCCAGGCAAGCTGAAGAAGGACCGCCACTGCGGTAAGAAAAATCCTGCTGGATACGATATCAATTAACTTTTTCATAAACTGTCCTTAACATTTACTTCGAAGTAAGAAAGCCTCTGGTATCCTCCAGAGGCTTTTACTGCACATTAATTATATTTACGTTTTCTAGCTGCTTCAGATTTTTTCTTACGACGAACACTAGGTTTTTCGTAATGCTCTCTTTTACGGATTTCCTGCTGAATGCCGGCCTTAGCACAGCTACGCTTGAAACGACGTAAAGCGCTATCCAAAGTCTCGTTCTCTTTTACGATTACGTTTGACATAGTCTCACACCTAACCTCCCTCCAGCTGTAAATTGTGCATAATACAACTGTCTGGGTATTTTTTTGCACACAAACCATTATAGCAGATTTTTGTCATACGTCAACTGGTTTGGATTAATTTTTCTTAAAAACCTGCATTATTTTATCTGGTCCGCCAAAATATCCCCTGCTGCCTTTAATGCTTCCGGTACTTTTTCCGGATTCTTGCCTCCGGCCTGAGCCATATTCGGGCGTCCGCCGCCGCCTCCGCCTACGATGGCCGCAATTCCTTTGATCAGGTTTCCTGCATGAGCGCCGGCTTTCTGAGCCTGGTCTGTAACCATGGCGAGAAGGTTTACTTTTCCGCCGTTGACACTGGCAAGAACAACAACGCCTTCGCCCAGTTTTTCCTTTAACTGATCGCCCAGATCTCTCAGTCCGTTCATATCCACGTCTTCAAGAGCTGTTGCCAGGAGTTTCACACCCTTGATCTCCTGTACCTGGCTCATTACATCTCCCACAGCATCCTGAGCCATCTTGGCCTTCAGAGATTCGTTTTCACTGTGAAGAGCTTTTACTTCTGCCTGAAGGTGAGCGATCTTCTCTTCGATCTCAGCCGGGGTGGTCTTCAGCATAGCTGCGATCTCTCCCTGACGTTTTTCGATTTCTTTATAGTAAGCGAATACACTGTCTCCGGTTAGGGCCTCGATACGGCGTACACCTGCGGCGATTCCGCTTTCTGACACGATCTTAAAGGTAGTGATCACTCCGGTATTTGGCACATGAGTACCTCCGCACAGCTCCTTAGAGAAATCTCCCATAGATACTACACGGACCTTTTCTCCATACTTTTCTCCAAACAGAGCCATTGCCCCGGTTTTCTTCGCCTCATCAATAGTCATGATATCTGTCCGTACAGGCAGATTGGCCTGGATCTCCTTATTTACCAAGGCTTCTGTCTGTGCCAGTTCTTCCGGTGTCATAGCCTGGAAATGAGCAAAGTCAAAACGGAGTCTGTCCGGTGTTACCAGAGAGCCCTTCTGCTCTACATGAGAGCCCAGAACTGTCTTTAAGGCTTTCTGAAGCAGATGGGTAGCACTGTGGTTCTTGCAGCAGTCTGCTCTTCCTGCCTCGTCCACATGTAGTGTCACCACGTCTCCCACTTTGATCATACCTTTCGTAAGAACACCTACATGGCCTACCTTTCCGCCTCTCAGGTGAATGGTATCTTCCACTTTGAATTCGGAATCCCCGATAGTAATAACGCCTTTATCTCCTTCCTGGCCGCCCATGGTAGCGTAGAAAGGCGTCTGTTCTACAAATATGGTTCCTCTCTGGTCTTCTGTGAGCGCTTCCGTCACTTCTTCCTGGGTAGTCATAACCGTTACCTTGGAATCCCATACCAGGTGGTCGTATCCTACAAACTCTGTGGTAATGGATGGATCGATCTGATCATATACTGTAGCGTCAGCCCCCATATAGTTGGTCACTTCTCTGGCTTTTCTGGCTGTTTCTCTCTGAACGTCCATAGATTTCTTAAAGCCTTCTTCGTCTACTGTATATCCCTTCTCCTCCAGGATCTCCTTTGTCAGATCCAGAGGGAATCCATAGGTATCATAAAGTTTAAAGGCGTCATCTCCTGACAGCTCTTTCTTTCCTTCTTTTTCCATGGCCTCTTCCATCTCTCCCAGGATATGGAGACCCTGGTCGATGGTTTTATTAAACTGTTCTTCTTCCTTGGTAAGAACCTGGAAGATAAAGCTCTTCTTCTCTTCCAATTCCGGATATCCGTCTTTAGATCCTTCGATCACCGTAGCGCTCAGTTCTGCCAGGAACTTGCCCTGAATACCCAGAAGACGTCCATGACGGGCAGCCCGGCGGATCAGACGGCGGAGCACATAGCCTCTTCCTTCATTGGTAGGCATGATACCGTCAGAGATCATAAAGGTAGCGGAACGGATATGGTCTGTGATCAGACGGATAGAAACGTCCTTTTCTTCATCTTTCTTATACTCGGTATGAGCCAGCTCACACACTTTATTTCTCAAAGCGCAGAGAGTATCTACATCAAAGATAGAATCTACGTCCTGAACTACAGAAGCCAGACGCTCCAGTCCCATACCTGTATCAATATTTTTCTGGATCAGTTCTGTATAATGACCTTCTCCGTCATTATTAAACTGGCTGAATACGTTGTTCCAGATCTCCATGTACCGGTCGCAGTCGCAGCCTACCGTACAGTCCGGTTTGCCGCAGCCGTATTTTTCTCCTCTGTCATAGTAGATCTCTGAACATGGACCGCAGGGACCTGCGCCGTGTTCCCAGAAATTATCTTCTTTTCCGAAACGGTAGATCCTGTCAGCGGGAATACCGATCTCCTTATTCCAGATCTCAAAAGCCTCGTCATCATCCAGATATACTGACGGATACAGTCTGTCCGGATCCAGTCCTACTACCTCAGTGAGGAATTCCCAGGACCAGGCAATGGCTTCATGTTTAAAATAGTCGCCAAAAGAAAAGTTTCCCAGCATTTCAAAGAAAGTGCCGTGGCGGGCAGTCTTTCCTACATTTTCAATATCTCCTGTACGGATACATTTCTGACAGGTGGTCACTCTCCGTCTCGGCGGGATCTCAGCCCCGGTAAAGTATGGCTTTAAAGGCGCCATACCGGAATTGATCAAAAGGAGACTTTTATCATTGTGAGGAACCAGGGAAAAGCTTTTCATCACCAGATGTCCCTTGCTCTCAAAAAACTCTAAAAACATTCTTCTTAATTCATTTACTCCGTATTTCTTCACGGTTTTTCCCTCCCAGATGCTGCCGATATTCTGTTCATGAGCAGTCATTGTTTTTTATGATAGCACAGCCAGATTGGTATTTCAAGACAAAAACTCCCCGGCCAGGCTCCAAAAAGCCAAAAGCCGGAGAGTTTTTCATAGTTACAACAGCAGGCAGCCTGTCAAAAGGCGCCTTCTAACGTTTTCCCCGGGAGTCCCTGCACTGGTTTTCCTTCTGTCTTTTCCCTGCTTTCTCCCGTTCCATCTCCTTTCTTTCCATACAGTCCAGATCTATCTCATAAATGGTGTTTCCTTCCTCCACCAGTTTTGTTCTGTCTCTTTTCATAACACAAAACTCCTTTCCTTATATCTTATGATTTCTATAGTGAAAAGGTCATGTGACATAAAATACGGCTAAAACACCCGTAAATTTCGAGATGTTATAGTAGGTTGACAAATTGCCAACACTTCTTGCTTGCTAATAAAATCCGAAAAATATATACTTCATACAGTTGCTTGCCAAGGCAAACAAATATAAGGAGGATTTTTAATAAATGAAGTTTAATGAAAAACTTATTTCTATCAGAAAAAAGAGAGGATTATCCCAAGAAGAATTAGGAATGGAGCTTCAGGTTT
>ERZ1643246.1719-NODE-1719-length-22988-cov-5.069071_pt1 | contig 22988 bp, 25 predicted proteins | sample MGYA00579265_ERZ1643246 | MGnify/ENA primary metagenome ERZ1643246 (study PRJEB29033, sample SAMEA4952261) | chicken gut metagenome | biome: Broiler Chicken; feature: Gastrointestinal Tract; material: Caecum | place: Ireland | collected 2018 | study: Broiler...
GTGAGCGGCGGCATCGTTGTGGTGCTGAGAGAAAAGCGCAGACGAAACAGTTAAGGTGAACAGATGAAAAGGCGGGGCGATCCGCCTTTTTCATCTGTTTTCACAGGAGCGTGAACGAAAAGCAGGATCCAATTGCTTCCGTCAGAAACGGGGTGTAAAATATAACTGTAGAGAAGGAGGTCATATTTGATGAAAAAAATATTTTCGCTGCTTTTGTCCATGCTGCTGTTTGCATCTGTGTATGGGGCCGTGCCTGTCGCCGCGGCACAGGAGCACATCCTGTACGTCGGCGATGGGGGATCTGCCGATCTGCAGGAAGCGTTTGACGCAACAGCGGAACATGAGACGACGACCATTTAGCTGACGCAGGATCTTTTGGTCGATACGGTCGCGACACTGCCACAGGGAAAGAGCGTGATCCTGGATCTGAACGGACACAGCATCCGTGTGAACGATGTGAACTTTACCGGAAGACCGCTGGTCAACCGGGGAACGATGGTCATCACCGGCAACGGTCGCATCGATGCGTCCATCGCCGAACAGGGCGGTTATGGTGCCATTGACAATTATGGGACGATGACGATCGAGAACGGACACTTTACCGGCGCCGTCGATGCCGGCGGTGCGACGGTCCGCAATCGGGGCAACGCACAACTGACCATTGAAGGTGGAACATTTGACGGAGGAACGAGCATTTTGTAGAACGAAGGGATCGCCACGGTCCATGATGGCTCCTTCATCGGCTCTTCCTGCTCGGCCTGCAATCCATCGGCCTGGGCATACAGCATCCAGAGCCATCAGGCGAGCGGTGCTGCCCAGCCGCAGCTGTATTTCTACGATGGAACGGTCATCGGCGTACAGGGAGCGTTCTCCACATCTGCAGGCTATTCCGAGATTCACGACGGACATTTTGAGACCGTTGCCTGCCCGACGCATGGTGTCACCAGTTCCTTCTATCCGCTGTATATCGCCGGGGAGAGCGGAGAGGTGAAAACCAACGTCTACGGAGGGGAATTCAAGGCTGCATACCGTTATGCGGCCTATATCGGAAACTCCAATGACGGCGGTATCAAGGAAGATGCGATCGCCAATTTCCTTGGCGGCACCTTCATCAGCGGAACGGGCGTCCAGGACACGGTCCATGTCGATCAGGCGCTGGGCGGCCTGACGGTGACGGGCGGCACGTATCAGCACTCGGATGGAAGTGCTTATGACATCCGCGCATACTATCCGGCAGGATCAGAAGATGCGTATGCGCAGGATGCCGATGGTACGGTCGTACACGATCATCGCTCCGTTGCAATCTCCACAGAGGCGAAAGCGCCAACCTGCACACAGGACGGCAACATCGCTTACTGGTACTGCCCGACCTGCGACCGATACTTCTCGGATGCAGAGATGACGACGGAGATCGCCAAAGATGCGATCGTTGTCGCAGCCCATCATGAAGCGATCCATGTCGAAGCGAAAGCACCGACCGCGACAGCGGACGGACACATCGAATACTGGTACTGTGCGCGTTGCGGCACGTACTTTGCGGATGAAGCGCTGACACGGACGATCCGACAGGAAGAGACGATCCTTGCGGCCACCGGAGAAGAAACACCGTCAACGCCGGATGACGGTCCACGACCGTCCGACGATGCAAAACAGCCAACAGAGGATCCGGCAGATCCATCGACCGCTGTCGCAGCGGCGGGGATGGGATCAGCGGTCATGGCCGTGCTGAGTGCAGGCATTGCCGTCGTATTATGGAGAAAACGATCGCTGTCCAGATAAATGAATCGATAGGAGGATGGAAAAGATGAAGCGAGCTCCCTTGTCTGATGTTTCGACTTTGGGATCCGCTTTCTTTCCATCCTTTTCTTTTTCCGGTATTCCATTATAATAGAGTTAGAAAGAAATGAGGGATCTGATGAAAACGACCGATTATCATTGCGGCGTGATCGACGCATTTAATGAAATGGTTGCCTGCGGTGTCAAGCGGCTGGCCCTGTCGCATCCATTTGCGACGGCAGAGGAACGGGCGCAGGTGCTGCCGTTTGTAGAAACGATCACAGCGAAGTATCATACGATGTATTATCTGGAAGACCGGCTGCTGATCAGCGATCTGTTTGATCCGACCGTGCATGAAGGGAAGTATATGATCTTGTTTTACCGTGAGGAAAAAGACCTGCAGGCCTATCTGGAGCTGAAGATGGTCCGGGCAGAATCACTGCGGCGCCGTGAATATGCGACGGTGCGCACGGCGATCGCTCATCGCTTTGGCGAGCTTCTCTCCTATCCGAACGAGCAGATCGACCGGCTGATCGCAGAAAACAGACAGAAGGGGTGACAGAAAAATGACGCAGGTACGATTGCAGGAGGAATGGATCCAGGTCGAAGCAGGAACGACGATCGATGCCTGTCTGAGGAAACAGGGTCGGGAGATGGACTTCTTTGCGGCAGTCTGCGATGGTGAACTGCTGGATCTGCGCACCCCGTTACAGGAGGGACAAAAGGTGACGCTGATCCCCGCAGGCAGCGACATCGCCCGGCTGATGCAGGAAAAGACCCTGTGCTTTGTCATCATCGTGGCCCTTCGACAGCTGTATCCGCAGTTGCAGGTGCGCATCGAGCACAGTCTGGATAACGGGATCTACTGTGAATTCGATCATGGGACGCTGGATGCACCGGCGCTGGAACATCTGCTGATGCACATGCGGAAGATGATCAAAGAGCGAAAGGAGATCCATCGCCGGTATCTGCCAAAGGAAGCGGCAGCCGTGCATTTTGAACAGCTGGGGATGCCGGCGAAGGCGCAGAACATCCGTCATCGCCGGTCCAAACACTGTGCGGTGGATACGCTGGAGGGCATCGATGATTATTTTTACGGTCATCTCTGCGTGCACACCGGTTATCTGCCAGAAGTCTATGCGGTGCAGATGAAGAATGGCTGCTGGTTTGGATTTCATCCCGATCCTCGTCCGCAGGACAAGCTGTTTGCGGTCTGCGATGCCTATGAGCGATGGGGGAAAAAGCTGTCGATCACCAATGTTCCGCAGCTGAATCTGAAAGCAGAAACGGAGGGCATCGATGAACTCATCCTGATGAGCGAAGCCAAGATCGAACGGGAACTGGTCGAACTGAGCGATCAGATCGTCTCGCAGCATCCGTTTCGCCGTTTTGTGCTCATCAGCGGGCCAAGCTCTGCCGGAAAGACGACCTTCTCCCACCGGCTGAAGACACATCTGCGGGTGCTGGGTCATCAGCCGCACACGATCGCGATGGATGACTTTTTTTTCAACCGAAGCGAATATCCGCTGCTGGAGGACGGCACACCGGACTTTGAAAGCCTCGATGCAGTGGATCTGGAACTGCTGCAGGAAACGATCCGCGGGCTGCTGGCGGGAAAAGAGATGCCGCTGCCACACTATAATTTTCACACCGGCTGTCGGGAATGGCGCGGCGATACGCTGCGGATCGATCCGCATGACCTGCTGATCATGGAGGGCATCCACGGTCTGAATCCAAAGGTCATCGAGGGCTTTGCCAGGGATGAGGTATTCCGTGTCTACGTCAATGCCCTGACCCATCTCAACCTGGATCCGCATACCCGGATCCCGACCAGGGATTACCGTCTGATCCGGCGTATGGTGCGCGATCATCAGTTCCGCGGATACAGCGCCCAGCAGACGCTGAAAGGCTGGAAACATGTGCGGGAAGGGGAAGACCGCTACATCTACCCCTATCAGGAAGAAGCGGATTTCATCTTCAATACGTCCATGGTCTATGAGATGCTGATCTTAAAGAAGACGGTCGTTGAGCTGCTGGAGGCGATCGCTCCGGATGAGGAGACGTATGTGGAGGCGCAGCGGCTGCTGTCACTGCTGCAGTATTTTGACAGTGCGGACAGCGCGCACATTCCCAGTCATTCAATTCTGGCAGAATTCGTCGGGAACAGTGTATTTTTTTAGGGTTGGCCGATGGGGCAAAGGAGGGGAACAACGGATGAAGAACGAAGAGATTCTGCAGAAGACACGTACTTTTGTTGAAACATGCATGTCGGGAAACGATCCATCCCATGATTTTTCGCACGTCCGCCGAGTGTTCGACCATGCTGTCCGAATTGCCGATACCATGACCGGATGCGATCGTTTCTATCTGGAAATGCTGGTACTGCTGCATGATATCGACGACAGAAAGCTGGCGGCCGCAGGCGCTCACAGGGTCGATGACTTCCTGGAGACGCTGCCTCTTTCACCGTCATACAGACAGCGTATCAGCGAAGGGGTACGCCAGATCTCCTATCACGCATATACGCAGAAACCGCAGCGGGTCGACCTCGAGGTGGCGATCGCCCGGGATGCTGACTGGCTGGATGCCATCGGAGCGATCGGTGTTGCCAGAGCGTTTCTGTACAGCGGTGCCCGAGGGCATGCCATTTACGGAGGACCGGATGAGACTGCGACGACGCTGCATCACTTTGAGGAAAAACTGCTGGGTCTCTCTCGCTGTCTGTTCGCTGAGCATTCAGTGCATGACCTGCCTGAAACGGCTGACGTGGCAGGATGAACTGTCAGGATCGGGTGCGCCGCTTCTGCCATAGCGCATAGAGATAGGCAAGCGTGAACAACAGCAGACAGTAGATGACCACCTGTGTTTGCGTAGGAACATACAGCTGAAAGAGCATCCAGGAACCAAAGCCGAAAAAGAGGAATGCCGAGAGCAGATGGAGCGTTTTTTCGCGAACGTGTGCGAGGAGATGGCGTCCCAGTGTGACGGCAAACAGGTTGGATGTGATCAGTCCCAGAAATGAGCCGCAGAAGACAGCGGCTTTTTCGTCGTTCTGGGCGGCGAGCGCGATCGTGGAGAGCTGGGTCTTGTCGCCCAGCTCGGCAATGAAGAAGGCCAGCGCGACGCTTACCCAGGCGATCGACAGGTGCCGGCCTTCCTTTATGGAGGAATCAGCGGGCCGAAGCGAATGAAAGCCAAAGAGCAGAAAGAGGATGGCTCCGATCCGACGGATATCAGAGAGAGCAGCGGATGTGTGCAGTCCGACAGCGGCCGCAAAGGAGAGCCCGTTGAGCACCAGAGCGGCTACGCTCATGCCGATGAGCAGCGTCGGCAGCGAATAGCGCCGAGACAGCGTCAGCACCAGCAGTTGTGTCTTGTCGGCGATCTCCGCCAAAAAGATGAGCAGGAAAGAAGAAAGGAACATCGTATCACCTGTTACCATGTGTATGAAACAGTGGAAGAAGATATGAAAAAAGCTGCGATATGCAGCTAAGGTCGACAGATATAGACCGCGTTTTCATGATCGAGCGCCGCCACCTTGACCTGGATGCTCTCATTGAGGGCGCTGGGGATGTTTTTTCCGATATAGTCTGCGCGGATCGGCAGCTCCCGATGCCCGCGGTCGACCAGTACGGCCAGCTGGATCTCCCTTGCCCGGCCAAAGCTGGTGATCGCATCCATGGCCGCCCGGATCGTGCGTCCCTTGAAAAGGACATCATCCACCAGGATGATCTTTTTGTCCTGTACCGGAATGGCCGCTGTCGTCGTGTGCGCCAGCCGCTTATGATCGTCTCGCCAGTGCCGGATATCCAGATCGTAGGTCGGTATGCTTGCCCCTTCAAAGGCTCTGATCAGCGCAGCGAGCTCATTGGCCAGATGGATGCCGCGGGTCCGGATCCCGACGAGGATCAGATCCTCCACACCCTTGTTGCGCTCAATGATCTCATGTGTAATTCTTTTTAACGAGCGCTGGATGGCCAGCTCGTCCATGATCAGTTTTTTTTCCACGAACATCACCATGTTAAGTATAACGGTTTTTTAGCGAAAGCGCAATTTGTATCGCAAAAAGATGATTTGCCTTGTGGCTGCGCATCTGTTATAGTTAACTGCAGGTGATATTTGATGAAGGAAGAAGAGATCCGAAACATCTGTACGGCCGCTGCCGGCCTGTATGGCATCGTCCATGTCCGTCAGCTGAGCGAGGTGCTGGCATATGTGGGGGAAACAAACCATACCCGCCGGCGGCTTCTGGGACTGCTGGAGGAGTCGGTGCCGGCCAACTGCTGTCTGAAAGAGGGCTTTCTCTATTGTGACCACGTTTTTGAACGGTGGGCGGACTGGGAGCGCATCCTGGAGCGCAGTGCCCGTAAACCGCTCTGTCTGCTGCCGCTGGAGGAACTGTTGCCGTATGCCGACCATGAATATATCGAATGGACACCGGCTGCGGAAGAACTGCTGTCGCTGTTTGAAGGACAGGGTGAGCGCGCATGGCTGCGTCAGCTGCTGGAGCAGATCGCGCTGGATATGCGGCGGGGGAAAGCTCCGCAGGAAGCGATGAAGCGTCTGCTGGCGGCAGATCTCATCGTCCGGGAGGAGGACCTGCGCCGCTTTGGAGACTGCTTTGCCCGCTTTTATCATTCGACACGCCTGTACATCGACCGTGGATTTACGCCGGAAGAATTGAAAAATGCCCATTTTTCCGGGCAGAAACGCCACTGAGAAAAACAGGCCGGTCATGTCAGCGGTGCGTGATGTCGGCTGCGGTGATCTGTAACAGATCGATCAGATCGCCCGGTGCGGTCTCGATCTGCAGACCGATCTTCCCGCCGCTGAAATAGATATGATCCTGTGAAAGAGCGCTGGCATCGATAAAGGTGCGGTAGCTCTTTTTCATTGCCAGCGGCGAACAGCCTCCGCGCACATAGCCGCTCACTTTGGTGATCTCCCTCACCGGGATCATCTCCACGTGCTTGACACCGGCTGCTGCAGCGGCTTTTTTCAGATCCAGCTGTGCGGCTGCCGGGACCATCCAGACCAGATACTCTTTCGTGTTCGCCTGGGTGATCAGCGTCTTGAAGACACAGGAGACATCCTCATTCAGCAGTTTTGCGACGTTTTCACCGTCGACTGCCTCGTTGCCATGGGGATATTCATGTACCTGATAAGCGATGTGCGCCTTGTCCAGCAGGCGCATGGCATTGGTTTTTACTGTTTTCATACATTCACCTCGTCCATCTATCCAGTATAGCACAAAAGTGCGGCAATGCTGTTTCTTTTCCATCCAGCTTTGGTATAATGATAGCGATGGGAGGGATGGAAGCATGACGATAAAGATGATCGCAATGGACCTGGATGGGACCCTGCTGCGAAAAGACAAGACGATCGATCCCGTGACGATGAGCCAACTGATGCGGGCGCAGGAACAGGGCATCATCCTCACATTGGCCAGCGGTCGGGACAAGAACGGATGTTCATTTGTCTATGAACAGCTGCAGATGGGGCGTGGGAACAATTATCTGGCGCTGGTCAACGGGCAGATGATCTACAGTTTTGCACGAAAGGAATACGAACTGGATGAGGTGCTGGACAATGACGATGCCCAGAAGATCCTGCAGACCGTCAGGCAGTACGATGTGGAGGCGATCTTCTGCTGCGGCTATGATTTTTATGACTATATCTCCAAACGGCAGAAGATGAAGAAACATCTGGCCCGTGTCGTTCATGGGAAGCCGATGGATTACGGTCTGGCACAGGGGAATGGAGAGCGAAACTTCATCACGATCAAAGATAAAAATGATTTTACGCAGGACATCAATAAGGTCGTACTGGTACATACCGAGCGTTATTTCCGCAGGCATCTGGATGAGATTCGTGAAAAACTGTCGGATTATGACCTGTTGGAGGTCGGACCGCAGTGGATCGAGATCATGCCGAAAAATGTGAATAAAGCGAGCGCACTGGAACATATCGCCAGAGAAAATGGGTTTTCTCTCGATGAGGTCATCGCTTTTGGAGATGCGGAAAACGATATCGAGATGATCCGCCGCTGCGGGTATGGTATCGCGATGGGCAATGCGATGGAGCAGGTGAAGCAGGTGGCCTATGCTGTGACGGACACCAATGAACAGCAGGGGATCGCCAAGGCGCTCGCCCGTTATGTTTTCCATGAGGAGTAGGAGGATGAGAACTGTACGTGTGATCGTTTCGGACATGGATGGCACACTGCTGCAACATCAGGAAGACGGCAGCGATGTGATCGGAACCCGCACCAAACGTGCCCTGTTGCAGGCGCAGCGCTGCGGGATCCGCGTCATCCTCGCCTCCGGGCGTGCGTATCCCAAGCTGATGCGATATGCCCAGGAACTGCAGCTGACGCACTATGGCGGTTGGCTGGTAGAGGTCAATGGAACGGCGGTCTATGACTGCCGACATCGCAAGCGCAAGGTCTTTCACCAATTGTATCGAGAACAGATCCATACATTGTTTGATACGCTGGTCGCCGCCGGCTTTGAGGTCAATGCCTGTCTTGACGATGCGATGTACTATCATATTCCAGAACGGCTGCTGGCACGCAAACAGGAATATATCCGTCAGCACGGGTTGCCGGCAGATCATCCGCTGACGGCCGGCGGCTTTGAACCGGTCTACGATCATCGCAACGGCTATGCGCATCTCTATCCGATCGAAGAAGCTTCCCAGCTGCCTTTGACGATGAACAAACTGTGTATCTGTGATGAGAAAGAACGGCTGGATCAGGCACAAAGGCTGCTGGAACCTTACCAACAGCAACTGTGGTGGGGCAGGACGACGGATCGCTGGATGGAGATCCTGCCGCTGGGCGTCAGCAAGCTTTCCGGCGTGCGCTGGTGCTGTGAGCAGATGGGCATGGATCTGAGCGATGTGATGGCGTTTGGCGACGGAGAAAATGACAGTGCGCTGTTGCAGAACTGCGGCTATGGGTATGCGATGGGCAACGCGCTGGACAGCGTGAAACGAATCGCGTATGATGTATGTGACGATAATAAGAACGAAGGTCCCGCGGGCGTGATCGAACGCCTGCTGGAGGAAAGAAAGGAGGATCTCTATGAAGATCATCAATGAAGCAGAATTTCACAAGATCACCAAGGAACAGCCGCTGGTGCTGGTCGACTTCTTCGCAACCTGGTGCGGGCCGTGCAAGATGCTCTCACCGGTGCTGGAGGAGATGGCAGAGGAGATGAAGGGCGAGGTCGAGATCGTCAAGGTGGATGTCGACGCACAGCCGGCGCTGGCCGCCTCTTATCAGATCATGTCCGTTCCGACGATGCTGCTGTTCAAAAACGGCGAGATGATCCAGCGGATCAGCGGCTATCAGCCGAAACCACAGCTGAGCGCATTCATAAAGCAGTTTATTTAAAGCTGCTTTTTCTTTTGGGGAAAATCATGTATACTGAAGCGTGAGGTGGTAGAGATGAAGATCATGGGAATCGATAAAGAAGCGGTGAAAGAAGCTGCCGCCCGGGCGTTTCCCCGAAAGCATGCACAGATCGAGAACGGTTCTCTGTTTTTGCCGGGCTGCGCAGATGGAACCTATCGCTGTGATCATATGGAAGAACTGCTGCATGTCAGCACGTGCATGGGCTACCATGAGGTGATGATCCAGGGCAATCAGACGAGGGTCAAGATCGAGATCACGCTCGTCTTTTTGAAGGATGGACCATATGAGGTCATCTACGAAGGAAAGAAGTGCTGCCATGTCGCAATGGAAGAGGACGGAAAGATCCGCTTTTTGCCATACGAGGCGTTTTTGGAACAGATCGTGACCACGCTGCATCCCATCGCGCTCTCCTGATCGTTCGGCGCTTCTGTCGCAGCAAAAGAAGTGACGAAACGGTGAAGGAGAAGTGACAAAAGAATGTAAAATATGTGGTGAAAATCAGTGAAAGCGGGTTGTTAGCCTTTTCATTCCTCTGGATGTTTGCTATAATGAGGATAAGAAGAAGTACATGATAGGAGGAAAAAGAATGAAAAAACAACTGATTGGGGCAGCTGCTGCGTTAGTCATGCTGGCCGGCTGCGGCGGCAGTGCAGCGGATACCCAGACCAAGACCTGTACGATCGAATCAGGGGGACAGGAAGTAAAGATCGTCATGACTGCAGAGGATGAGATCGTTAAGACATTTGCGATCTCCGCCGGTGTGGAAATTGGCGATGTGGAACTGAGCGATGAAGAACTCGCCGCATTTGAGAGCATGATGATCAGCCAGTTGGGCTTTGAGGAAGGCGACGACGTTCAGGTCAACGTGGAGAACCAGGACGGTGTGCTGAACATGGAGATCGTGCTGGACGCTTCCAAGGACAGCCAGTTCATCCAGTCGCTCGGCATCGATATCAAAGACGATACGCTGCAGCTGGATATGATGGTTTCAGAGATGGAGGACCAGGGCGCAACCTGCGACTGATCGATAGATAAGATCGAAAGAGAGCCGATGGCTCTCTTTCTTTATGGACGGCGAGTCAAAGAGAAAGACCTGCCAGATGGCAGGCCTTTCCGAATTAGGGGATAGAATGATATACGCAAAATAGGGATTTTCTAGGGATGTTTTGCGTATGACAGATCGTTTTCATCTGTCACTGTCAGTATACGCATTCCAGCGTAAAAAATTTGTCGAAATTAGTGAAGCTCTTCTTTTTTTTGAATTTCTCTGATATAGACATCTCGTTTGGGGTAAGGCATCTCGATTCCTTCCTCATCGAAGCGCTGTTTGATGGCGATGCGCAGATCGGAAAGCATGATGAAGCAGGTCGAATTGTCATTGGAATAGACGGTCGCACGCAGTTCGATCCCGCTGTCCTTGAAATCCGTCACCCGTACGATGACTTCCGGTACGCCTTCTTCTTTTTCCTGCGGGCTGCGCGGATCACAGTATTTCGGATGTCTGGCCACTTCCTGTTCGATGAGCGCGATCGCCTTGTCCAGATCACTGTCATAGGCGATCGTCACGTAAAGAAAATCGGCCTTGGCGGAGTGGATATCGGAGATGTTTTCCAGCACGGCGGTGTTCATCTGGGCGTTGGGGATGATGATGCGCGTGTTCTCAAAGGTCTGGATCACGGTGTGACGGATGGTGATCTCGACGACGGTACCGACATATTCCCCGTTGTTGACGCGTACCAGATCGTTGATGTGAAACGGACGAAACAAGAGGATCATCATTCCGCTGATGAGGTTGCCGACGGTTTCCTGGGCGGCGAGGCCGAGGACGACCGCGACGATGCCTCCGCTGGCTAACAGCGGATTCAGGATGGCCTGTGCAGGGACGAACAGCGTCAAGATCGCATAGAGGGCGATCACACACACGACGATCTTTTTGATCTTTAACAGGATCGGCTGGTTGCGCGGCTTCAGCCGCCGTATGAGATGAGTGAGATATTTTGAGATGAGGACCGACAGCAGCACGATCAGCACGATCGAAAGGATCGTATCGACCAGACCATAGCGCAGGATGCCGTTTTGTCCCCATTCATTCAACTGTTGCAGAAAATCCATGGGTCTCCTCCTTTTATCGGTTGTATTATACATCAGAAACGACAAAAGGGAAATGAGAGAAAACAGGAAATGCGTTGATCGGACCGTCTGTTTTGCACAACGTGAAGAATATCTGAAAACAAACGGAAAATAAGTGGAATTATGTGAATGTATTGCATCCGCTTTGTAATGATTTATAATAATTACAGAGTAAGAGGTGTTTCTATGCGGATGAAAAGCAAGTATCTGAAAAGATGGAATCTGCCTCCTTATGGCGTAAAGCTGGACAGCATCAAGTCCAAGCCCTACCCGGTCCTGATCGCCATATTGTTTCTGGGGGCGGCACTGATCTCCTTGAATCAGAAGGTCATCGGCATCGCGATACTGGTGCTGGCCTGTTACCAGCTCGGTATCGGCAACAACAGCGTGCTCTGCGAGTTTTACGATCGCTATGTGGTCTTTTACAGCACGCAGGATCCGGATGGCTGTTACATCCTGTTCTGGCAGGATGTGGCCAAATGGCAGTATCAGTGCGGACTGATGCAGGATACGCTGCGCGTCCTGCTGAAAGATGGCAGCAAGGTCGAATTTTCTTCGCTTTCCCGCCGAAAGGTGGAACAGTACTTCCGCAAATATGTTCCGGATGTGGAAACACCTGTGACCAAGCAGCATGTATGAGGAGCTGAAGCCTGTGTGAACGGGCTTTTGTTTTTATGGGAAATAGATTATAATAGGGAAGAATTGAGGTGTCAGACATGTTTATCAACGCATATCAACAGATCAGAGAGCGAATGGATCTCAAGGTGCAGACCGCTGCATTCTCGATCCTGAGCCTGCTGTATTTTGTACTGTATACGGTCGTGTCGATCATCCTGGGGAACATCGTGAATGATGTGGCGACGGTCATCGGTTTCTGGATGCTCAACCTGGTTTCGACTTACGTCTATATGCGGTTTTTCTTTCGCATCATTGCAGCGATGCGAAAGGAAGAGACGGTCATCTATTTCCGGGACTGTCTGTGGATGCTGGTGCTGGAGAGCCTGCTGTTTGGCTTTACGATCCTCGTCTACTATGCTTTCGTGTGGTTCATCGATCTTTACACGCTCATCGGGATCATCGCCTATGTCTATGTGTTCTTCTGCACGGCATTTCAGCTGTTCTGCTTTTATGAGGTGTATCGGGGCAACCGCACGCTGGGGGCGATCGTATCCGGTGCGCTGCGCCACATGCTTGCCGCATGGAAAGGCGTGCTCGCAGCCTGTACGCTGCTCGTCTTTTTCTACTGTGTATTGTACATCTGCTCGATGGGCGTGGATATCACCCTGCAGGTCATCCAGCCGCATGTGGCGATCTTAAACATCGGCGTGTCGATGAATCGCTGGATGGAGGTCGGCACGGTCGTGCTGACGATGCTGATGAGCGGGCTGTTCGATTCCACGATCCTGCTGTTTTTGCTTTATCAGGTGATCGCAGCGCTGCTGTTTTCGTATTTTTACATCATCTGGATGGGATGGATCACACAGCTGTGTGAGGCATCATGGAACTCAGAAAACTGACGCGCAGCGAGACCCAGCAGGCGCGACTGCGGGCGATGGGGATCGAACAGGCGGAGGATCTGTTGTCGTATTACCCGTTCCGTTATGAGATCTTACAAGAGACCCCGTGCACAGAGTGGGGCATCAATGACACGGTCACCTGTGAAGGGGTGATCCTTCGGCGGGCCAGCGTCATCCGGCTGGGAAAGAACCGTTCGATGACCCGCTTTCCCGTGATGGTCCAGTCCCAGGAGTTTCAGGTGACCCTGTTCAACCGCCCCTGGGCCTCTCAGTTTCAGGAGGGAAAGACGATCACGCTGGTGGGAAAGTACAATGGCAAAGGGCGGATCACCGCCACGCAGTATCATCTGCGGCCGCTGTCTTCCCTGGAGGGGATCCATCCCGTCTACAATCTGCGGGAAGGGATGAAACAAAGCGATCTCTCCCGGCTCATGCAGAAGGCGTATACGCTGTGTGCGGCGGATATTTCCACGTTCGTGCCACGGCCGCTGCAGGAGCGTTACCGTCTGTGCACGAAGGCACAGGCGCTGAAATGGGTGCATTTTCCCCGGTCGATGGAAGAGGTCCGGCAGGCGCTGCGTCATCTGAAGTATGAAGAGTTTTTTCGCTTTCAGCTGGTCATGCAGTCGCTTCGCAAAGAGAATCGCACGGTGATCAAGGGAAATGCCAAACGCTTTGACGTGGATGAGGTCTTTGCCCTGGAAAAGGAACTGCCGTTTTCACTGACGGATGGTCAGCGGCAGGCGATCAGCGAGATCCTGCAGGATCTTTCTTCCGATCAGCTGATGGTGCGGATGCTGCAGGGGGATGTCGGCTGTGGCAAGACGATGGTGGCCGCATTTGGATTATATGCCTGTGTGCTTTCACATAAACAGGGGGCGTTTCTGGCCCCGACCGAGATCCTTGCCCGGCAGCACTGTGCAAGCCTGCGGCGGCTCTTTGCGGATCACGAGATCCGGATCGAGCTGCTGTGTTCTTCCCTGCGGCCGGCACAAAAGAAACAGATCTTGGATGAGCTGGCCGATCATACGATCGATATCATCGTCGGCACGCATGCGCTGTTTCAGGAAGAGGTTCGCTTTTACGATCTGGGCATGGTCGTGGCAGACGAGCAGCATCGCTTCGGTGTCCAGCAGCGCCGGCAGCTGCTGGAAAAGGGCGAAAAGGTCGATCTTCTTCTGATGAGCGCTACGCCGATCCCGCGGACGCTGGCACAGTCGCTGTTCGGAGACATGGATGTCTCGGTCATCGATCAGCTGCCGAAAGGGCGGATGCCGATCGAAACGGTGTTCGTTCCCTCCTCCAGCATGGGGCCGGTGCTGGAACAGGTGCTGGCGCTCGTCGATCAGGGCGACCAGTGTTATGTCGTCTGTCCGGCGATCGAAAAGAATGAAGAGATGGGACTGCGCAACGTGCTGGACATCTATGCGGGCATGAACCGCCTGCTGGGCCGGCGTTATCGCATCGCGCTGTTGCATGGCCGCATGAGCAGCGAGGAGAAACAGGCGGTGATGGAGCAGTTCGCAAACGGAGATGTGCAGTTTCTGGTGTCCACGACGGTCATCGAGGTAGGCATCGACGTCAAGAGCGCCAATGTGATGGTCATCTATGATGCGCATCGCTTTGGTCTTTCCACCATCCACCAGCTGCGCGGCAGGGTCGGCCGCGGCACGCGCAAAGGGCATTGTTTTCTTCTGAGCGATACAGAGGATGCGGAAGCCAGACAGCGGCTGAAAAAGATGGAACAGCTGAGCGATGGATTTGCGATCTCCCGCTATGATCTGCAGCTGCGTGGTCCCGGTGATCTGCTGGGCACGCGGCAGAGCGGTGTGCCCGGATTCGTGCTGGCCAATGTCATCACTGACGCAAAGATGCTGGAGGCCGCAAGAGCGGATGCAGCAGAGGCACTGACAAAGCTGTCGCAGGACGAATACCGCCATCTCTCTGCCTATCTGAGCGATGCGCTGAAAAAAGCTGCTTATATTGATTAGCTTTGTGATATAATACTGCATATCGGTGTGAAAAGGAGGTTTCCATGGAGTTTAACAAAAACAAAAAAAAGATCCGTGACAAGAGCTTTTTCTTCGTCTGGATGGCCTGCCTGATCTTTTCCCTCTTTTTCATCGCTTACTTCTTTTTCCTGCGTACCAGCGAGGTCGATGTGACCAAGCACATCATCCTGCAGTACAGCGGGGAAAACGGCAGCGCATCATTGCGGGTGCGCAGCGAGGAGATCAGCGTCAATCAGCGGCTGCAGGATTTTTATGATTCTCTGCGCTTCACTGCGACGCCCAGCGAAGATCTCTCCAACGGGGATACGGTGACGATCACGGTGGAATACGATCATGAACTGGCACAGCAGTACCATCTGGAACCGATCAATGTCGTGCGGACGATCACGGTCGAAGGGCTGCCGGACCGTTATGAAAATGCGGCGGCGATCCCACAGGAGCTGCTGTCTTCACTGAGCGCACATGCGGACGCTTACCTGGAGAAGCATCTCTCTGCGATCCTGGAGAACGATTTTACGGATTTCTATCAGGCACAGGAAGTGACCCTGGATTCCTCAAAGATCATCTATCAGGCGTTCATGAAGTCAAAGAGCACGGACAACAGCGATCGTCTGATCACGGTCTACCGTCTGGATGCACATGGCTGGGTCAATCGCAGCGATGATGAGAAAAACCTGGAGGAGCTGTCCAGTACGATCTATTATATGGTCGTCTTTCCTTCCATCAATGATTCCGGTATGATCGCGGATGCCAATGCATACGGCGAAAAGCTGCTGGTATCCATCGATGCGGATGCCAGTGAGGAAGAGCGGGAGGATGCGCTGAGCTCCTATCTGCAGCGAAAAGGCAGAAACGGCTATATCGTCGAACAGGTCAATGAGACCACGCAGGATCCGACGACAGAGGATCCTGCATAAGAAACCGAATGATCCTGAAGAGGGATGCCGATGGGAGCGGTGTTCCTCTTTTTTGGGACCGATCGGCGGGAGGCGCTCACACAAAAAAAGCAACCTTCCACAGGCCAGGGGAGGTTGCTGTTGCCGGATCGATCAAAGTTACTCGCTGTAACGCAGCTGGGCGGCCAGGGCATCGAGGTCCTGCTTCGGCGATTCGTTGAATTCCAGAGTGATGGCGTCCGTTTTGTCGTAGCGGGGAATGAGATGGACATGAAAGTGCATGACGCTCTGTCCGGCCGCTTCATTGACGTTGGAAAGGATGTTCATGCCGGCTGCATTGGTCACCTGCATGATGTGGTTTGCCAGCTTTTGTGCGACCTGCATCAGATGGGCCAGCGTATCGCTGTCACAGCTCAGAAAATGGTCGTAATGAGCCTTTGGCACGACGAGGGCATGCCCTTTGGTCACCTGGGAGAGATCGAGAAAGGCGACGACCGTATCGTCTTCATAGATCTTGGAAGAAGGAATCTTTCCTTCGATGATATCACAAAATACACACATGGATGTTTACCTCCTGTCATTCGTTATTGTAACAGAAAGCGGGCAGAAAAAAAAGATGCAGGAACAGATGGCTCTGTGCCTGCATCGGCATGCTTAGGATTCGCTGTCCGCCTCGGCGATATCCGGACGCTGTACCAGATACTGCGGATAGCTGGTGCGGATGGAGTTGAATACATCCGTATCATAAACCGTGAAATTGTATTTCTTCAGATAGTAGACCATGGTGTCGCTCGTGATGCTGGTGTTCTCGGCCAGTGCATCGACGATCTGATCCTGGATCGTTTCATAGTCGTTGGATACGAGGTAGGCGATGTAATAGGTACCGGTCGTGGAATCGACGATGACCTCGTTGATGAGCGTGTTGCCTTCGCTCTGTTCGGCCAGCTTGCTCAAAACGACGCTTGGCAGACCGCTGTCGGTGTAATAGAGCTGCTCACTGCCGTCGTAGGTCGTCGTATCGCCGTACTCTTCACTGACCGCTTCAAAATCTTCACCGTCGTTGAGCGCATCGAGTGCCTGGCTGGCCTGATCCTGATCGGTCGTCGCCAGGATGCGTGCGACGGCCGGCTGGTAGTCGCTCAGGAATTCTTCGTTGTTTTCATCGAAGTACTTCTTGTTCAGTTCGGTCTGTTCGATGTTTGGCAGGATGACCTTTTCGATGTATTCGTCCTTGTCGGCGTATCCCAGACGCTGGATGTACTCTTCCATCGTCATGTCATAGTAGCTTTCCGCCTGTGTGGCGACGCTGTCGTATTCTTCTTCGGCCTGTTCCCGCATCTCGTCCGTCACTTCGATCTCTGCTTCATAGATCTTCTGACGGATCATCGTCAGCGTATACTCTGCACCGCTGCTTGCTTTCATCTGCGGATACAGATCGCCGTCTGTGATCGTTACATCGCCAACGGTGGCGACGACATCTCCGCCATGGGAGATGTTGGCGTAGGCGTTGCCGCATCCGCTCAGGGCAAGCGATGCCCCCAGGATGCATACGAGCTTTGTCTTCTTCATGTGTACTCCTCCTTTACGCATCCAGGCCGGCAAAGCGGCGCAGACGGGCTTCCATGTTTTCATCGGCAAAAGTGATCTCCAGCTTGTCTGCCGCATCGAACAGGATCTCGCTGGACAGGGTGGAATTGCGGCTGATCAAAGCAGAAGCCAATGAGCTCCATACATTGTCATCCTCAGATGCCTGCAGGGAATCCTTGCCGGCAACATCCGCATGGATCAATACGACCTTGTCGCCGCTGTCGCTGTTGACATGGATCCATTCGCTGGTCTCGCCTTCCTCCAGAGACAATGCTGCGCTGAGCATCTCCTCTGTGAAGGTCGTGCTGCTTGCGGTGTCTTCGTCGATGTAGCCGTAGAAGCCGTTTTCATCGCTGATGGTCGACTGTGTATATTCGCTGGCCACATCTGCGAATGCAGTACCGTCAGCCAGCGCCGCATCGATCGTGTCCATCGATGCGCTCTCATCTTCGCTCAGAGAGTCGACATCGCTCACTGACAGCTCGATGATCGACAGGATGCGCGGGCTTTCCACGTCCGCCATCAGGTCGTCATAGTGTTCCTTTACATAATTCTGCTGCAAGACGCTCTCTTTCTGTGCCAGCATGCAGAAGCGATACAGCTCATCATCCTCCAGGCCGACATTGTTGAGCATGCTGGCGATCAGCTCATCTGCACTGGAACTGCTGTTGGTCTGTGCCTGTGCTTCCAGGTTTTCCTTCAGCTGCTGTGCAGCCTCTTTCATCTCGTCGGTTTCTTCCGTAACGCTTTGTTCGATGACCGCATTGCGGAAGCGGTAGTAGAGCTGAGAAAGGGAAAAGCGGCTCATCTCATCATAGAGCTCGTCCGCGCTCAGATCGTAATCGTCAATCGAAGCGATGATGTCCTGGCCGTCCACGCTCTTTCCTTTGACAAAATCTTTTGTGGTATCCCATACGTAGTAGATCGCAAAGCCGCATAACAGGATCGCGATCAGTACGACGAACCAATTCTTCTTTATGATTTCCAACATAATCTCTCATCCTTTCAGTTGCTTTTTCATTATATTCGATTCCCATGGAAAAAGCAATTTTTCACCGCAATTCACGCAAAATTCAGATGCGTCGGCCGTCAGCGCTTTCACCGAGACGTTTGAATTGAGGTTTTCAGGCTTTTTTGCTATGATTAGACCGTCAATGAAAGGATGATGCACGATGAGTACATTAACGGTGAAAGACCTGCATGTGCAGGTAGAGGATAAAGAGATCCTGAAGGGGATCGATCTGGTCGTCAACGAAGGGGAGACCCATGCGCTGATGGGACCAAACGGCAACGGCAAGAGCACGCTGCTGTCTGCGATCATGGGGAATCCACGATACAAAGTGACCAAGGGAGAGATCTTGCTGGATGGAAAGGATGTCCGGACGATGGAGGTCGATGAGCGCAGCAAGGCCGGTCTGTTTCTGGGGATGCAGTATCCCAGCGAGATCAGCGGTGTGACCAATTCGGATTTCCTGCGGACGGCGGTCAACGCGCGCAGAGAGCGGCCGATCCCGCTGTTTACCTTCATCCGTCAGATGGAAAAGGCGATCAAGCAGCTGCAGATGAAGGAAGATCTGGCTCATCGCTTTTTGAATGAAGGCTTTTCCGGCGGGGAGAAAAAGCGCAATGAGATCATCCAGATGCTCCTGCTGGAACCGAGCATCGCCATGCTCGATGAGATCGACTCCGGCCTGGATGTGGATGCCCTCAAAGTGGTGGCATCGGCCATACTGGACTTACAGGCACGCAATCGGATGGGGCTGATCGTCGTATCGCATTATGCCCGGTTCTATTCTTATGTGAAGCCGACCCATGCCCATGTGCTGATGGATGGGCGCATCGTGGTCAGCGGCGGCAGCGAGCTGATCGAGCGCATCGACAGCGAAGGTTATGAGTGGGTCGAGGAGACCTATCATGTGCGTGCCGCGCAGGAAGAGCAGAAACCGGTGGAGCTGTTAGGCAGCTGCGGGGCACACCGCGGGGAGTAACGCGATGGAACAGGTATTGCAGGGCGTTTTGGAAGAACGCCTGACATGGAAGGAGAACGGCGCACACAAACTGGTGGTACGGCCCTTCAGCAAGGGAGAGATCTATGTGCGTATCGAGGGAGAGACGCTCGATCTGACCAATGATCTGCTGGTGATGGAAGGCAGCGAGGTCAGCGTCTGGATCGATGTGCGTACACAGACGTCCCTGCGGATGCGGCAGCAGATCCACTGTGAGCGGGATGCGACCGTGCATGTTTCGTTCCTGGATGTGGCAGACGGTGTCAGCGATCATGCGATCGTCGGTGAGCATCTGGGCAGCAACGCCCGCATCGAGGTGCACACGGCAACGCTGGGCAGTGCGGACAAGCGCTGGCGGATGGAGCTCATCCACAGCTGTCCGCATACGCATGCCTTCATGGAGAACTACTGTGTCGTGGAAGAGGCAGTCAAGCTGGATGTCGAGGCCATCGGCAACATCCGCAAGGGAGCCTTCGGCAGCGAGAGCCATCAGAAGACACGAGTGCTGACGATGAGCGAGCACCACAACGCTCAGGTCGTTCCGGTGCTCTATATCGATGAGAATGACGTCAAGGCATCCCATGCCATGACGCTGGGACAGCCGGATGAAGAACAGCTGTACTATCTGCAGTCGCGCGGCATCACCAGAGAGGCGGCGCTGGGCCTGCTGTCGATCGGCTACTTTCTTCCGGTCATCGAGCGGATCTCGAATAGAGAACTGCAGGAGGAAATAAGATGTAACGTGGAAGAGAAGGTGGGATTGTATGGACGTCAGTCGCATTCGTGAAGATTTTCCGTTGTTGAAGCAGACGATGATGGATCATCCCCTCATCTATATGGATAATGCCGCGACCACGCTCAAACCGCGCTGTGTGATCGATGCCGTCACGGATTACTATACGCGTCTGGGCGCCAATGCCCATCGCGGAGACTATGCGCTCAGCGCACAGGTGGATGAAGCTTTTGAATCGGCCAGAGCGCGTGTGGCACAGTTTCTCAACGCGAAGAGCAGTGCGCAGATCGTCTTTACGAGCGGGACCAGCGCTTCGCTCAATCAGGTGGCGAGCGGGTATGCGCGTAAGATCTTAAAGGAGGGCGATGTCATCCTGAGCACGGTGGCGGAGCATGCCTCCAGCATTCTGCCGTTTCTGCGTGCGGCGAAGGAAACCGGGGCCCGTATGGAATACATCGAGCTGGATGCGGATGGCCGCGTCACGCTGGAACACGTACAGCGTTCGCTGCATCCGCGGGTGCGCATGATCGTGCTGGCACAGGTGAGCAACGTGTTGGGACAGGTGGCGCCGGTGGCGGACATCTGCCGGATCGCTCATGCACAGGGCATCTGCGTCGTGGTGGACGGGGCTCAGTCGACCCCGCACATGCGCATCGATGTACAGCAGATGGATTGTGATTTCTTTGCGTTCAGCGCCCATAAGCTGTGCGGTCCGACCGGGGTCGGCGTCCTCTATGGCAAACAGGAGCTGCTGGAACAGTGTGAGCCGCTGTATCTGGGCGGCGGCAGCAACGCCCGTTTCGATGCCTGCGGCAATCTGCAGCTCAAAGAAGTGCCGTTTCGCTTTGAGAGCGGCACGCCGCCGATCGAAGGCGTGCTGGGCATGCGGGCCGCGATCGATTACCTGGAAGAGCATTCCATGGAAGCCATCCATGCGCATGAGCTGCAGCTGCGCAGCTACATCGTCGACCGGATGAAGCAGATGGACCATGTGATCCTTTACAATGAAAACGCACAAAGCGGCATCATCACGTTTAATGTGAAGAACATCTTCGCACAGGATGCGGCCAGCTATTTCAATGCCAACGGCATCGCGCTGCGCAGCGGTCAGCACTGCGCCAAGCTGCTGGTGGAGTTCTTGCAGACTTCCGCCACCCTGCGTGCAAGCCTCTATCTGTACAATACGAAGGAAGAGGCCGACCGTTTTCTGGATGTGCTGGCACAGTGCACGATGGAGCGCTGTCTGGATATCTTTTTTTGAAGGAGGGAGAGCGAGCATGTCAGATCTACTGAAAGACCCGATGATCCTGCGTCAGATCATCATGGATCATTACGAATACCCCCGCAATCACACATTGACGAAGGAAGAAGGCTATGCGCAGAAGCACATGGCCAGCGAATCCTGCATCGATGATATCTATGTGCAGTCCCGGATCGAGGAGGGCATCGTAAAGGATGTGCGCTTTGACGGCGTCGCCTGTACGATCTCCACTGCCTCCACCTCGATCATGAGCGAGCTGCTGCGGGGAAAGAGCATCGCCCAGGCCAGGGAGATCATCCGCAATTACTTTGCGATGATCGACCAGCAGGACTATGACGAAGCGCTGCTGGAGGAAGCTGTCGCCTTTGCCAACGTCGGCAAGCAGGCCAACCGCATCAAGTGTGCGACGATCGGCTGGAAGGCGATGGAGGAGATGTTAGCAGAAAGTGAGGAAAACGCCGATGAAAAATGATCAGCTGCCGCTGGAGGAGAGCTACGCATACGGCTTTCACGATGAGGACGTCAGCGTCTACAAGACCGAAAAGGGACTGAGCCGCAGCGTTGTCGAGACCATCTCAGCGATCAAAAACGAACCGCAGTGGATGCGGGAACTGCGCCTGCGGGCGTACGATTCGTTTGTCGAACAGAAAAATCCGGACTGGGGACCGGATCTGAGCGGGATCGATTTTGACGAATATACCTATTACATAAAACCGAGCGAAAAACAGGAAAGCAGCTGGGAGGAAGTGCCGGAGACGATCAAGAACACCTTTGACCGTCTGGGCATCCCGCAGGCCGAACAGAAATACCTCGCCGGCGTGTCGACTCAGTATGAGTCGGAGGTCGTCTACCACAACATGCTGGCGGAAGTAGAAGAAAAAGGCGTGATCTTCCTGGATACGGATTCCGCTTTGCGCGAACATCCGGATCTGGTGCGTAAGTACTTCGGCACGCTTGTCCCTTACAGCGACAACAAATACGCAGCGCTCAATACGGCGGTGTGGAGCGGCGGTTCCTTCATCTATGTGCCAAAGGGCGTGAAGCTGGAAAAGCCGCTGCAGTCCTATTTCCGCATCAACAGCATGCAGATGGGGCAGTTTGAGCGCACGCTCATCATCGTGGATGAGGGAGCGGACGTGCACTATGTCGAGGGCTGTACGGCTCCGCAGTATTCCAAGGATAGCCTGCATGCGGCCATCGTGGAGATCTTCGTGCATCAGAATGCCCGCTGCCGCTATTCGACCGTGCAGAACTGGTCGGACAACATCATCAACCTGGTGACCAAGCGCGCCAGGGTGCTGGCCAACGGTTCCATGGAATGGGTGGACGGCAACATCGGATCGCGTCTGAACATGAAATATCCGGCCTGCGTGCTCGCAGAGGAAGGGGCAAAGGGAACGATGATCTCGATCGCGGTCGCCGGGAAAGGACAACTGCAGGATGCCGGTGCGAAGATGCTGCATCTGGCGCCGCACACCACCAGTAACATCATCTCCAAGTCGATCGCCCGCAACGGCGGAGAGACCAACTTCCGCGATCTCATCTACCATTCGCCCAACGCCCACGGCGCCAAGAGCAAGATCGAGTGTGATACGCTGATCCTGGACGATCGTTCCCGCAGCGATACGATCCCGGTGAATCGCTCCCGCAACC
>ERZ1643246.1720-NODE-1720-length-22974-cov-6.149090_pt1 | contig 22974 bp, 26 predicted proteins | sample MGYA00579265_ERZ1643246 | MGnify/ENA primary metagenome ERZ1643246 (study PRJEB29033, sample SAMEA4952261) | chicken gut metagenome | biome: Broiler Chicken; feature: Gastrointestinal Tract; material: Caecum | place: Ireland | collected 2018 | study: Broiler...
ATTAGTTTGTATTTTATGATTTTTTTGTTTAAAGACATTATACACGTTTCCTTTCTTTTAGAGCCTGTCGGCTATCGGCGATGGCTTGCGCTGTTTCGTCTTAATTCTCAAAAACTCATCAAACCGATTTAATCAACTACTGTAAACTTTGGTGTATTATAATGATGTTCTTTACACCACATTGTTAATTCAGCTTTGTTTATGATTACATTAAGTTCATCAAGGTCGTCAAATTCTCTTTTAACACCGTTTGACCATTCTGCTATTAATCTCATTTTTTGTACTCCTTTAAAATAAAATAAGAGATGTGGCTCAATATTCACTTTTCCCTCATCTCTATAACTAATTATAGCACTATTGCTATATCTTTTCTATTCGCAGTTTCACTAAAGTATTGCTCTCTTTTTTGTGCAGTTTGCTAATTGTTATTTGAAAATAATAGATTATAATTATATTAAAGGATTAGATGTGATTTAAAAATCCTATTGGCATAATTAGCATAAATTTTCTTGCTATTTTGAGAGTTATATTTTATGAATTGATGCTTAATATGCCGAAAAACAGAGGTTCTGAAAAGAGCCTCTGTTTTTTTGTTTCTTCGTCTATGTCTTTATCAAGTAACGTATTAAGTAAATTAAGCATATTATTTTTCAGCTTATATTCAAGTTTCATAATTGATTTTCTTCCTCTCTTTGCTCTAAATTATTCTTTTCCGCATATATTTTTGTAAATTTTTCTTTTTCAGATAGTACATAATCTTCAAGTTGAGTTCCTGTTAATTGATATTCATGCTGTAAAGTGATTTGTTCTGTTTCAGTAGAATTTGAAGTATCCTTCTCTTTTACAGCAGTATATATATCATACTTTTCATCATCAATGAGGAAAAGCGTATAAAAGTTATTTTTATTATTAAAAGTAGTCAAATCCTTATCTATCATTATGTATTTATCTGAATATGGTAAATTAATACACCATTGCAAATCGGTTGATTTTTCAAAATTTATTCGATTTGCACCAAATTTTATATTATGTATAAAGAGATTGGATTCAATAAGTTGTTCTTCTTTGATAATGTCAAGGCTGTTAAGTTCTCTTTGCTTTTCAACGACACTACTTTGCATTTCATGAATAGTAAGTCTTACATTACGAGCCTGATCTATAATCTCTCTCGCTTCAGGTATGGTTGTAATACCAAGTTCCTCTTGTATTTTAAGAAATACTTTTACCTCATCCGGCAATTCAAAGTCTTTATCAATTGATTTACACCACTCAGCGTATTCTTTGGCAGAAAATAATCTGATGAAGTCCTGAGCTTTCTCAGCATCTAACAATATGTCTTTATTTTCTTTCTTTAATTTTTGTATTTCTTCGTTTCGTGATTTTATATTTGCTCTCAATTCTTCAATATGATTACTAAGATCTTTATAAGAATTAATGTCATAGTGCTGCATGGTTTCTAATTCATTTTTTAACTGATAGAAACGTCTGATCTCTTTATACCTTGTTTTTTGATATTCACTATATTGATTATTTACTGCATGTTTAGATGTTCGCAATATGGCTTCTCTGGATTCTTTTGCCTTTGCCAAACGTATTTCATTAAAATTAGTGGCTGTAACAGTAATGTCTCTTAAATTTTGAATAACTTTTGGTTTGGCTTTTGTACCGAAATATTCTTCTAAGTCGTCTAAGGTATAGCCTTCATCAAGACTATAAAACCTGATAAACTTTTTCATTCCGGTTGTTCTGATTGCCGGATATTTACCAAGTTTAATTTCATATCCCAATGCTACCAGTTCATCAAGCAATTCATCTGTCGATGAACATTTTTCTTTCACGAAGTCAATATCATTTTTTATAGTTTCACGCCATGTCTGGGATTTGTATTCGTAATAATAATTTTTCTTTTTATGAAATTCTATCTTTTGTGCCGGTAAAACAAAACATCCATATTCCTTTGCAATCCTATCACTTGCTTCTTTATATCCATATAGACCTTCTTTCTGATTTGCTAAACGGTCTTCAAGTTTCCTTCCGTGCAAATTCACAGCATTAATTGCTATATGGTTATGAATATGATCTCTATCTACATGTGTAGCAATTACACACTGAAAATCTGGATACAATTCTTCACATAACCGTCTGGCTATTTCATGCGCCTGTTCCGGTGTAATATCGTCATTAGGATAAAATGATTGGATTAAATGATATGCTACTCTTTTGCCTTTTGCTTTCCAGTGGTGATTATTGTTTTTAAATTCCTGAGCCGCCATATCCACACTACAATTAATCGCAGAAGTCAATAATCCTTCATCCGTTTTTTCTTTATTTGTAATATAATCAATCAAAGTCGAAGCTGAATTATAATGTGCTTTTCTTTTTGTATATGGCATAATATCACTTCCTTTTAATCCTCAATTTTATATCTTTCATTATCAATTTTTTCTTTTGCATATTTTTCAATAACTTCATAATCAACCTTTTCCGCCGTTTCTTTTCTCAATGCTTTAATTCCATTATAAACAGCATATAGAGTATTTTGCAATGTTTTTTTCTCTGTTTCTGTAATTGTAGGAATTTCATCACCTTCAGAAGTCGGGATATTTCTAAGTATACGCCTAACTTCTTTTGTGTATTTCTTTACCTCAGTATTATACTCTTGGAATGCAGTAATCAATTCAGGTATGCCGTGAGGAATAACTTTAATTAAACTTTCATAGATTGCTGCATCACGAATATAGTCTGATAGATGAATATATCCATATTCTTCCGCCTTTGCTTCGAGTAGTAACCGTTCTCCTTGACTTAACCACAAGGGGAATTTTTTTCTTTTGGACGCATCATCCAATTTTCGCATATCATTCACCTTCTTTTTTTAACTTTCTTCTTTCTCTTTTTCTGGCATTGATTTCATCACGATGTTCTTGATAATTCTGTCGTGCTTTCTCAAGTATTTTTTCTCGATTTTTATTATAATATTCTTTTTTTTGAGCTTTTACTTTTTCCTTGTTTTCCTCATAATATTTTTTTGAGGTTTCTATTCTTTTTTCTTTAAATAACTGATAATATAAATGCTGATATTCTTTTTGATTTTCTATTATAGGAATTTTACAATCTGGATATGGACATTCTTCACAATTCATATCACAAATTTTTTTATATAATACCGAAGTATATTCTTTTCTTTTCTTTTCTCTCCGTTCTTTTTGTCTTGCCATAAGTATATCGTGATTTTGCTTTTGCCACTCTTGATGTCTCGTTTTTCCGTTACCAAACATATAGTTATAGAAATCATATAACTTATGATGTTCTCTATACTCTTTATAAGTGATTGGTTTAATTCGTAAGAGCAGATATTTATTTTTAGTTATTTTCTTACCTTTTGGCAATACTGAGCATCTGTTATATAATCTGCAATCCGTATTATCACAGCAATATCCTTGTGGATATATGCAGATTGTTTGTATTTGATTATAAGCACCAGCCATTTCTTTTTTCCTTTCAGTAATTATTTTTACTTGGCATTTAATTTCTTCCGAAATAGTTATCATAGTAACCGCCATTTGCTTTGTAAATTTCAGTAAGGTACATTTTATATTTTTCAAGTTCATCCAGATATTTCTGTTTGAACTTATTTTTAACAAGCCATTCAGTAATATCACTTGATATTACAAGTTCATTTTTTTTATTATATGTTCTTTGAAACGTGTGTAACTTTTCATATTCCTGCAAAGCAATCTCAATACTTCTCTTTGAACGATTAAAGAAATCCATCAACTCTGTTTTATTCATATCAGGATATTTTAATTGGAATGGTTTAAAATCAATTTTCTTTTTGATGAACTGATTTTGATACCACTGTATTCGATTTTTAAACCATACAATATCTTTTTCAATAAATTTCTTATCATAATTTGTAAAGTATACATCTCTTAACCAGAGATAGCCTTCATATGGGATGTAGTAATAATTCTTTTTGATTTTTTCACTTCGCCAACGACATAATGAATGTTTATTTTGCATGACCTGAACAGCATATTCTAAATCTTTTCTTTCTAATGGCTCTCCATTTTTTTTCATGATATTTTTTTTCTTTAGTTCATCAAGTATTTCTTGGTATGACATAAATATTAATTTTCGTAATTGTTCTGTAGTTGGCATATAATCACTTCCTTTTTATGATAACACAAAAAGCCTGTAGGCTTTTTGTCAAGAACAACTTTGTTGTTCTCGAATATTGGGGCGCAGTTTTTCCTGCCCAATATTCGCAAGCGTGGTGTCATGACACCTCTATCTTGTTAGGGCGTTGCCCTAAAACCCATGCTCTCCGAGGGAATATTTTTTGATTTATTTTTAAATTTTTGTACACAATTTTCGATTTTTAAATATGCTTTTGTAAAAAGAATCATATAATTTTCACCTTGTTTTTTACAAGAAGTGAAGACTGATTTTATTCTCAATCTTCACTTCTTTTTTTTGGCAAAATTGCCAAATTATATTTCAATATTATAATCCATAAAAGATGTTTGTTCATAATCATCATTTGAAATAACATTTTCAATTTTTGAGTATGGTTTAAATAAGAATTTATCCTGATTATAGTCTTGGAATAATCCTTTTTCTTTTGCTAAATTTATCAACTTATCAATACAATTGTTGATATTTTTTCTTTCCTCTCCTTCAGGATATGCTTTTATATTTTGTGATTGATTTGTTTTATTATTCATAACAGTTGTTATACAACTTTCAGCATGACCGCATAAATAATCACTTCTGTCAGGTGTTAATTTATCTTTCACATAGCACGCAAAAGCTCTTGCAAACATTTCACAATTGCTTGCCCAATATCCTTTATCTTCTTTGCTAAAAGAAAGATCCATCATTTTTGAATTTTTGAAATAATCTGTTTCTACTTTTAATGGTTTATCAAATTGACTACGATAATCATTAAGAGACTTTTGATATATAATAATATCTTTTTTTAAATCAAAAGGTAAGTTTTTTATTCCAATATCTTTTAATTCTTTAAAAGTTTTTTCTGCATCCGCATTGAATTGTTTGTTAGATACTGCTGAATAATATTCTTCAAAGGAAATGTTTTTATCATAAAAGGAAGAAAGAATTTGATTAAGTTTTTCTTTTTGTTCTTCGTTAAGATTTTGATTAGAAAATCTATATTGAATAAATGAAATATATTTTTCTTTTTTATCTTTATAACCTTCCTTATAAATTTCGGATGCCTCTTCAGGAGACAACATTTTATATTTCATTGTATCAATAATTGGTTTAATTATTGGATCGTTAGTCTCGGTTAATAACTTATCTTTATTCAATAATTTTCTTCCTAAAAAGTGGTCGAAAGCGTGTCCCCATTCGTGAGCTAAACTTCCTGCACCGGACATTTTTGTTAGATTTATTACTCTTCTTAATGGTTCATAATGTGCTGCTGCACCTGCTATACCTCTTGCTCCATATGCAATAGATAATTCTCCATTAAGTGAAATATTTTCATTCGAAATGTTCAACGCTTTTGCCAAGTCTACAAAAGCATCATATGAATAATTTAAGTTTTCTTGTCTGTCATTATCGTTCAGCCAGTTACCAAATTCTCCACCATAAAAGCCAAATTTATTAAGCATATCATTTGTTGTAATTTCATGATTTTGTCTATAATCATCCCCTACCCTTTTGATATGCTTTAATTGTATTGGTACAAATTTTTTCTTTCTGGTCTTTGTTTTCTGCTCATCTTTTTTATTTTCTTTAACAGATTTACTCAGTTCGAGCACATACTGTTGTGCTTCCTCTTTGGTTGGGAAATTTATATAAAGGACATCATTATATGGAGATAAAATGATCCAAGTATCTTCTTTCCACTTTTCTTCTTTTGAATACGTTTCAACAGGATAAAGGTACATTGTAGAATAAGAAGTTTTTAATTCAATTCTTTTATTGCTTTTATATCCTTGATAATCTTCCCATCTTGCATTTGAATATTTGACAAATCTATAATTGCTAAGAATTTTTTGTTTGTCAGTATACAAGAATTGCTTTTTAGCAATATCTTTATCAATACTATAAAAGTTCCGAACCTGCGCAGCTTTAAATAACTTGTTTGTTAAACATTCATAAGTATTGGGTAATGCCTCATAGGTATATCCTCTCTTTTGAACATAATTTCCAATAACATTTTGAAAATAATTCAATACATCATTTTCAGAATTAAGAGACATAGTTCTATCCCTAATTTCGGAAACAAATTGAATATATCCTTCTAAATATTCTTCTGTGTTTCGTGCTGGCTTTGTTGGCAAAGCATCCCTTATTTGTTTTATGAAATAAATAACTCTCACACTTAATCCATCATCAAGCATTTTTTGATAATCGGGCTTTTGCCACACATTATCCTTTTTGATATATTTGGCTTTTTCAGCATCATTCATTTCTTCAAGATCATCAACAATAAGCCCTCTTAACTTCCATAAGTCTTTTCTGGCACCACCGATTTTATTGCCGAAATCTTCGATTTTTGGCATTTGAAATCACCACCCTAATATTTTAAATATCAAGTTCAATCTCTTCATTATCTTTTGTTTCATTGGTAAGTTCTTGATGTAAATTCATTACATTGGAACATACTATTGAGTGTAATTCATCGATAGTTTTGTTAGTTTCAAATTCCACTTTTACGTATTCATTTAAAGAATTGTAATGAGGAGACACTATAATATCTTTATCTTTTTTTAAGCATTTCTTAAAATAATTTATATCTTTCGACATTTTTACAAGTTCTTGTCTTGCAGCTTCCCATAGTAATTTATCATATGCTGAAAATGCACCATATTCATTGTTTTGTACAAACTCACGAGTCGTTAATGAATCCTCAAAAGTTTTCCCATACCATAAATAAAATTTGATACAATTAAGAGCACATATATTTTTATTTGCTTCAATATATGTATTAAGATCAATTTCAGCCATAATTATCACCTTCTATATATCTATATCAATCGTGTCTTTTTCATCCAAAAGATTTTGCAATTTTTCAAGAGATATATCATCTTTATTTGCATTTATATTTTTATCAATATTTTTAACATCAATATCTGTATTAATATGATCCTCAGAATCCAAGACTATCTCTTCATTATTATACATATCCTGAACTTTTTGTACTGCATCTAATTCATCTTCAGCATTAACGGTTATTGTTCTTTGCAGTGTTTCAGTAACAGTAACCTTATATGTTTTTCTATTTTCTTTCATTTATATCACCTATTAATAATCGTAATCTGGTTCATCGAAATCATTCTCGTTGCTAAACTCGTCATGAGTATTTTCCTGAAAATGATTTCTTAAATACTCTGCATGTAATTCTTTGTCTGTTAATGAATTTTTGTATTTATCTACATATTCATTGCCGAGCATATGAAAGTTTCTCTTTTGTTGTTTTTGCTGTTCTAATACATAATCATAAGTAGTATCCAGTGCGATCGTTTGTACAGCACTAAGATCTGAAGGTTTAATTCCCATATCCAAACAGATGAGAGATTTAATAAAATCACCTTCATATTCTTTTTTAAGAAATTCAAGTTGTTTATAAACATTGTTAAGCATTTCTATTTTCAAATGTTGATCCAGAAACTGCTCAACAGTTTTACTAAGTATTTCCTCATAATGTTTGGCTGGCACATATGTAGGTTCATTAGTTACAGGATTAATAAAACTAAAAGTCATATCCTCAATAGCCTTGCAGGCTTCTTTAATCTTCATTTTTTGAAAATTATCAAACTGTTTTTGCATAAGTATCACATCCTTTTAGTAGTCAATTTCTTCTTCTTTTTCATCCGCTTCTTCTTCAACCGAAAAGTAATTATCATATTCACTTTCGATTGTTCCGGCTATAAACTTATCATCCTTTTCTTCTTTACGCAGCATTTCAATATATCCATATTGGGTTAGGAAATCTGCAATAGGATATATGCAGATTTCCATTTTATTACGCATATCAAGAGCAATAAGATCATTACTATTAAATTTATCAAGCTGCTTTGAAACATTATCTTTGACATCTCTTGTTGCATCTTTTCCAAAGTCTTCTAATGCTTTTTTTAAAGAATACTTATTGCCAATGGACATTTCATGATTTTCATCATAAAATATTTTTCTTTTAGTGTCATAAGTGAAAAGTTCTTTATGCCTCACAAGAAAAGTTATGTATTCATATTCTTTTGAATTGTTCATCTTTAAATTATCCTTTCTTAAATCTTACATGTCCAATTCTGGTTCATCTTCCGATATTTCTTCATTGTTATATAGTTCATTTTCATCATTATTTTTATTGAAATCATCTGGAACTTCCACTTCAGGATAACCTCTTCTTTTATAATCTTCATAAAGATATTTGCTCAATTCTGTAGCACCATAAACTTTATTAGTATTTCTATAAAAAGAAATATAATTTTGTGCTTCTATAGCATTGTTTGCTTTTACTATAATTGCCTGACTAATATCATTTTTTTCATAAGATACAGAATAATATTTCATATTATTTTCACCTTTTTCCTTTGTATTAAGAATGTTTTTATTTATATAGTCTTCAGCATATTCTTTAAATTTATCAAAACCACCAATGGAATATCCACCAGATTCATAATTCTCTACCATAAAGAAATCATATGATTTATCAGGTGTTACCTTATATTCTCCTGTAGTCCAGTCATAGTCAAAATATGTTTTGCCATCTGGACTTTCAAGATTACCGCTTCCATCACCATACATTTTCCAAATCCAACCTTTTGGTAAGTTTTCCGCTTGTATTCTTTTAGGAATAAACTCATTCTCATATTCAAGTTGGTTTTCAATTCTAAGTTCGTTTATCCCCATAAAAATCATCTCATCCTTTGATAAATAGAATTGCCATTGACCGTCTTCATCAAGCAGTCCAATATCATTCATATCTTCACGAACTTGATTATATTCATGCTCAACAACCTGTTTATATGAATCATAAAAACTCATATCATAGCGATTATAGAAATTACCACTTGGCAATTCACATTCTTTTATGGCGGAAATTAATTCTTCTTCGGTTTCAAATGTATCATAAGCTGAAATATAGATTTCATCATTATATTCAACCATAACATATGCAGATTGACTTCCAATAATCTTTTGTGCTATATCTTTATAAAGTAAATAATCTAAATCATCAATGCCTTTTTCCTTGTTTTCATCAAGTCTGTCCTCGTTTAGTCCAAAACCAGTAGCAACATAATCACTATAGACGGATGCAGAGATATGTTCAAGTAAACCACCACAGTAATTACTTTCTATAAACATTAATATTTTTCTATCCCAGTCATTACGTTCTATCACTTCACCTGCATTTTTTCTCTCTTCAAAAGATTTATACAGATAATCATTGTGATAGATGTCAAGTCTATCTATAATGCTTGCTAAGTTATCAAATTGTTCACTCTCTATACCGCCAAGATTACCACCTTGTCTATCTATAAGTTTAAATTCAAGTGAAGTTCCCCAATCTCCATCCGCTACTTCAACAACATCAATATCAAATTCTTCCAAATCAAGGATGTCTCTCACGGTATTAATAGCAGCAATAATTTCAGTGTCGTTATACTTTTCAGCCATTCTTCTCACCTCACATATCTATATCCATTTCAGGTTCTTTTGGTTCAAGTTCAACTATAGCATTTTTATTGTTTTGAAAATTTGAAATTAAGTCTGCTGTGTTCATCATTCCTAATTCCCAATTTATATAACTAAAAGAAATTCTTGGATTATTATATAAATGTTCATACCCTTTATTAAACTGATACTCATATCGATTTGATAAGTCTATTGCATTTGTATTTTTGAATAAGTATAAGGTATATTCCATATCATCCAGTGTTTCATTATCAAGGTGTTTTAATAGATAATCAAAATCCCGACAATCTGATAATGTGGAATAACGCCAGTTAAAATAAAAGCCTTTATTCAATTCAGAATAAATTGAATTATCCTTAATATATGCTTTTTCTATATCTAAAAGTTTTTCAATTCCAAAAGTTCCACCATAGTGAATATCCAAACGAAATCCCTGCCAAGTACCTTTTGTGTGATTTATTCCGTTCAAATACTTTACGCCGATTCCACCCATTTCCTTCCATTCAAGAAGATTTTTAGTATAATCATCTATCAAATAATCATGATTTGTAATGGGAGAAAGACCTCGTTTATCAAATACTTTGGCTTTGCTTTCGCCAAATGGTACGAAGACATATTTATCTTCAGATAGATTTGGCAAATATTCTTGACACCATTGTTTCTTTTCCTGAAGTGCATACTTACTGTCTTTTAAATAACAAGACAGAATGTATACATCCTCACCTTGTTTTATTAATTCATTTACTTCATTCAGAATATCCTGATTTGGTTCAAGATTACGATAATATTCTTTTTCATATAATTGCTCAAACTCAACATTATTCCATTTGGCAAGAGTGCCATCCATATCAACAAATATACGCATTACCTCACCCCCCTTTATTCTCTGACAAAAGTATAATCGGAAAAGTTTTCTGCATCTCTAATCCATACTTCATCACAGTTTGGATTTTCAAAATCGCCTATAAAACTGATTACATGAATGTTTACTTTTTCATTATCGACCAAAAAAGAAACATCTTTATCATTTTTGGCAAAAATGCCAATTTTGCCTTCCAAGTCCTTTACCTTCTCGTTTGAAGTGGACTTGAGCATAATTTCTTTATATTCTTTAATCATAAATCGTTACCCTCATTCCTATATAAATTCCGTTTTCATCTTTCAACGGTACACACTCACCGGCTTTTCCGCTTGCCCTTAAATATTCAATAGCAGCCTCAGACACATTGCTCATGGTATAACCATCTGAAAATAGAAAGTCCTTGCTTTTATATGTTGTATGACTTTGCTGCGTTCCGGCTGATGAGTTGCTGTTGCTTGAAGATGAAGAATTATTTGATTGTCTCTTTGTAGTAGTTTCAGGAGCAGCTGTTGTTTGTGGTGGTGAAGTTGTGGTTTCCGGTTCTTCAGTAGTAGTTTCTACTTCGACCGTTCCTGCATCACCATACGGATCTTCTATAACCGAACAAGGAACATCAACACTCTGCTTATTACCATATATATCCTCTGCTGACGCTGTTATTGTATAATCTCCAACTGCATTTACATTAACTTTTGATACATCTAAAACCAAATCTTTTGTTTCAGATAAATCACTTACTTTAAAGAGATAATTATATTCTTCCGGTTTAAGACTTGTACTTAATAATATCTCGATTTTCTCTGGCGGTGTAATAGTGGGAGCAGTTGTATCTTGAACAACTATAGAAATTGCCTTTTCGTTTTGATAATCCTTTTTTAAACCAAACAGATTAATTTCACCTTGATGAGATAGTTTCGCTTCATATTTTCCAACCGCCGGATATTCTTTTCCTTCCTCATTTTTTAATGTTGAGGAAATAGATGTGTTTTCATAAGAAATAAAAGGATATTTGTTGGTATCGACAAGATTTTCAAGGGTAACATCATAAGAGTTTCCATATTCTATTTTTATACTTGTTTCTTTTGTTTCCCAAAATACTTGACTGTAAATACTATAGCCTATGTAACCACCAACGGCTAACAATATAGCCAAAATTACTGCAACGATTATAATTATTTTTTTCTTTCTTTTTTTATAATAATATTGCAGCAATTCGACATCATTATTTGATAATTTTTCGTCCATAGTTATCACCACCTTAATCAAATATCAAGTTCCATCTCTTCTTTGTCATTCATTTTTACACCATTTTTAGACTTTTCATATTCATCACAGTAATTTGCAATTTTAGAATACATTTCATCTTTGAGTTCATCTTTCTTTTGGAGATAATCTTCTTGACTTATGTCCGTATTATAGTAGAGATTATTTAATATATCCAAATAGTCATTAATGATGTCGGTTTCTCTGGCACGATTGAGTGCGTAGTAGTATCTTTCAAGACTTGGATGCTTACCACGCAATTCAGCTTGACTATAAAGTAATTTCATTACTGCCTTATCAAGCCCAAATTGCCCGTTTTCATCATATGCTTTGCTAAGAAGTGGAACTTTAACAGAATGATACGGCTCTGTATCATTAGAACTATGTGTTGAAACATAAACACCATCTTTTTTAATCGTGATCCTATTGATAAGTTCAAACCCCATATTCACCATTCCTTTCATCTTGTATTATTGATTTTCTTTTGTTTCCTTTGCAAGCAGACTTTCGGCAGTATTTTCTAATTTTTCATACTGCTTTTTAATGTTGTAATACGGCTTTAATTCTTCATCAATTTTTGCTACTTCATCTTGAAGGATTTTGATCTGTTCTTCCTTCTTATTTTTTTGCTGTTCCAATTTTTCAATTTCTTTGATTAATTTTCTAAGCATTAAAATCACCACCTTTAAAACTTCAAAAAAGCCAACATCCCTGAATTTGTTGACTTTTTTAAATATATCTATAATACTATAATATATCTATAATTTATAAATGCAATATAATATTAGAATAATTTACAAAATGTTAATAATTATAATTATTTAATAATAAAAAGGACAACCAACAAGCACATCGTATATGCCTCTGATTGCCCTTATAATCCATTTTTAAGTTTATTCGATTAGTTTCTTTGTTAAATACATAAAAGGCTAAATATCGAGCGCAGATAGATTATTTCTAACTCTGTTGTTCCAAATATGCCTGAATTATATATCTGTCATTTTTATTGCCGTTTGTGCAAGTTGATAATGTTATAACAGGTAAAGAAGTATCTGATGGAGCAAGTTCATTAAATTTATTGTACCTACTTATTATTTCATAATAAGTAGCCAAATCATCAACATAAGGATTGTATATATCATAATTATCTGCTTTTACTTTACTGAAAGAAAATATCTTGTATTTCAATGCCTCCCCTGTTGGAAGATAAATATAGATGTAATTATGTTTTTGCAAATAGTCTTTGTCTTTATACTTTTTCAGGTTAGAAAACATAGAACCATTGTTTAAATTATGACCGTATATAATTGTGTTTAAGTCTGTAAAATTATCCGTATTGTGTGAGTCAACAAAAATACACCCACCTCTTGAATATTTTTTATAAATATTCTTTCTGAGATATGTATTATTACTTTCTCCTTGCAGTACTGGAAAATTAATCTTGGTATCCGGTATCTGTATCCATGCAATAACATCAGGATTCGTTGATAGTAATTCATCCCAATTAACAGTAAAATCTTTCGCAGGATCGTCTGTGCCGTCCTCTGAGCCGTTTTTGGTAAATATGCTTATAACTTCCTTGTTTACATCATCAACGTCTTTATACTCTTTCTGGACGTTATACAGCATAACTCCTGAATATATTAAAAGAGCAATGCCTGATAAAAGTAAAATCAGCCATATAATATTCTTAATCTTTTTCATCTTTTTTCAATCCTTTACAAAAGCAAAATAGAGAGAAAAAGTATTCTCTTTTCCCCTCTATTTCTACTAATCACTTTATGATTTTATAACTATAATTTTTTGAGTTTTTTATTCATTTACATATATGATATAAAAATCATAATACTGTCCATCTGAAGATTCAACTTCAATACTTACACTTCCTTCAGCAACACCTGTAATGTTTCCCTGCTCATCAACAGTAGCGATACTTTCATCTGAAGAAGTCCATACTAAGTCATCTTCTGTATATCCAGTTGGTATATCAGATACTGTCAAGTGATAAGTATCACCAACAGAAATCTCATTTACAAAGTCCATTGCAGAATTATCATCTTCATAATCTAAGGTATCATCAGCATAAGAATTATCTGAGTAAGATGAAGAATAATCATCTAAATATTCCGCAAATCCATATGTAGTACCTGCTATAGTACCTGTAACCGATATAGTTGTAATAATAATAACTATAATAGAAATTATAATGTTAAGAATAAAACTTACCAATGCACATATACCGCTGACTTTTGCAGTCTTCGGTCTTTTACTTTTCTGAGTCAGAAAAATAATCAAACCAGCAATAGGAATTAAAAACGAAAGTATTGCAAATCCAACACTTGCCTTCTGTTCAACCTGTGGTTGTTGCACATAGTTAGTTGAATAATATGGCGGCTGCTGTGGTGGTACATTGTAATTGTTTCCCGGTGGCATCTGTGAGTTATAGTTTGTTTCATTGTTCATATTTGTAGAATTGCTGTTTTCATAATCGCTCATGGTGTTCTTCTTTTCCATTTTTCACTCCGTTGTCATTTTATACATTTTTACAATACCAATAAGCTGCTACGAGATATTCATAAGCATTTAAATCCACTTTTATTGAAAAAATATTACTCATATTTTGCCAAACAGAATTTAAATTTTGATAATAAGATCCCATATCATTTGCTGTATGGTTGAAACCTATTTCAATTTTATAACCTTTATCGCTATATGTTTTAATTTCTTCATTCGATAATGTAGTGTGATAATTAAATGTTGTGTTTAAAATAGTGTTTTTAGTTTTTTCAAATATGAGTTCAGCTTGTTCATTTGAACAAGCACCGCCCCACACATCATAAATCATAACATTACTATCGTCTTTACAGGTCGTTACATTATTTAATAAATTATTTCCACTATCTGAAGAAAAATAAACCAAATCATTTGCATCTAATTCATCAATTATTGAATATAATTCCTGTATATTTTCTTGTGATCTCATTGATGTAATTTTATCTTCTACTTGAAGTATTATTTTATTTTCCTTTGCATATACAAGTAATTCATTGAAAGTTTTTATTGAATCGGTATTATCCACACGTTTTAATTCTTCATACGTTGTTGAAGAAACAGTAAGACCCTTAAAGATATTATCATGTAAATTAACCCAAATACCATCTGACGTTTTCCTTAAATCGACATCCATTATATTAATTCGATGGGTATTTAAAACATCAGTTAAATTGTCGATCCAATCAGCATCTGCATTATGCAAATTTATTTTATTGCTGATTAAAGAACCATTTTGTTCACGAACCATGCGTGATAAAACAGAAATATAATTAATTGGCTTTTTATCAGAAGTCCATATAAACTCATTCAAAGGGATAGAATCAATATCAAAGTCAATTCTATTTGTGTCGGCAGTATCAGTTCCTGCTTTTAATTTTTCCACAACAAATGAAAGAGCAAAACAATTTTCAGGAATTACTAACGAAGTTTCCTGTTGATCTAAAGTCCATCCTGATGAAACATTTAGATTATTCCAAGAACTATTTAATGTATCGACCGACATCATATAATTCTCTGTGCCTTCATTTTTAATTGTTATTTTATCACCAACCTGTAATCCCAAAATTGAAATTGGAATCGCATATATATCATATAAACGAGCTTCTGTAAAATTCAATGATAGACTATGATCGGTATTTATTTTTGCAGAAGCTCCAAATCTCTTAGCATTATTACCAAGCACTGTATTAACGATAGAATTATCGACTATAGAGTTAATCCCAATTTCAAATGTAGCCGAACCACTCCATGAACCGGCTGTTAATCCATTAGCAGTTACCTTTCCTGTTGTCGTTGCTCCTTCTGAAAGTTCTGCTGATGTAAATATTGTTTTTTCTTGTGTTATGGTAGCAGAAGTATTATCCTTACCTTTTTGAACAAGAGATACTGTTTCTTCTTTTGGCTCAACCATGACTGACTGATCGCCTGATATATCTCCGCTTGCTTTTACAGAATATTCTCCTGTATAATTCCCCTCATTATCGGGTGTACCGCTTAAAATGATACTGGTAGGCACTCCAACAAGCACATCACTATTATCAACTGTAAGATATACATTTGTACTTGTATTTCCTACCCCTACCTCATCATATTCTGTTTTTGCGCTTTGTACTGTGTCTTCACCTATATTCGGATCACTTGCTACCGAGCCTGTTGATGCTGCGAATACAGGTGTTGCTGTAATCAATATCATTGCTGACATAATCAATGCCATTGCTTTTTTAGTTATTTTCTTTGCCATAACTGTGCACTCCTTTCTGAGATCAATGAGAGGTAACTCTGCATAAGGTTACCTCTCATAAAAAACATTAAGCAACGGTTGAAAGTGAAATCTCATAATTAAATGAACCGTTCCATGAACCGGCAGAAGCCGCATCAGTTTTTACGGTAACATTAAATGTTGCATTATCATTAAAAGCAGGTGTAAGAAATTTATTTACATCTGCACCAGTTGCAGTTGAAGTCGAAACTACAAATTTTGTGTAGTCCTGCGTAATATCAGCAGTAATGTTATCTTTACCTGTTGAATGAAGAGTTACTGTTTCATCAGGTACTACATTAATAACCGTTGTACCGGCAATATTACCCTTTACCTTGCCTTTTCCTTCAGCAATGTAATAGCCTTCATCATCGGGTGTACCACTCATAATCAAAGTGGTTGGTACGCCTACAAGAATCGAACCATCAACAAATCCATCATCTTCTGCATTCGGATCATCTGGATCATATACATCTGATCCCTCAGCAACTGTTGCATATACATTAACCGGACTTTCAGTCGTATCTTCAGTTGCTTCCACTGTAGTATATTCTGATTTCTTGCCCTGTGTAGTATCGTTACCTACTACAGAATATTCACCGTTATCTATAACAGCCATATCTTCAGGAACAGAACCAACTGAATTTTCGTAAGTAGCTGCAAATGCTGTGGTAGAAGACAAAAGTGTCATTGCACACATTCCAACAGCTACAATTGATTTAACAAATTTTTTCATAATAAACACCTTCCATAGTTATTTTTTAGGTTTAAATGACACCTATAAACTTTTTGTACTTTTATCGCATTAAGCGATATATGAATAAGGCGGACTTCTTATCATAAAATCACCACCTTTATTTTTCAATAACTAAAATTGTTTTCAAGTCATAAGTAAGCAACTTTTCTTCCTTTGTTTTATAATCATATTCTGTCGCTTTGCAGGTTAAGTCATATGTTCCTGCATCAAGCCCATCATAGCAATTAACTTTTACACTTTTCCCCGGTTGTATTAAGCCCGTGAATGTTTGAGAACCGGTAACACTGAGATAATATGTATCATCTTCAATAGTTAAATGCTGCAATTCACCATTAATATAAATTTCATAATTTATGTAGTAATTTCCTGTATTTTCAGGAACATTTTTTAGTTGGATAATTCTGTTATCAGAAGTAAGCACGGTTCTTTCGTCAAATGGTTCAAAATAACAAAGAGGTGGCTGTTCCACAGTTCCATTATCCTGTTCATCTGTAATTACTGAACCATCTGCAAACGGAAGATTGATATTATCATTTGGGCAAAGATATAAGCCAAGCAATATACCAAGTATGATTAATAAAGGAATCAACAAAAGTAACAAGTTAAATCTTGTTACTCTAATAAATTTATTTTCGCCAATCCAAGCGTATCCATATGTAAATCTATTTTTGTCTTTCTTTACATCATATTTTTTAAAGTCCGGTTCTGTTTTGTTATCATCAATCGTCAATTTAGCAGAACCAATTATTTTTTTCTTTTTCTTTTCTTTTACTAAATCATTATAGTCTGCATAATCAGTATAATGATGCTGGCGTTTTCTTATGCGCCCTACAATTTGAACTTCGTGTTCATCTGTATATTTATTAAAGGCTCTTTTGCTAAAAATTTGTACTTCTTTATTTTTTCGATAAAGTTTTTTTAATTTATATTTATCTTTATCTTTGTCCTTTTCATTAACAATCAAGTCTTCAATATTTAATAACTTGTATTCTTTAAAATCCAATCCCATTCTAATCGTGTCCTTTCTTAAAAAGATTTTTATTTTAAATATCCATATCCGGTTCTTCTATTTCCGGTAATGAATTATCATCCAATTCATCATATTCCTCTTCAGGAGAATAACCCAAAATTTCTTCTGCTAATTTATTTGCTTCAGGAGATCCACCATCAGGCAAATAAATTTCAATAATTTCACCATCCTGATAGGTATATTTTCCTACATTGTATCCAAAGTCTTCATCAGCATACGAGACTTCAAATTCTAACGAAGGATATTTTTCTGAAAGCGTTTTTATGATTCCTTCAGGTGTAGACCATGCTGTTTGAAATTCTATAGAATGATCATCTAAAGAATAACAGTCATGCGCATTCCATTTTGTATCCCAATTTGCTACACGCCAATCATACCATGTGGTGTATCCGTATTTTTCAAGATTTTCAAGATATGTTTTTCCCAGAGCTTCATAATCTTTGATTCCGAGTTTTTTCATATCCTCATCAGGAACAAACTCATTCGCGTTTTTTTCAATCCGTGGCAAATCCTTAATTTGAAATCTGCTTTGCAGAGATGAAAGTAGATTCTCATGAAGAATATTTGGTGCTCTTGAAAGATTCTCTATGTGCCTTTGTATCTCTTCATCGTTCATCTTTGACAAAGCCCAGAATATACTTTCATCCGTAACACTTCCGCTTGTTATATCCAAACTTTCGGGCATTGGAATAATCTTATTAAAATCAATTAATTGTTCTGCTTCATCCCCTTTAATATTATTGAATAATTGTTTAATATCTTTATCATTTCCCGAAACAATCAATCTGTTTGTTACCCAATTTGGCATTTATATCACCTCACTTATATTTTTGGCAAAATTGCCAAATTTAATATTCAAAATCAATTTCATCTTTTGTTTGATCGTTTTTTGAATGTTCATCAGAAATATTTATATCATTGTTCTTGTTGTTCCAATCAGTTACAAATTTATCAGGTAAAGTGTTCCAACCAAAGTTATTACAGTAGTATGCTTTTTCACTTGTATTCGATTTTAAAACGACTACATCACTCACACTAAGAGATCTGCCTTTATAATTTGGATCTTCGCAATCATTGTACTTCAAAAACAATTCTTCAAGAGCGTCAGAAACTTGTTCTCTGTCATTCAAATCAATGATTTTGTCGAAATGAGAAGAAAATACAGAAGTGTAATTATTAGCATCTACATCATCAATTCCATTTTCCAGCATAGCAATATCTTTAAAAAGAAATTCTCTTTTCTCTGATGGAATCTGTAATATTGAAAATTCTGTAACAACTTTCTCCTGCTTATTGTCTATTTCTTTATTTGCTTTATCATTGACTTTATGAAAGTTTTTTATGATATTATCTATTACTACATCTATCGTATGATGGTAATACGTTCCGAAATAAATATTATTGTCTTTAAGGAATTGTTTTATCTTGTTATCAATAGCACGGCTTTCCTGTAAGTTTTGAAGTCTTCCGGCTTGCTGATAAGTTTTCCCCCTATTAATAAAGAGATTGAAATTCTGATTCTTTTTAAAATCTTCAATCATTTTATTTTCAAACTCTTCATTAGGTTCTTTTAGATATTGAGCAGAAAGCAATGTTGGTGAATCTGTTACAATAAAATCAACTTTGCCAAGCAGACGTGTAATTCTATGCAACTGTTCATTGTATAGCATCTGCTGATGTTTCAATGAGCCATCAAGCATTTCCATATTGTTATCCCAAACAAATTCTTTTGCATACTCTGAAACATATTCTGCCTCATAGCCACGCTTTTTCAATTCACTTGCAATCTCCCATGCACAGGTTGTTTTTCCTGCACCCGGTCCAGCAAACAAATTAACCACTATTGTTTGCTTTGCCATTGGTATCACTTCCTTTTTATGAAACGCAAAAAGAAGCCATTTTGGGCTTCTTTAGTTTTCTATTTATATATTACTCTTTTTACTATATTATGTCAAGTGAAAAGGCAGGGTGTATTGAAATGCCCTGCCTTATTTCTCATATTTCCGGTTCATCAAGTTCCATGTCAGAGTTATCAATTATATTTATTTCATTATCATTGGTCATTGATTTTTCGTATTCACAAATTTGTTCCCATGTCAGCCATTCAGGTTTTGCATCATCAGGAAAACTTTTCCACAAATCTTTCATGTATTGTATTTGTTCTGTTACATTTCCAGCCCACAAATACTTATCATGCCGGTTTCCATTACCTAAATAGTAATTGCAATCCATTTTCATTCTGTCTAACAATTGATAACGAAATTTAGCATCATGATTTAAAATTTCATTGATTTCATAATTATAACCTCTTTTTTCTTTACCCTGATTTATTTCCTTGTAATCAACAGTAATTTCCGGCATTCCCCTTCTTCTATATTGCTTATAGGTAGATTGATATAACTGTGTAGTACCATAGATTCTATCATAATCTTTATTAACAGCAAAATACAGATAAGCATCATCTTGATTATGAGCCATTACTACAATTGATTGAGTCGTACCATTTTTTAAATATCCGATAGAAAATGGTTTCATTTCAGTTGTATCCTCTATAGTTGGAATAAACTTCTCGATAGACATAAGTTTATCTGCCTTATACCAACCATCTGCTGATGTTTTTCTACCATTCTCATCAACATCGTGAGACACATTATACATTGGTGTTCCGTAATATTTTACAACCTCTTCAGAAGAATTGATTTTTTCAATAGTGCCTTTGCATCCGTCTTCATCAATTATTCTTTCTCCAACTCTAAATACTTTCATAATTACTCCTTTTCGTAATCAAAATCGTCTTTGTTATATCCTAAAAACTGATTATCTTTTTTAAACACTCCGTCAACTGCACGTTCACGTTCCATGTTTTCAAAAACATATGTACTTCCGCTCATTGTTTCAAAGGACAATTCAGGTGCGGTTTTAACATCAATACTTCCAAGTTGTGTACCTTCTTTTACTCCTGTTGTATTAATAGTTAATCCATTATCCATGATGAAAGAATAGCCATTACGAGCATTTCTTTCAATTTCTCCCATTTGCCCAATATATTTTTGGGATATAGCACTGTTTGTATATTTTAATCTTGCTTTCACAAAGCATCACCTCTCATATTAGTTTTGCCCTCTCATTTCAGTTGCAAGTTTTCTGCCTCTTTGCATTTCAATCTCCTGCATTGCTGAAAGATCGTTTGGTGTTATAGTATCTCCTACGGGAATGTTATCTAACTCTTCCGCACTCATATCTATAAGTTCAGGCTCCGGCATTTCTTCGCAATTTTCAAAACCTAATGCGTGCATTATATCTGTAAACTCTTCATCTTCATCAGATTTATTCCCATCATGCTGATATAAATATTTCTTTGTTTCCGGTTTCCAAGAATCATACATTAACGGATAATACGGATGCTTCTTTATATCATACAAATTGCTTGCAAAAGTACCTATGTTTGATATAAGCATAACACATTTACCGTATCCCATATTTTTTAATTCCTCTATGGTTACAAGTTCACGTCCGACAACATCCCAGTTTTGGCTGCTGCTTCCCTGTCGTGAAAAAGTACGTCCAGAACTTTTTTTGTACCAAGTTTTCTTTCCCATCAAGGTTACAAAATACTCAAGTGTTTCTTTTGAGTTACTGCCAAGTAACATTGTAGTATCACAACAGTCAAATATAGTTTCCCAGTTCTTTTCATAATACTTTTTCAGCTGGGATACTGACTGTAGGCATATCACTATGCCACAGCCAAGCGAACGCACGTATGCCAATTCCTCATAGAATAAGGGGATCTCTCCCAGCTGGGCAAATTCATCGAGATACATATCGAAATTCGTTGCGAGAGTACCGTTACAAAGTTTAGCATTATCATCTATGATCTGGAAAATTTGCGTGTACATGATTGTGGCGATAAAGTTAAAAGTATTATCGCTTGGCTTTGTAATAACAAAATAAGCAACTTTACCGTTTTTTCTTTTCTTTGGTGCACGTTTATTCAGTTCTGCCAGTTCATCTTCATCAATAGGCATCCCTATTCTGTCAAGTTCCATATTGTCCGTATCAACAAGATCTGCAACTTCCTTTATATTAAAACATGCAAGTCTTGCAGTAGCAGTCATTACAATTGTAGACATCATCTTTTGTGATGCAGCGGCAACTTGACAGTGCCTCCATTGTTTATATGCTATGTGCTCTGCTCCGTGCTTTTTAGCAAAACGATCAAATAACTCATTAAGAGGTGAACTGCCTGACTGATCCGGTGCAGCCAGCCTTATCAAATTCATAACTGTAGTGAAATTCTGCTTTTGTGGTATATCTTTATATTCTTCAAGCATATAGTAAAAAATCGATTGAAGAAATAGTATTTCTGCTTTTTCCCAGAACGGATCACCTGTCTGTGTTTGTATCTGATCTGATTTTGTATTAGCAAAAATAACATTAATCAGGATCATAACGTCGTCTTCTTTAAGACGTGATTCTTCAGGTAAGTTCTTATCACCAATTTTTTCAATCTCTTCATCTGTAAGTGTTTTGTGTACTTTACGAATATACAGAAAAGGATTATAATGATTACTTTTCTCCTTATCATCAAGATTAAGAACCCGAATATCATATCCTTTTTGTTTTAAGGCATATCCACAGTCTCGCAGCAACTCGCCTTTAGGATCAGTGGCTATGAAAGTTCCGGTTTGGTTTAGAATATTTGGTTCAAAAAAGAATTTTGATTTACCTGTACCCGGTCTGCCCACCAGAATAATGTGCCGATTCAAGTGGCTGACTTTTGGATTTTTACTAACCTGTTCTGTTGCTGTAAGTATAATATTGTTTTCTATATTCTTATCTCTCAGTTTATTTAATACACTTGGAGATTGCCATTCTGCACTACCATAAGTGTTTTCCTGAATGTTCTTTTTATATGACATTCTATATGATTCATATACCATAAGAACAAACAATGCCACAGCAGCCGATATTCCTATATTCTTACCTGTCAATGATAAAGGTGTTGTTATTACATAAATCTTATCAAGAACATCATTTACCATGGTAATATCAAAATTACCACCGTTTAAATCTACAGC
>ERZ1643246.1721-NODE-1721-length-22972-cov-8.530174_pt1 | contig 22972 bp, 22 predicted proteins | sample MGYA00579265_ERZ1643246 | MGnify/ENA primary metagenome ERZ1643246 (study PRJEB29033, sample SAMEA4952261) | chicken gut metagenome | biome: Broiler Chicken; feature: Gastrointestinal Tract; material: Caecum | place: Ireland | collected 2018 | study: Broiler...
CGTTTAAACGATACATAAATCCCGCTCGAAGGTTCCCGGCTGAGTGAATACTCTCATCAGGCATTCCATATCGGATGGATAGATGGAAAGCTTTGCTCGGAAGCTTCAACCTTGTATAACTCAAGCAGGTTTCCTGGCTCTCAGATTATCGCGTAACGCTCCTTCTCATATGTGCGGACATACAATGGTTTTCTGCGTCTTGCTCCCTGATTACAGTGACCGGATCGCTCGGGCTTTTCACCCGATTCCCTCTTCACCGGCGTGAATCTTCACACGGTGCACTTGAATTATTGATATGAAATTTATGCACAACATAATAATAGCATTCGCCTGTAGGGCTGTCAATAGGAATTACTCTTCTTATCACTTACTTTCAGCTCTGCCGAGAGGCAGTGCAACCGGCTGGTTGATTTTTGCGGATAAATCTGCCGCCGCAATTATTTCCTGGGTTTTAAGCGCATCTGCTACAGGGCAATTAGTCTCTATGTCTTTTTCCAGACAGTCCAGCAAATGCCTTGCCTGTTTGGGGAACGGATGATGGGAAACATCCGCGCTGTTCGGCAAAGTCACAGGCAAAGACAGATAATCCAGCTGGCCGCTGATCATCTGGGGAGACCATAATTTATCATTCCACATGGTTCCCTTTGTCCCGCACAGTCTAATATTAAAGACATAGGGCGATATAAAATCGTAGCTGCTTCCAATTTTTGCAATTTTTCCGCTTTTAAACCGAAGTATAACGACGGTCGTTCCAGGGAATTCAAAATCTTCCCGTATTTTCATAGACTGCGCGTAAACGCTCTCTACATCCTCCTGCATAAACCAGCGCATGGCATCTACTGCGTGACAGCCGCCGGCCAGCAGAGAGCTGCCGCCCACGGATTCTGTTCTGTTCCAGGAATAGCAGGGAAGATCTTCTTCTATTCTGTGAAAGTAATCGGTCTCTGCATATTTTATTTCCCCAATAAACTCTTTCTGGAGATTTTTGGCCGTTTCAAACAGCGGATTAAAATGCAGAACATATCCTACAAGAGAATGCACGCCTGCCCGGGAAACTTCCTGATAAAGCTGCAGCGAGTCTTCCCAGGTCAATGCTGCCGGTTTTTCCAGAAGAATGTGTTTCCCCGCTCTGGCGGCGAGAACAGCCTGCCGGCAGTGCAGATCGTTTGGAGTACATATGACAGCTATGTCCACTCTTGGATCTGACAATGCAGCCGCATAATCTGTATAGACTGCGCACGTCTCATCCAGCGCATACTCTTTCATCTTTTTTCTGGCTTTTTCTTCACTTCTTGATACGATTCCGGCAATATAAGCGCGTGAATCTTGTTGAAACGCGCGGATATGAGCTCCTGACACCCAGCCGGTCCCTACAATTAAAACTCCATATTTCTTCATAACTCAGTCTTTCTACCAGGCTAAAATCCGCCTTGGATTTTGAATCGATATTTTTTCAATTTGTTTCTCTGTAATGCCTGCATATCTCATATCTGTCAAAAATTTTTCCCGGATATAGGATAATCCGATTGCCCGGGGATCGTACGCCTTCAGCCTGGCCCTCGTGGTATCCAGAGAAAAAAGCAGTTTATCTTCATATCCCAGATCCAGTACAAATTTCATCAGCCGGATTTCCTCTGCATCGCTGTGATATTTTGGCCGTCCGATCGTGTCGAATTCCAGATTAATCCCCCTGTCCAGCACTGCCTTTATGACCTCTTTCTCCTGGCAGTTCCGGTCCATATGGCAAAAATATATTTTATCCGCTTCCAGTCCCTGACTAGCAAAAAAGTCCGCCAGCTCCAGCGGCCTGCTTCCGTTTTCGATATGTACCATCAGGGGCGCGCCCGTTTCTTTTTGTGCTGCCGCTGCTGCAAGAAAAAGGCTGCGATACTGCATATCCAGGCCGCATTTATCCAGTGCTGTTTTTATAATCCCGGCCCTGCTGTCCATCTGCTGTATCCCGCTTCCTCCCGGAGCAAGCGTTTCCATACCCGCATACATTCCGACTGTCAGCTCATGGATAAAAAGATCCGCCAGTTTTTTCCATTCTATGCCGCGGATCCAGTGAGCTCCGGGATAAAACTGCATTTTATGAAATCCGGTGGATGCCAGAATATGTATCTCTGTTTTTTCCGCTATTTCGGCCAGGGCTTTTTCCATTCGGTTGCAGCCTGCGGGCTGCGCATCCACCAGCCCGCTTCCGCCTTTCATGTGATACTCTTCCACTTCCCTGGAGGATAATTCCAGATCATCAAACCATAACGCTTCGTTGCAAAGATACGACTGCCCTTTACTGAGCATGATATGCTCATGACACTGGGTAAACCCCAGAGCTTTCGGATCTATTTCTCCCGACACCGTATGAATTTTTTTCATTGCGCCGCTCCCTGTATCTGCAGACTCTGCCATCTTGGATTGTCCACAATTTCCGGCTTTCCATTTTTCTCTATAATCATTTTATGATACCCCTTTGTTTCAATGGTACCGTAGTCATGTCCTGCATCCGCCGGAAAAGCAAAAAATGTAATTAAAGGGTCTGCTCCTGTATTCACAGTACGATGCGCATATCTTCTCGGCACATAAACCACCTGATTTTTGGATAATGGAATTTCCGCTGTGTCTCCCTCCGGATTTTCTATCACCATATAGCCCTGCCCGCTCAGGACATAGTAAATTTCCGCCGTCTCCAGGATTGTATGGAAATGACCTTTCGTCATATAATACTCATCTCCAATCTTTCCCGGATATAAAATAGTGGTTCCAAACGAAAGATCCCCAGCCTGTTCCGGGCATCCCAATTCGTAAAACTCGTAAATCAGCGGATCATCTGTCTCAAGGATTTTTTCTGCCGCTCCCGTATCATAAAACATATTTTTCATCTGCGACAGGCTGCGTTTCGTTGTCACCGCACTTTTCGAGAACCCGGTAGCCAGGTCAAAATCACATAAAAATCCGTGCGCCCAATCAAATTTATTCATCTTTGCCCTCCCTGTTCCGCCTTATATTTCAAAACGGCTTTTCCCTCCTGTCAGAACATCTATAACATTCTGTGCTGCCATCATACTCATTTTGCTGCTCGCCTCTTTCGTGGCTGCGCCTGCATGCGGAGTTAATATACAGTTGGGCAGCGTGCAAAGAGGACTGCCGTAGGGCGGCTCCACTGCCGTTGCGTCCAGGCCGGCCGCCCGGATTTCTCCGGTCTTCAGGGCAGTATACAGATCTTCCTCATTGATAATGCCTCCTCTGGCCGTATTAATGAGAACCGCATCTTTTTTCATCATCCGAAACTGTTTCTCTCCAAACATATTTTTCGTTTCCTGCGTCAGAGGCACGTGAAGAGTAATAAAATCCGCTTCCCGTATAATTGTTTCCAGATCTGTATAAACCGCATGGCATTCCTTCTCGAACGCCTGATCAGGGTATGGATCATAGCCGAGAATCCGCATATGGAATCCCTCACACCGGTGAGCCACATTTTTTCCTATTCTTCCGGTTCCGATTATGCCCAGTGTTTTTCCCCACATTTCAATTCCGGATGGTCTCACCTGCTGTTTATCCCGGATAGACTGATCCATTACCGTTATATTTCTGGCGCAGCACAGCATCAGTCCTACGGCTAAATCAGCCACTGAATCTCCATTTGCTCCCGGCGTAATGGTAACTGCAATCTGATGCTCTTTTGCGGCCGCGCAGTCCACCTGATCACAGCCGACCCCATATCTGGAAATTACTTTCAGTCTTCCGCAGGACTCCAGCAATTTTCGGTCGTATGCTTCCAGTCCGGCTATGACCGCGTCTGCTTCCGGAAGCTCTCTTTGCAGCTGCTCGGAAATCGGTCCGTCCTCCGCTGTCAGCTTTTTCACATCGCACGCATTTTCTTTCAGTAGCTCCCAGGCTTTCGTGTCTGCGCTTCCAAAAGAACGCGCCGTCACAAGTACTTTATATTTTCCCATAATGAATCGCTCCTTTTATCTGGAAACTATTGCCGCACCAGTGACACGGCCTCTGCTGTCAGTTTTTGCACCTCACCAAACTTTCCTTCCCGAATCAGTTCTCCCCTGACCATCCAGCTTCCTCCGCAGGCAATCACTTTCGGATACGCAAGGTATTCTCGGATGTTTTCCGCGTTGATTCCTCCGGTGGGCATAAATCTCATTTGGGGAAACGGGCCCGAAAGTGCTTTGATTGTATTCAGCCCCCCATACTGGGATGCCGGAAAAAACTTCGCAACGGAAAGACCATACTGCAGCAGCAGCATCAGCTCTGTGGGAGTACAGACTCCCGGATAAATGGGTATTTTATTCTGTACTGCGTATTCTGTTACTTCCCGGTGAAACCCCGCTGTGACCAGAAATTTCGCGCCCGCATCCTGTGCCTTTTTCGCCTGTTCAACGGATGTAACGGTTCCTGCCCCTACAAGCATCTCCGGATAATGTTTTGAAATTTCCCGTATGGAGGATTCCGCCGCCCCAGTCCGAAAAGTAACTTCTGCGACAGGAAGTCCACCCTGAATCAAAGCCTCGGCCAGAGGCACCGCATCTTCTGCTTCCTGCAGCACTACTACAGGAACAATTTTTAACGTTTCTATCTTTTTATGAATATCCATACCTTCTCCTCCTGCAGATTTTCAGATCTGTCTGGCTATTTCACTAAGTTCCGGAATCCAGGATGCTATATTATCCAGATGGAACACTTCTTCAATTACCTGCGTCCAGCCATGAATAAAATAAATCCATCCATCTTCAATGTGCAGTCCTTTTTCGGCTGCCTGCTTCTCTGCCTGCCTTTTAAACAGCAGATCCCCCCGATAATTAATTTCCCATATAAGGCTGTTTTCCGGGAAAATGCAGGCGTCTGTCACAGGAGAACCAGGCGCATCTTTGCCCAGTCCGGTTGCGTTTACTATCAGAGAATACGGTTTTAGAGAGGCCACAATCCGGTCGTTATCCTTTGCTTCGGGCGCATGTATGTATTCCAGCTGAATGTTCGGATTCAATCCTTTTAAGAGCCTTTCGGCAGACTGCAGACGCGGTATGCTTCTATTCGATATAATGATTTTTTTCGGCACATTTTCGCCAAATTTTTCCTGTCCCAGGTACAGGGACATGGCCAGCGAGGAACCGCCCGCCCCCATCAAAAGCACATCTCCGCCGTGCTCCTTCCAGTAATTCTCCGGCACAAAATTCTCTAAGGCCAGTCCACTGGAAATGGGGTCTTTGGCGTGGCCGCACAACTTTCCGTCCTTTTTGGAGATAGAGGATAATTCTCCAAGTTTTAAGGCAAACGGATCCAGATAATCAAACATATCTTTGCAGGCCTGATATAAATCTATTTTGTGAGTCGTGACCAGCGCTCCCAGTGACAGCGGGTCTTCCTTTATAAATGCGACTACTTCTCTGTACTCTTCCGGATCTGCGTGGAGCCTTAAATCAATCCCGCGAATTACAGCGTCCAGTCCCAGAGCTTTGGCCCATTTCGGGAAAACTTTCATAATTGACGATTTTTCTGTTGTTACACCGATAAAATAAATAGTCGGCTGTTCTGCCGCCTGTACTGACAACATCTTCTCCCCTCCTAACCCTTATTTGCTGTATCTGCCGTTTTTTGAAAGGCATCTTTCAGCGCAAAATAATATAAATCAAACATCTTCTTAATCTTTTCATAGTCCCCGGCCGCCGCTGCATCCGGTTTCTGTTCCTGTTCTACCTTAATAAAATGGTGAATGGCAGAAAAGTTGGAATAAATCCCCGTCCCCACGCCTGCAATTACCGCAGCCCCCATAGAGCCGCCTTCCTCCAGCAGACGCGGAACTTTTATCCGGGCGTTGAAAATATCTGCCATGATCTGACGCCAGACCGGACTTTTTGCGCCTCCTCCGACAACTGTAATTTCCTGAATTTCCATCTGTGTTCTAAGTATATCCAGACAGATCGAAAGGTTCATGGTGACGCCTTCCAGCACACTCCGCAGAATATCTCCTTTCGTATTCTCAGGCTTCAGACCGATCCATGCCCCTTTCGCGTCAGCGTCCCATCTCGGTGCCCGTTCCCCCAACAGATAGGGGAGAAAAATGATTCCGTTGGATCCGACTGCACTTTCCCGGATCCTTTCATCCATAAAATCATACGGCGACTGTCCCGTCTGCTCTGCCTTTTCCATTTCTGCCGTACAGATTGTATTTTTCACCCAGCTGTACGAACCTCCCGCATACTGCATTGTTCCATTCGGAGCATACATACCCGGAATTACATGGGCCCATGTTACAGTCCGCATTTGCTCATCATAAACGGGTTTCCGCGATGTGGTGGTTATCCAGGCTGAGGTTCCCATACAGCAGTACGTCCTGCCGGGTTCTGTGGAGCCGCACCCGATGTTGGCCACAACACCGTCTCCGCCTCCGACCACGACCGGTGTACCCTGCCGCAATCCTGTATGGGCAGCTGCTTCTTTTGTTACTCTGCCCGCCACATGAACAGATGGCACAATTTCCGGAAGCTTCGCTTTATCAATTCCCGTACAGTCCAGTATCCGGTCTGACCACCGGAATGTCTTCAGATCAAAACAGGTGAAGCCATTCGCATCGCTGGGATCTGTCAGAAATTCCCCGGTCAGCTTAAAAATAATATAATCCTTCGCATTTAGGACCTTGTATGTGTTAGCATAGACCTCCGGTTCATTGTCACGAATCCACATCAGTTTCTGTATTCCGTAGGAGGCCGTATTTCTGTGGCCGGAAATATGATAGAACTCCTGCTGTGATATTTCCCGTTCTATCCTCATCACCTGTTCTCTTGCTCTCTGATCCGCCCAGATAATAGAAGGCCGCAGGGGCTTTCCATTTTTATCCACACAAAGACACCCCATCATCTGCCCGCTGAAACTGACCGCTTCAATTTCTTCTGCCGCAATACCCGTGCTTTCTATAATTTTTTTACTGCTGCTGCATACGGCTCTCCACCAGTCTTCCGCATTCTGTTCCACCCATGTATCCCGGAAATAATGCGCATCATACGAGATTACGCAGCTTTTTACCAGTTCGCCTTCTGCTGTAAACAGCGTTGCTTTATTCCCGGAAGTCCCGATATCATGCGCCAGCAAATATTCTCCCAAAAAACATGCCCCCTTTCCCGGTATTCCGTATGATTAATCTTCCGCAGCCTTTATATCCAGCAGTTCACACAGTTTTCTCAGCACATTCCCATAATTGCCATAAACAAATACACTGTGATTGCATCTTAAGTTTTTGTAGAATTTTACAGGATCGCAGTGCAGTTTGATAAAGGCCTGCGCCCATGTTCTTACACTCTCCAATTCTGCAAGCGGCTTTTTAAAAGCTGTTCCTTCCGCAATATGCATCACATACTGCCCTTCTTTTCTTCCCAGAGTCCCAAAGGTTACCGGTCCTTCCTTGCAGCAAAAATACGTGCAGGCACCCCGGCCGGCCCCCATATAGGCATACTGTTCGACAATATGTATATCTTTCCTATTTTCAGCAAGCCTGCCCGGAACACTTCCGCAGTTAATCATGCGTGCTGTGGACTCTTTTACATCCACCATGTTGACATCCCCGAAGAAATGGGGACTTCCGGAAAGTTTTGTGAGAATATACCCGGAAATTATAGCGTTTATATTACACTGGCAGCCGCAGACGCAGCCTTCATCGTTCAGCATGGACAATGCGAGACAGCAGGAAGTATAGCCGTCCATAAACTCTCCGATGCATTTTACGGAAATCATATCCAGATCGTACTGCATGATTATTTCTTTCAGAGCCAGATACACACGGACGCATTTTTCCAGAGTATTTTCCGGTACTTCTACAGATCCGTATTTTTCCCTTATATTCTTCAAAATCCTGCCGCATTCTTCGCTGCTCATTTTCTCTGCTTTCTGCAGAAGGATCATTTGGTCAATATGCTCCACTTCGACACCAAAGATTTTTTTAATCTGTATGGGATCTGCAGTAGTCGGATATGCGCTGATTGCGCGTCCGCCAAGAATTCCCAGGCGTGTTTTCGCCAGCCTGCTCTTTATAAACGCAGCTCTGGCAAAATCAGACACTTCATCCAGCACCGCATCATCATCAGGCATTCCATAAAACAGCTGGTGCTTTTGTCCCATTTCATCAAAAGTACCGTGCAGAACATTGGCACCTACGGAAGAAAAGGAGGCTGCCTCCGGTATCCCCCAGATACCGAAAGGAATTTTTAAATCCCTTACAGCATCTGTCACATGCTGTGCGAGGATCCACGTTCCGGTCATATAAACAACACTGTCTGCTCCTCTCTCTGTACAGATACGGGTCTGCTCCCGTACCTCTTCCCCGGTAAGTGTGAAACTGCTTTCTCCGTTCACAATGTCAAAACCTCTGCAGGCCAGCATCCTTTTTGCCGTCTCGTGAAATTGCTGACCCAGATCATTTCGTTCCCCTTCTAATCCTACGCAGATCAGCCCCAGTTTTATTTTATCTGCCATACTGCACCTCAAAATTTGTTTTCAGCCTCTTCCAGACAGCGGTCAAGCACATCCAGAATAATGTCAATATCTTTCTCAGTAATTACATACGGCGGCATAAAAGTCATACGATTCCCATAATAACTGGAAAGATTAATCAGCACACCGTATTCCAGCGCACGTTTTACAATATATTCTGTCTCTTTTTTGGCCGGTTCCTTCGTAACACGGTCCGTCACAAGTTCAATGCCCAGTCCCAGACCCATACCTTCCACAAGTCCCAGCAGCCTGTGCTTTTTCTGGAGGACCAGCAGACCGTCTTTAAAATACTTTCCTCTTTCTTTTACCTGTTCCAGGAGATTCAGTCTCTTAATCTCGCGAATCGTTGTGGTCGCCGCTTTGCACCCGATAGCGCTTCCATGCCAGGTTCCCATATGCTTATCCGGATGTCCGGTCCATACATCCATAATGTGCCGTTTCCCTATGACCGCTGATAAAGGCCATACACCGCCTGAAAGAGCTTTGGATGTTGTAATAAGATCCGGAACCACACCGTAGTTTTCTATACACCACCACTTTCCGGTTCTTCCCATTCCAATTGCAATTTCATCCGCGATCATCACGATGCCAAATTCATCACAAATTTCACGAATTCCCTTAAAATATTCCTTTGGCGCATAAACTCCGCCTCCATGGAACTGGGCCGGCTCAACAATCAGCGTAGAAACAAGTCTCGTATCCGTGTTCGGATTGTAGAGGCCGTATTCTCCCGTTTTAAACATTTCTCTGAACGCCTTCAGACAGTACAGATCACAGGAGGGATATTCTTTTCCGTAAAAACATCTGTAGCAGTACGGAAACGGGATTCTTATAATATCATTCTTGATTGCGGGCACCTTTTCCCGATAGTAGGCACAGGGAGTACAGGATAATCCGCCTGACATTCTTCCGTGGTAGGCGCCGTAATACGAAATAATCGCATGCTGAGGCTCCGGCGTATAATATTCTGCAATCTGCAGGGCCAGCTCCACCGCGGCGCTGCCGCCGATTTCTGAGTGAATCACCGGATCCATGCCCTGCGGAGCAATACTGGCCAGTTCCTTCACAAATTCCGCTCTGGGAATTGTGGGCATATCTGCCACATGCATCATTGTCCTGGCCTGCTTATATACCTCATCAATGACTGTTTCCGGCGTATGCCCCAGACAGGAAGCCGCAAAAGGCCCGTACGTATCAATGTATTCATTCCCGTCCGCATCCCACTGACGGACCCCGCTCTGTTTCACAAAAACCGGTATCGTCTTTTCGTTATCAAAAGTACACCGCCAGTAGGTGCCTCCTGATTCGTATTGAAATAGTGTCTTTTTTATCTCTTCAGACTGTTTTCCCGGAAGCTCTCTTAATTCTCCGCATGCTTTTCCGCAGGCTTCACATTTCGTAAAATCGCACATAAAATACCTCCTTTTACTGCCGTTTGCTTACTCCGCACCATTCCGCCATCATCAGTGCCATAACTTTCGCATTTTTTACCAGTTCATCAATTTCCACATACTCATTGGGAGCATGAGCCATGGCGATATCACCGGCCCCGAACATCACTCCGGGAACCCCGAAATTATTGCTTAGCAGCCTCATATCCGTCCCCGCTTCAAACCCGTTTACGGCGGGTTTCTGCTGCACAACTGTTTCATAACAGGTCTGCATCAGTTTTACCAGCGGATGATCGATCTCCGTCTGGGCCGGATTATAGAAAAGTCCAAACCACTCCACCCTCGGCGGATGTTCCAAAAGCCACGGATCAGCCTCACATGTACTCATTACAGCATCCTCCAGCGACTTTGCCACATCCTTTACCTCTTCTCCCGGCACCAGTTCTATGCAGCCTTCAATCATACAGTGCTCCGGAACGCCGCTTGTAAACTGTCCGCCCTGAAAGATCCCCACCGTCACAGGGGCGCTTAAAGGATAATCTTTATAAAAGATATTTTTGCTGCAGATATCCCGGTTTCTTCTGTCCTCCAGCTGCTGCAGGGCTTCCACAACCTTTATCCCTTTTTCCACCGCGGAAACTCCTTTATATTTGGTGCCTCCATGCGAGGATCTGCCTTCTATGTGCACTCTCCAGAAAGCGGCGCCTCTGTGGGCGGGCTGAATTTGATTCGAGGTGGGTTCCGGAAAAATTGCCCCGTCTGCTTTTGTATATCCGCGCATTAAGGATGCCACGGTTCCGTTTCCGCCATTTTCCTCTCCCGGTACACTGACTATCGTAATATCGTTGTTCACACCGCCAAATAATTTTTTCAGCAGTTCCGTACAGAAAATTCCAACGGCCAGCCCTGTCTTCATATCCGATGCACCGCGGCCGATCAGTTTTCCATCCCGGATCACTGCCTGAAACGGATCTGTTTCCCACATGTCCAATGGTTCCGCCGTCACCACATCTACGTGTCCATTAATAATAAGCGATTTCCCTTTCTGCGGGCTTCTTCCCTTCAGCTTTCCAACTACCACCGGACGGTTTTGAAAGCTTTCTCCTGTGTCGGAATATAACTCGTAATTTCTTATCTCTTTGTCATCCGGAATCCAGTAATCTGTTTCCAGACCCATTTCCCGAAAAATATCTGCAACCTCCTGCTGTACCCGCAGTTCATTTCCCGTTACGCTTTCAATATTCATCAGCCGTGTACAGATTTCCAGAAGTCTTTCTTTGTGGGCGTCAACGGCTTCTGTAATCTTTTTTTCTAAATCCTTTAAATCCATATTTGCCTCACTTAGTTCTGCTGCTTATCTTTTGATTCCATATAAAAGAACTGCAAGAATGATCAAAACGCCCTGTACAATTTCCTGGGTATAGGCTCCGACACCCAGAAGGTTCATAATGTTTCCAATCATGGCAATACATAAGGCGCCAACAACCGTTTTAAATGCACTGCCCCGGCCGCCGGCCAGGCTGGCGCCGCCGATTACACAGGCCGCTATTGCATTTACTTCTGATCCCTCTCCCAGGGCGGCACTGGCTGTAGACGTCCGGCAGCAGAGCCACAGACCGCCAAAGGCTGACATAACTCCGGAAATTACATAGGCGGCAACGATATAGCGGTTGGAACGGATACCGGACAGTTCTACTGCATTTTTATTGGAACCGACCGCGAGAATTGTTCTTCCAAACGTAGTATATTTCTGCATCAGCACGAACAAAATAATCACAGCAATTGTCACCCAGATAACCGGATAGCCATTCGATCTTTTGGTCATATTTAAAAGCGTATTATCTTCCACCCGGACAGTACTGCCATTAGTAACTACCAGAGCAATGCCATGAATAATGGTAAGCGTGGCCAGCGTTACTACAAAGCCGGGAATGTGACAGTAAGCAACGATGCTTCCGTTTACCAGTCCGCAAATAAAACCGATAACCAGCGTCAGGAGCAGCGCCATGGGTAAATTAAACCCGTACCGGCTTATGGCCAGACAGACACAGGAGGATGTGAACGCCATAATCGATCCTACAGACAGATCGACAGACCCGATAATAATAGTAAAAAGCATGCCAATCGCCACAAAAATAGGATACGTCTGCTGCAGGCAGATATTAATTAAATTCATGGGTGACAAAAAGCTGGAGGAAACCAGAGAGCAAACCACAAAAAGTACTGCAAAAATAATAAATACGTTATAATTAAATAAAAATTTGCTTAAGTTAAAATCTTTCCTTTTCATATTCAAACCTCCATCGCAAACTTGATCAGATTGTTTTCCGACAATTCTTCTCTGCTGAGCTCTCCTGTTACTCTTCCTCTGCTCATGATTATGACTCTGTCACACATACCAATAATTTCAGGCATTTCAGAGGAAATCATAATCACAGCCAGACCCTGTGCCGCAAAATCATTAATGATTTTATATATCTCCGTTTTCGCACCCACATCCACCCCGCGGGTTGGTTCATCCAGAATCAGGCATTTACAGCCGGCTGCGATCCATTTTGCAAAAGCCACCTTCTGCTGATTTCCTCCCGACAGGCTGTCTACCGTATCTTCCATGGATGCGTATTTCGTCCGGATTGTTCCCAGAATATCCTGAACGAACTGCTTTTCTTTTTTATGATTAAAGAAGAAATGTACCGCTGAATCTGTCACTTTATTCATACATGTAATCGTCGTGTTTGTCCGGATAGACTGATCCAGCAGAAGTCCCTCTGACTTTCTGTCCTCAGAAAGCATTCCCAGTTTGTTCTTTAATGCCTGTTTTGTATTTTTAAAATGTACCTCCTCACCAAAATACGTGATTTTTCCAGAATCCATTTTATCCGCCCCGAAAATTGCCCTCATGGTTTCAGTCCGGCCGGCTCCCACCAGTCCGGAAAAACCGAGCACCTCCCCTGCATGGACTTCAAAGCTGACGTTTTGTGCCACAGAACCCACACAAATATTTTCGGCCTTTAAAACGACCTCGCCGATATTATGATTTCTGTCGGGATACAGATCTTTCATTTCTCTGCCAACCATTAAGGTAACAAGACTCTGTTTATCAATTTCACCGGTTTTTACTGTATCCACATATGCGCCGTCTTTGATGACTGTAATGGTGTCGCACAGTTCAAAAATTTCTTCCAGCCTGTGTGAAATATAAATAATGCTGATCCCCTGTTCCTTCAAACGTCTTAATATTTCAAATAAATGCTTTGTTTCTTTAAACGTCAGTACGGATGTGGGCTCATCCAATACAAGAATTCTGGCATTTCGTGATAAATTTTTACATATTTCGATTACCTGCTGGTAGGCAACGCCCAGCTCTCCGCATATGGCGTTGGGATTTATATTATCAAAACCAAGCGAATCCAGAAGTTCTTTGGTGTTTTTTCTCAATTTTTTCCAATTAATAAACGCTGATCCGCTGGACAGATTATCAATAAAAATATTTTCTGCCACTGTAAGATCCGGCGCCAGCATCAATTCCTGATAAATAACCGCAATTCCATTCTCCTTTGAGTCTCTTGAAGAATCAATTTTTGTCAATTTTCCATCAATATAAATCTCACCGCTGTCTTTTTTGTAAGCACCAGATAAAATCTTCATTAATGTCGATTTTCCCGCTCCGTTTTCTCCCAGCAGTGCATGGATTTCTCCTTTTTTTACTTTCAGAGAAACTCCGGATAAAGCTTTTACCCCACCAAAACTTTTTTTAATATCCCGCATTTCAAGCTTATATTCGTCCGGCATTATTTTTCCTCCACTTCAAACGCTTTTCACCGTAAAAATGCATGGGCGCGTCACACGAGGAGTAAAATCTCACGTGTAACACGCCCCATGTGCATCCTGCTGCTTCTTTCCTATGTTACATATCCATATTTCGCATTCCCCAGTATTTAGAAAGCTAAATACTCATATTCATCGACATTTTCAGCCGTCACACAGATAGATTCCGGTGACATTGTATCCGGATAGCTTTCCGGATCCGCCCCTTCTCTTTCTATCTCGTAAGCAACCTGGGCAGCCAGTTCACCCACAAGGGTCGGTGAGTTCAGAGAACAGCAGAACATCTCGCCGTTTCTGATTTTCTCAAAAGCTGATTTTAATCCGTCTGCCGCGGCCACATGATCCACTCCTGTCACACCTGCATCCTCACAGGCCTGGATGGCTCCATAAGTCATCAGATCTTCCTCTGAAAAAGTTGTCGTCAGTTTTCCCTGCGTTCTCACGATCAGATCATTGGCGTCATTCATAATCCCCTCTGTGGACCAGTTGCCCCAGCCCTGTCCGGCAATAGTCAGTTTTGCTTCAGGAACTTCCACATAATTGTTGGCAACCAGCTCATCATTGACTTCCTGCGCGCGCTCCAGCGCCTCTTCCTGATCCAGTCCAAGCCTTACAGAAAGCACTCCTGCAATCATGCCGACTCTTCGCTGTTCTCCGGCAATATTTCCTTTTACGCCGGAAAGCATAATTGAATAAATCTCAAAATCATCCCCTTTATATTCTGCGTATTCTTTTCCCGCTGCGAATCCATTCGCTGTATTATCACCGTATACAACGGTTACACGACTGCACTCCTCCACATAAGAATCAACACAGATTACTGTGATGCCTGCCTCGGTAGCCTGATCAATCAACGGAATCATTGTGTCCGGATTGGTTGTATCGATAAACACCACATCATACTGCTGCGAAATAAAGGTATCCATATTTTCCACTTCTGCCGCTGTGTCCCAGGCTGCATCCAGAACCACCATATCATCCGCATTCTCAATTAAGCCCAGATCCGCGCAGCCCTGTCCCAGCGCATCCGCCAGCGTAACAAAGAAATCGCCGTCCATAGTAATAGCCGCGTAGCCTATTTTCAGGTATTCCCCGCCGCTGTTGTCAGCAGAGGAGGAGCCTCCGGTGCTGCTGCTTGTATTATCTCCAGAATTTGCCGCGGTTCCGCTGTCAGAGCCGCTCTCAGAAGCGCTCTCTCCGCAGCCGGCCAGCATACTGCCAACCAATAAACCGCACGCCAGCATACTTAATACTCTTTTTTTCATACCTTCTTTCCTCCCTATTTTATGTAGTTTTTGTAACATAGGATTTCATAAAAAATGTATTCTATACATGTTCACAGGTAATGACTCTGCCTGTCCTGGCTGACTCCATAATATCTAATAATGTAAGGCACACATTCGCACAGTCCCTCAGCGGTACAAAGAATTCCTCTCCAGATTCCAGTTTCTGTATAAAGCTGCGGATACTTTCGTAAGCGAATCCTTTATAGGAACCAAAAATCTGATTCGATACAATGCAGTCTCCCGTATCCATTCGTTCATCGCTGGTAACTTTTAAAAGATTGTTGTTGGATGCATCAATATCCACTTTTCCCCGTTCGCATACACAGGTAAATTTAATATCATTTACACAGGGATTTCCATTCGGGGTGATCCATCCGTTTTCCATCTGCGCGATTACACCGTTTTCAAATACCAGGCTGCTTAAATATACATCTACCGCATCCACTCCCACTGCATCCAGAACCCCTCTGGAAGATAATGCGTAAACCTCTTTCACGCGGCTGTTAACAATCCAGCTTAAGGTATCCAGCGAATGACTTCCCAGGAACCATAAAATAGAAGATTTTGATGACCAGGACAGCATATCCGTCGCAACGGAACGCACATCATTCAGCCTGAAATACGCATTGACCGGTTTTCCAAAGCGTCCGTCCTCCACAATGTATTTTGCGTTATTAAAGGGCGGAGAAAAACGGTTATGCATATCCACCATCACCCGTACCTGATTTTTTTCAACCGCATTTAAAATGGTCAGAACATCCTCTTTTGTTGTAGCCAGCGGTTTTTCAATCAGCATGTGTTTTCCCGCATTGGCGGCATCAACCGCTATCTGCGTATGCAGGAAATCAGGCGTAACAATCGAAACAGCGTCGCAGCCAGATTTGCTCAGCATCTCTCTGTGATCATAGTAGACCTGCGGAATATGATTTTCAGCGGCGAATCGATTGGCCCGTTCCTGATTCAAATCGCAAATTGCTACACATTCCACATCCGCCATTTCAGAAAAAATCCTCGCGTGTTCATTGGCCCAGCGTCCCGCGCCGACAATCCCCATCTTGATCATTGAAATATCCTCCCTTAATCTTGCTTAATCTTGCTGTGCATATGAAACATCAATATATGGAGCCGGAACAATTTGATCCGCCAACTCCTGCTCCAAAAAGACCGTGCAGTCCTGATGGAATTTTAAAACAGTCCCCTGATTTTCCGGAGTAACATCCCCATCTTCCAAAATTGCCCTCATCGCGTTCAGCTTCTCCCTGCCTGTAGCCAGAAAAATAATTTTTCTGGCACGCATGATTCCGCCTACCCCCATTGTGATTGCCGCTTTTGGGACATCTTCTATACTGGGAAACAGCCTGGAATTACTCTCTCTTGTCTTTTCTGTAAGGGTCACTTTATGATACTTATCATGGAATACCCGGGAAGGCTCATTGAATCCGATGTGCCCGTTTACACCCACACTTAAAAACTGAACATCGATGGGATTTGCATCCGCAAATGCATTCATCCTCATTAATTCCTCTTCTATATTTCCCATGCCGTCAGGAATCATTACCCGGTCCATTGTAATTCCGCAGGCATCCAGCAGATGGCTTCTCATAAAATAGCAGTAAGAATTGGGATTTTCAGCCTCCACGCCGAGATACTCGTCCAGGTTGATGGTTCTGACCTGACTGAAGTCGACTTTTCCGGATTTTGCCGCTTCAACCATATGCCGGTATACCGGAATTGGGGTCGTACCGGTTGCAAGTCCCAACAGAGCGCCGGGATTTTCTTTTACTACCTTCAGCATCTCCCGGGCTGCCAAACGGGCTCCCTGTTCATAATTTTCAGTAATTACAAGCTTCATACATCACCTCGTAAACCGTTCGATCAGTTCCTGTGTTTCCCTGTAAAAGCTGCGGATCAGCTCCAGGGTAAACTCCTTGATATCCAGCTCCGGCTGCTGAATAAGCGGGGTCAAATCGACTCCAATATTACAGGAATTCGTCACATCATTATCCCGGGGCGCCTGGAAAGTAGCATTGCCCAATCTGCGCCCCAGGGCTGCCAGGTCAAAACGCTTTAACGGCGTACACTGAGACTCAAAGGCCGTAATAACACCTGACGCAACTTCCGGATATTCGGATGTATCGAAAATCAATCGGTCTTTTTCACTCAGCCAGTCCAGAGACCGCCACACTTCCATACCATAAACCTTTTCAGGCCTCATCTCCGGCGGCAGCTTCCGGATAGCCCCGATTGCCCGCAGACATGCTCCCAAATGCGTTTCATGCCGGTCAGCCGGATTATGGATAAACATATATTTAGGTCTGGCCATCTTCAGCAGCTTTACAAGTTCTTCCTCGATGCTGTCCTTTTTCGTGGTACGGACTTCTTCACTGGAATAGGCCAGCTGCACAACTGCCGCATATTTTCCCACATCCGCCGCGTCTCTCTGTTCCTGGGATCTTTTTTCATGGATTTGCGCGTTCGTATAATCTGCATACATGCCCGAACGCGGCGAACCTCCTCCATCCGTCAGCACAACAGCCGTATACCAGTCATCCTCTGAACCATAGCATTTCGCAATTGCATGATAAGCCATAATTTCACAGTCATCCTGATGAGCCGCAATACTCATATACGTTGTACGGGCCAAAGCCTCTTCTTCCCCCACCCTGTCCGGAATATGAATATCCGCTTCCTGATTATTAAAATGCATATTCTCCTCCTTTTGACTTTACTCAAGTCTTGTAATCATCTTTCCTTTATACTCTCCGAATACCCTGTCTGCCTCTTCTCTGTACGGCAGATTCGCAATTACCCCCGGACGCATCACCTGGAGTCCCGCCGCAACCGACGCATACTGAGCGGCTTCTAAAATATCTTTTGTTTCAAGATATTTCACAGCCAGGGCCGCGTTGTAGCAGTCACCCGCGCCGGTTGTACTGATTACTTTGCCCTGCAGCGGATCCACCTGAAACCTTGCGCCTCCCACAGAGAGAAGCGATCCTTTTTCACCTCTTGTGATAATTACGTTCGCCGCTCCCAGAACATGGAGTCTTTCCAGCGCAGTATCAACATCCAGCGGCTCATCCGGATTCAGCCCGGCCAATATGGCTGCTTCGGTTTCATTGGGCGTGAGAATCGTTACATATTTAAAGACCCAGGACGGCATCGCGCGCGCCGGAGCAGGATTATAAATAATCTCGATACCTGCTTCCCCTGCGATTTTAAACACCTCACAGAGCGCCTCCACGGACAGCTCATTTTGCAGGAGTAATAAATCGCTGCCTTTGATTACGGCTTCATATTTCCTTATATGCTCAGGAAGTACACTGCGGATCGCACCTGAATACACATATACCTCACTCTGCCCCTCTGCCGTATTAATCACAAAGGCACAGGCCGTCTTTAAATCAGGAAATTTGATAATATATCTTCCCTTTACTTTTTCCGAAATCAGATCCGCTTCACACCGATCTCCAAAATCATCGCCTCCGGCGGCTGTGATAAAATTAACTGGCGCGTCCAGCCTGCTGGCGGCAATCGCCTGATTGTAGCCCTTTCCGCCAGGTTCAATTTCCAGTTCCAGACCTTCTACTGTTTCACCGACTGCAGGGAAACGCATGACATCCATTAAAAGAGACATTCCATAATGCCCCGCAACGGTTATTGTTTTTTGTTTCTCCTTTTCACCCTCATTCATAAAACGTCTCTGCCTTTCGACTCTTTGTTTGTAATGTTATAACATAGTTACTTTGTAATCTTATTATAATATATTGTACTTTTACATATTTGTCAACAATTTTTACGAACCAAATATTTTTTCGTTATTTATTAACAATTTTCGTCTTTAATTTTCTATATTTTTAAAATTTAAGTTTTATTCTTTCAAAAAAAAAGAAACCCCTCTGTCCAAAGACATTTGGGATTTCTTTCTTTTATTTTTCCGTAAATACGGTTACTTCAAAACTGCTTTTATCTCCCCTGTAACGGGCCAGAGAATATTCTATCGGTTCACCAAAAACATTATACCCTACAGAAGCAAAAAACTGAATGGGTTTGCCCCGCTTCATATTCAGCTTTACTGCGTCATCAGAAGTTGCCTCCATTACCTCTACCCGTCTTTTAATAAAGTTCACTTTTACGGAATCATCTTCTGATAATACGGAATACAGGGATTCCTTTTCAAAATCATGTTCCATGACAAAAGAACATTTATCATAGGGCAGATACGTCTTTAGTATAACAATTGGATCGTCATCTGCATATCTTTTCCGATACAGGTAAACTACCTTATCTCCCATCTGTATTTCCAGTTTTTCCGCAATTTCCGGTGAAGCATCTACTACTTTAAAATCCAGTACCTCGGTGCGGGGCGTTCTCCCCGTACGCCGGATCTGATCGTTATAGGATTCCATTTTCTGCATAAAATCCTGATTAATCTTAGGCCGTGAAACAAAGGTCCCCTTGCTTTTCACCCTGTAGAGCCAGCCTTCCTGCACCAGTTCCACAATCGCCTGCCGTACGGTAGTCCGGCTGATATCAAACATCTTGCTCAATTCTTTTTCGGTCGGTATGGCGCTTCCTTTTGGGTATGTTCCATTTTTTATTTCTTCCAGAATCAGTTCCTTTAGCTGGTAATACAAGGGAATAGGAGTATTTTTATTCAATTTTTTTTCCAATAACATGGGAACTCCTTCCGAATACATGCGTACTCAATATAACAATCCTTCAAAACATAAAAAATTTATAATATATTATTACTAAGTATATATATTGTAATGTAATGTCATTCAAGTTTATATTACCATAAATTCTAAATTTGTCAACCGATTCATTTCTAACATTTATAGTATCTATTTTCAGAATTTATGATTTTTAACAGCCGGAGGCCGGAGACAAACGCCCCCGGCCCGCATAATCGATCCCCTTCTTCATTTTTCTTCTGGTTCTTCCCCGGATACTGCGTCCAGCATCTCCGCCACCGTCCGGCCGGACAGGGGGTGCCTTTTCCAGGGTGCAATCTGAGCCAGAGGTCTCAGTACAAAATCCCGCTTGTGCATTTCCACATGGGGAATGTGCAGCGTATCCGTATCCAGAACCAGATCATCGTAAAAAATAATGTCCAGATCCAGGGTTCTGGGGCCCCAGTGAATCACCCGCTCCCTCTTTTCTGACTGTTCAATTTCGTGCAGACGGAAGAGCAGTTCCTCCGGCGCCAGCAGGGTGTCCAGTTCCAGACAGCCGTTGAGGAAATCATCCTGTTCCAGATAGCCATAGGGGGCTGTGGTGATAAAATCAGAAACCGCCGTTACCCGGCAGCCGGGCGTTTCTTTTAAAAGCTCCACCGCATGTTCCAGGTGCTCCCGTTTTTCTCCCATATTGGATCCCAGGGCAATATAGGCCCGGTGCCACTGCCGCTCAATCTCCACCGCCACCGTCTTCAGAGGCAGGCGGACCGGCGCCCAGGGCTTTCGGATCTCCAGACGTATCTTCCTTACCCTCGGAAAACTCACCAGCAGTTCAAAGGCCAGCTTCTCCGCCACCGTTTCCAGCAGCTTCCAGGTGTTGCCCTCCACAAATTCCCGGATCCGCTGGCTGACCTCCCCATAATGCACGGACAGGGTCAGGTCGTCCGTCTGTCCCGCCGGCCGGGTATCCGTATACAGCACGGCGGAAATTACAAATTTCTGTCCCAGGGCATTTTCCTCCGGAAACACGCCGTGATTGGCAAATACCTCCAGTTCCTGTATCTTGATCTGATCCATCCTTTACCCCCTCATCAGAGCTCTTGTCATCTGAACGGCTCTGCGGTTTTCTTTGATATCGTGAACCCGCACAAAAGCGCAGCCCTTCTGCACCCCGTATACGGTGGTGACCAGCGTGCCTTCCACCCTCTGATCCGCCGGAAGGTCCAGCGTCCTGCCGATGACGGACTTTCGGGAGGTTCCCAGCAGCACCGGGAAGCCCAGCCGGCACAGTTCCTCCAGTCTGGCGATCACCTCCAGATTCTGCTCGTAGCTCTTCGCAAATCCCACGCCGGGATCCAGGATAATCCGGTCATCGGCCACTCCGGCCGCCCGGGCCAGACCTACGGATTCCATCAGATCCTCAGCTACCTCTTTCATAAAATCCCCATACACTGCTTCCTGCCGGTTGTGCATCAGACAGCAGGCAGCTCCGCTTTCCGCGGCCGTCCGTGCCATCTCCGGGTCCGCCTTGAATCCCCAGATATCGTTGATGAGACTGGCCCCTGCCCGGACTGCCGCTTCCGCCACCCGGCTCTTGTACGTATCCACAGAGACAGGGGCATCAAACCGGGCCGTCAGCGCCTCGATGACCGGAGCCGTCCTCTGGATCTCCTCCTCATCCGAAATCTTCGTATAGCCAGGCCGGGTAGACTCCCCTCCCACATCCAGAATGGCAGCCCCCTCCCGCAGCATCTCCTCCGCCCGGTACAGGGCCTTGTCCAGCCGGTTGTATTTTCCTCCGTCAGAAAAAGAGTCCGGAGTTACATTGAGGATCCCCATAATATAAGTCTGATGTTCTGTGTCAAATTCCTGTTTTCCGATTTTCACGCCGCTGTCCTCTCCCCTAATAAATGATTTTTAAATTCTTCTTTTCCTTTGGCCAGTCGCAGGCCGCTTCCGCCGGACAGGCCAGACAGTTCCTGGACTGCTTGTCCGCCCGGTACAGATACCCACGGAGGCTTTTTTCATTCCGGATCTCCCGGGAACGGTGGGCCAGAACCGCCTTCCGGATCTCTTCGATCTCTTCCTCGGAAAATCCGCAGGGGGGAAGAATTTTCTCCGCCAGAGCCGCGCTGGCCTCGTGATGGGGAATTCCCTCCCGGTACTGAAGATGGCGGCCGATGTCGTGAACCAGAGCGGCCGCGTACACCACCTCCCGATCCAGCCCGGCGCCGTCCTCCAGATTGTAGATCCACATCAGCCTGGCTACTGCCAGGAAATGTTCCGCGGAATGGCCGCAGAATTCTCTCTCCTTCTCCAGCTCCTGAATTTCCGCGTAGGCTTCCCGGTACAACGGATGGTTCCAGATCCGGTTGACCCGCTCCATCATGACCGCACCATCTGGAAAAAGGTCTGCTGCAGCTGAAAATCTTCCGCGAAAGCCCCCCGCACCACTGTGGTCACCGTCCGGGTGCCCGGCTTCTGTACTCCCCGCATGGACATGCACATGTGCTCCGCCTCGATCATCACCATGACGCCTCTGGGCTCCAGATACTGCTCCAGAGCGTCCGCGATCTGCCCCGTCAGGTTCTCCTGGATCTGAGGACGGCGGGCGAAGACTTCCACAGTGCGGGCCAGCTTGCTTAAGCCCGCCACCTTCCCCTCCGGCAGGTAAGCCACGTGGGCCTTTCCCCAGAAGGGCAGCAGGTGGTGCTCGCAGGTGGAATAAAAGGGTATATCCTTTTCCACCACAATCTGGCTGCCCTCTGACCGGAACTGTTTCCGGAGATGTTCACCCGGATCCTGGGTCAGGCCTCCGTAAATCTGCCGGCACATACGCGCCACCCGGGCCGGGGTCTCCAGAAGCCCTTCCCGGTTCACATCCTCGCCGATCCCCTCCAGAAACAGCCGTACGCCTTCCTGAATTTTCTGTTCATCCATCATCTTTTCCTCCACTCATGTCTCTGCTTTCCGGGGAGTTCAGAGAATTCTGCAGTAAACAAAAAACACCCTGTATCCCTATTCACAATACAAGGTGTCTTCATCTACTTGATTGCAACGGGTGCGGACCCCATATCGTAAGACGAGCTTTTCGTTTCACGGCAACTCCCCATCCGGTGAACACTTAACGCATAGGGTCCTATTTTGCATCTGTTCAATTTCCTTCATTATAGCACAGCCTGCGAAAACTACAACCGGTATTTATACAAATACCCTTTTTATCCGGCATATAAATCCCGGGAGTTTGACAGTTGAATAATAGAAAAAAACCCTGCAGGCCGCATAAAACCTG
>ERZ1643246.1722-NODE-1722-length-22965-cov-7.604801_pt1 | contig 22965 bp, 21 predicted proteins | sample MGYA00579265_ERZ1643246 | MGnify/ENA primary metagenome ERZ1643246 (study PRJEB29033, sample SAMEA4952261) | chicken gut metagenome | biome: Broiler Chicken; feature: Gastrointestinal Tract; material: Caecum | place: Ireland | collected 2018 | study: Broiler...
AGACAACCGTAAAGGGAAGCCAGTTCAAGAAACCGCTGCTTGAGTTCTCCGGCGCATGCGCAGGCTGCGGCGAGACTCCCTACGCAAAACTGATTACGCAGCTGTTCGGTGACAGAATGTACATTGCGAACGCAACCGGCTGCTCCTCCATCTGGGGCAACTCCTCACCCTCCACGCCTTACACGGTAAACGCGAAGGGACAGGGCCCGGCATGGTCCAACTCTCTGTTTGAGGATAACGCGGAGTTCGGATACGGCATGCTGCTGGCTCAGAATGCTCTGCGTGACGGCCTGAAGGAGAAGGTAGAGGCTGTAATGGCAAACGAAAAGGCTTCCGATGAAGTGAAGGAAGCATGCCAGAACTGGCTGGATACCTTCGGCTGCGGCGCTACCAACGGAACTGCCACAGACAAGCTGGTTTCCGTACTGGAAGGCATTGACTGCGATATCTGCAAAGAGATCGTTAAGAATAAAGATTTCCTGGCCAAGAAGTCCCAGTGGGTATTCGGCGGTGACGGATGGGGCTATGACATCGGATTCGGCGGCGTTGACCACGTGCTGGCCAGCGGCAAGGACATCAATGTGATGATCTTCGACACCGAGGTTTACTCCAACACCGGCGGACAGGCTTCCAAGGCTACCCCCACCGGAGCCATCGCTCAGTTCGCGGCAGGCGGCAAGGAAGTGAAGAAGAAAGATATGGCTTCCATCGCCATGAGCTACGGCTATGTATACGTTGCTCAGATCGCCATGGGTGCTGACTACAATCAGACTGTAAAAGCTCTGGCTGAGGCAGAGGCATATCCGGGACCGTCTCTGGTTATCGCATATGCTCCGTGTATCAACCACGGTATCAAGAAGGGTATGAGCAAGGCTCAGACCGAGGAAGAGCTGGCTGTTAAGTCCGGATACTGGCATCTGTTCCGCTACAACCCGGCTCTGAAGGCAGAAGGAAAAGCTGCATTCAGCCTGGATTCCAAGGCTCCCACCGAGTCCTATCAGGAGTTCATCAACGGAGAGGTACGTTACAATTCTCTGAAACGTGCAAATCCGGAGAAGGCAGAGAGACTGTTCGCGAAATCCGAGCAGGAAGCGAAGGAGAGATACGCATATCTCAACAAGCTGATCACTCTGTACGGCGCAGAAGAATAATCGGACAGAGAGCTCTGTCAGCGATAAACAGAAGGAACCATTCCGCGTCTGCGGGATGGTTCCTTCTTGTTTATCTGTTTTTGTTTTCTTTGCGGTATTTTCCGGGACTTTTTCCGGTCATTTTTTTGAATAGGAGATTAAAATAATTTGGATTGTCATAGCCTAAATCCAGAGCGATTTGCTGAATAGAAAGATTTGTTTCATTTAATTGTTTTTTTGCGCATTCCATCCGGCAGTGAATTGCATATTGAATGGGAGAACTGCCAATCTCTTCTTTGAAGGTATGGGCCAGATGATATACACTGACGTTTACATGATTGGCAATTTCGGTAAGTGTTAAATTTTCACGGAAGTGCTTTTCAATATAAAATTTAGCGGCCAGGACAAAATTTGTTTGCTGCGCTGAAAAAAATGTAAAATTCTTCCACAAAATTGATAGCAGACTTTCCAGAAGGCTGTCCATAATTTCAGGAGATGATACGGTGTTTTTATTTTCATACAGTAATTTCTCACAGATATTTTGATAAAGCTGTTCATCCTGTTCTACGTCAAATATTCTATATAAACTTTTGGGATCATTATTCCATTCATGTACCTGATGATACGTTATTAATGGAGCCATCAGTATTTGATAAAAGCCGGTCTGATTCAGATGGAACTGCTGAAAAAAAATATTTTTTCCTATGAGAAGCGCCTGGCCTTTAAAAACAGTGATAATCTGTTCGTTAAAAAGAATTTGAACCGCACCGTCATATACATAATACAAAATATTGCATTCAGAAGTTTCTTCAGAGCTATAAATACCCGTACCTTTGAAAATATCGATTACCGTAGGTTTTTCCTTAAAAAATGAGCTGCCCATATTCGGTTAAATTTCCGTCCTTTAATATAAGAATCCGGGTACACAGCTTCTTCAGTTCTAAATAATCCGATGAACTGACAATAAAAGAAACTCCTGCCCTGGCCTTTTCAAATATCATTTGATACATTTCATTTTTCGATGCAATGTCGATGCCCTTAGTCGGTTCATCCAGAAGTAAAATTTTAGCTTCGGAAATGATCCAGCGAAAGAAAATAGTTTTCTGCTGATTTCCACCGCTGGCATATCGGATCGGCTGATTGGGGTTTGCAATAAAGAATCCAGGCTCTACAATTTCCTGTATAAAATTTTTCAACTCTTTTTTTGTGTTTTTCAAGAAAGTACCCCTTTTTGATGCTTTTGCAAGCATGGAATTATCTAAAACAGACAAGTCAGGTATAATGCCCAGGTCCAATCTTTCATCTGGCATATAGCCAATGTCGTGCTCGATTGCATCGCATATATCGCGGAAAACCGTCTTTTTATGATTTATTTTTATGGATCCGCTGGTCGGAGTAATGGCTCCAAACAGCGTTTTCAGCAGAGCTGTCCGGCCGGAACCAATGGCCCCGGCGATCCCCAGAATTTCGCCCTGATGAAGTGAAAAACTGATATTATGATATATGCCTTTTAGACTGAGATGTTCGATCTCCATAACTTTATGAGTGGATGGAACAAGGTTTTTCTTTTCATCGTTCATTTGGACGGTGTTCATAATCTGTAAAATACGATTATCAGAGATGGCATCCATTGAAGAGTGCAGAACCAGATACCCATCTCTCATAATGCTGATTTCATCGCAGATCTGACGTAATTCTTCCAGACGATGGGTGACGTAAATGACGCTGGCCCCTGAGTCCCGTATTCTTTTTACAAGATCCAGAACCTTTTTTTGTTCCTGCTGGGACATGCCTGCTGTGGGCTCGTCCATGATAAAAAGTTTTGCCCTCCAAAGCAGAGCCTTGGCGGCAGCGATCACTTCTTTTTCGCTTTTTGTAAGACTTCCAACTTCCAGATAGGGAGAGAGATTGCACTGAAAATAATCCAGGACCTCCCGGGAACGCTGTTCCATTTTTTTCTTATCGCAGAAAAGTCCCCATTTTTTTTCACAGATCCCCAGGAATAAATTATCCATGATGGTCAGCTGGGGAATCAGCTGATGTTCCTGGTATAAAGTAAAAATTCCGCTTTTTAAAGCTTCATATGTGGAAAAATGTTCTAACGGATTTCCCAGCCAATAGATTTCTCCGCTGTCCGGAGGGTAAAGCCCTGACAATATGTTGACGATAGTGGATTTTCCGGAACCGTTCGGACCAATTAAGCCGTGTACAGTGCCGGCTTTGATCTGCATATCTACACCAAATAAAATCTGGTTTCCGGAGAAAGATTTTTTTATATTGTGCATTTCTAGAAACATACAAGTTCATCCTGCTGAAAAAGAAAATTTATAGCTGTTATTTATATTTTATATCTCCTCCTGATTTTGATTCTATGCACAATCTTGCTGGAAATGTTATAAATTTTGCCGATTTCAGAAAATAAAAAAAGCAGGGCTGTTATTTCAAAAAAATAAGTACTAACAAAAATATGAAATAGTGAAAATATATAAAAAATAAATAGAAAAAACAAAAATATGATAGAAATGCACAATAATATTGATAGAATATGCGGGAAGATTTCTGTATTCTAAGAGTACAAAAACAGACCAGAAATTTTACAAGGAGGAGAAAAGTATGTTCAAGTACAGTTACGATGCATTGGTCTACTATGGAGAAAAGGTAAGAGACAGCATTGAGAGGTGCGCGAAGTTTGGGTACGATGCAATTGAATTATGCGGTGAGCCGGACTATTATGACACCGCAGAGGTAAGACGGCTTTGTCAGGACAAAGGGATAGCAGTATCCTCTATCTGTTCCGTTTATAACAACCAGGAGCGGGATCTGGCACATCCGGATCCGGAGATGCGAAAAAAGGCGTTTGAATATGTAAAAAAGGTGGTTGCGTTTGCAGCAGAAATAGACTGCCATATGGTCATCGCAAATCCCACCGCCTGCTGCAAAACGGTGCCGCTTGCTCCCCGAGAGGAGGAATATAAGTGGGGGTTGGAAGGAATCATTAAGAGCGCGGAATTTGCGGAAAAATATAATGTAAATCTTTGTCTGGAGTGCTGGAACCGCTATGAAACATATTGGCTGAACCGGCTGGAACAGGCTGCGGATATGGTAGATGCCGTGAAAAAAGACAATGTGGGTGTAATGGGCGATTTATTCCATATGAATATTGACGAAAGTGACATGGCCCAGGCGATTATAAACTGCGGAGATAAGCTGACCCATATTCATTTCGCGGATTCGAATCGGGCTGCGCCCTCAAAAGGGCATATTGATTTCGTACCGATTATGAAAGCATTAAGAGAAATCAATTACCAGGGATATATTACATTTGAACTGTTACCCGCAGAAGCAGATCCTTTCGGAACGCTGAAAGCTGGCGGCGGGAAAGAATTTTTTGATGAATACACGGAGCTTGCGATTCGTTACATCAAAAGTCTAGAAGCTTCTCTGTAAAATACCTGGAGATTGCGTATGGATGTACAGTTAAAACAGATAACCAAAAAATTTTACGGCACAAAAGCGCTGGATCGGGTAGAACTGTCTTTAAAGGGCGGTGAAATTCAATGCCTGGTAGGCGAAAATGGAGCAGGTAAATCTACAATCATAAAAATCCTGGCAGGAGCCTATATGCCGGATGAGGGAGAAATTTTGATTGATGGAAGAAAAGTAATCCTGCGCAGCCCCAGGGATGCTCAACAGAATAAAATTGCAGTTATACACCAGGAATTGCTGCTTGTGCCGGAAATGAGTGTTGCAGAAAATATTTTTCTGGGAAACTGGCCGCAAAATTTAACGGGATTTGTGGACAAAAAAGAGATGAATAGAATGGCGGAAGATATTCTAAAAAGAATTGGCGCAAATATCCGCCCTGAATGCAGAGTATCATCTTTGTCCACCGGCGAGCAGCAGATGGTAGAAATAGCAAAGGCACTTTCCAAAGATATCCAGGTATTGATATTGGATGAACCGACTGCTTCCCTCTCAGAAGTTGATGCCAACAATTTAATTCGTATTGTTCAGGAACTCAAAAAAGAAGGAATCGCGATTTTATATGTATCCCATCGTCTGGAGGAAGTATTCGCCATTGCAGACTGTATTACCGTTTTTCGTGACGGAAAATATATTGGCTGTGTAAAAAATGGGGAAGTTACAAAAGATGAAGTTGTGCGAATGATGGTTGGCCGCAATGCCGGGGCGGATAAAATACGAGAGCGCAGAAAAACCGCGGGAACTGTGGCTTTAGAAGTACGGAATCTGACACGTTTTGGAAAATTTAAAAATATAAGTTTTCAATTGAGGACCGGAGAGGTACTTGGTATTGCGGGTCTCGTAGGTGCAGGACGGACAGAAATTCTGCGGGCAGTATTTGGAATAGATGACTATGACAGCGGGCAGGTACTGGTATATGGAAAAGAAAGCCGTTTTAAGCATCCGGCACAGGCTATTGCGCAGGGACTTTCCATGGTTCCTGAAGATCGAAAAACCCAGGGGCTGATACTGGAACAGTCGATTGCCTACAACACGGTTCTGGGAATCTTAAAGAAAATTGGGAAAAAGGGTTTTATAAGTGACAGAAAGGTTCAGCAGATCGGTGAAGAATATAAGGAAAAACTTCGCATCAAAGCTCCAACGGCACGCGCCAGTGCGGCATCTCTGAGCGGAGGGAATCAGCAGAAAGTGGTTCTGGCCAGAAGTCTGGCTATGAAACCAAAGATTCTTATTTTGGATGAGCCCACAAGAGGGGTAGATGTTGGCGCCCGGGAAGAGATACATCGCCTGATAGACAGCGCTGTGGAACAAAATCTTGCCGTGCTTCTCGTATCATCGGATATACTGGAACTTCTGTCACTGAGTGATCGGATGATTGTTTTAAAAGAAGGGGAAATTGCCGGAAGGTTTAATGACCGGAATGTCTCAAAGGAAGAGGTGATAAAACTTGCGACAGCATAATGTGAAAATAAACAGAGTAAGGCAGGTTATGGATAAAATGGGATTACTTCTGGTCCTTCTTGTTTTTATCATAGTTATGACCTGTTTAACCCCCAGTTTTCTGACCTGGAATAATATCAGGAACCTTCTGATACAGTCTACAATCTTGTGTACGCTGTCTTTGGGAATGACTTTTGTTATTATTACGGGGGGGATGGATCTGTCGGTAGGATCTGTAGAAGCACTGGCCGCAGCAGTCGGAATGGGCGTAATTGTAAAAGCGGGAATGCCGTCGGCAGTAGGGATTTTAGTTATCCTTTTGATTGGAATTGTTTTCGGCGTGATAAACGGACTGTTAGTGACGCAATTCCGAATACCGCCCATGATTGTGACACTTGCTACGATGAGTATCGCCCGCGGAATTGTACAGGTATATACGAACGGAGCCAATATAGGGCCAGTGCCCAGAAGCTTTACCGTTTTAACAGGATTTTATCTGCTGGGGATTCCTCTGATCGTCTGGACTGTACTGATCTTATGTGTAGCCGCATGGATTTGTCTGTCAAAAACTTCGTTTGGAAGATCCGTCTATGCAGTGGGAGGAAGTGAGCTGGCAGCGAAGCTGGCAGGTATCCGAACGAAAAGAGTGATTGTCCTGACGTATGTAATTTCGGGTTTATGTGCTGCGGTAGCCGGTCTGCTGCTGTCTATCCGTCTGGAATCGGCCGGGCCGAATGCAGGAGATGGAGTAGAGATGAACGCTATTGCGGCGGTTGTTGTCGGAGGAACCAGCCTTTCAGGGGGACGGGGAACTGTTCTGGGCACAGTGTTGGGTGTAATATTGATTTCATTTGTGTCCAATGCGGTAAATCTTCTGGGAGTACCGCCGGCCTGGGATAAGATTGTAAAAGGTGTAGTAATTGTTATTGCGGCGATGCTGGATGCAAACAGAAACAGGTGGAGCCAGCAGGCCGGAGCAAATTAAAAACAAAAAGGGAGGGTTATAATGTATAAGAAAAGAATATGGTCGATTTTGGCAGCCGTATCGTTAGGAACAGGATTACTGGCAGGCTGCGGTAGCCAGGGGGAAAGCAGCAGCAGTGATACAAGTACAGATACCGGCAGCGAACAGCAGGAGGAAAATTTTCAGATATCCGCACTGCTCTACAGCCGGGGATTTGAATTTATGGTTGCTCTGGATCAGGGTATCCGCGATCAATGTGAGGAATACGGGATTGAAGTGGAAGTACTGGACGGAAATTCAGACAGCTCAGTTCAGATTACCCAGATTGAAGACTGTATTACAAAAGGGGCAGATATGATCCTGCTTGCGCCCAATAATTCAGAGGAGTTAGTCGCAGGGGTAAAGAAGGCGAATGAAGCCGGTGTGCCGGTTATTGTTCTGGATGGAAATGTTGCGGAAGGCTGTGAGGTATTAGCGTCTGTAACTTTTGATAATGAGGCAGGCGGCAAGATGGCTGCGGACCAGATGATGGAAGTAGTTGATGGCGGCTCCATCCTGGAATGCTGCGGGGCAGCCGGAGCATTCCACGCAGTCCGCCGCGGGGGAGGATTTGAAACGGAAATGGCAACAAACAGTAATTATACCGTCATTCCCAATGACTGTAACTGGGACGCTGAGACTGCACAAAATGCTACTGTCGACATTTTATCATCCAACAGTGATGTTACAGCGGTTTTTACGCATAACGGAGAAATGGTCCGCGGTGTAATTGCGGGATTAAAACAGATTAACAGACTGGAAACAGTAGGAGAAGAGGGGCATGTTCCGGTTATCTGTATAGATGGCACTCCTGCTGAGCTGGATTACATCCGGGAGGGATATCTGGATGCAACAGTAGAACAGAATCCCTTTGATATGGGTGCGCTGGCTGTCACTGTAGCCTACGAATATCTGACGGGGCAGAATACAGAGCCGGAGGCAGAACAGTTTGTATATCCGAGACTGATCACAAAGGAAAATGTGGACAGTGAGGAAAACTGGGCAAATCAGGTTGGATAAATACAGCTACATGAAAATCTGGCGGCGCTCATCTGCAGGCTCACAACCGGATGAGCGCCTGTCTGGCAAGGAGACGTATATATGAAGAAATTAAGAGTAATTCAAATTGGTACAGGCAACTGGGGATTCAGCTGGCTGGAAAAGGTAATGCAGTCGCCGGCGGCAGAGCTGGCTGCGGTTGTGGATGCCAATCCGGATATGCTGAAGATTGCGGCTGAAAAATATGAGCTGGATCCTGAAAAGTGTTTTTTGTCCTTAGCTGAAGCGGTTTCCCGTATACAGGCAGATGCTGCGCTGGTAATTGTGCCGCCGGCCCTGCATAAGGATGTAGCCATAGAGGCTCTGAAGGCGGGGCTTCACTGTCTGGTAGAAAAGCCGTTGGCCGGAAATATGCGGGATGCCATGGAGATTGTGAAGGCGGCCAGGAATGCCAAGAAAAAACTGATGGTCAGCCAAAATTATCGCTTTAAGCGGGCACCGCAGACGGTAAAAATGCTGATAGAAAAACAGTACATAGGAGACATAGGGTCAGTATTCATTAATTTTCAAAAGGCTCCGCACTTTACCGGATTCCGTACAGAAATGCCGGAACCGCTGATCGAAGATATGAGTGTCCATCATTTTGATCAAATCAGAGGGATTCTGAAGATGAATCCTGTAAAAATACACGCACATTCATGGAATACTTCATGGAGCTGGTTTCATGGAAATCCGGTTGCCTCCGTCTTGTTTGAGATGGAAAATGGAGCAGTAGTATCCTACAACGGGAACTGGGTATCCCAGGGATGGGAAACTACCTGGGATGGTGAGTGGAGGATACAGGGAAGCCAGGGTGAAATTTTATGGAAAGATAACCAGGTAATTCTTCATCCTTCAGACTTGTTTGTATCTGTTTTCCAGGACGGCGCAGTTGAAAAGGAAGGTAATTTGTATTTTGATTTAAAACAGATGGATCAGGAAGAAAGGATGGCTTCTATCGGGGAATTTGCCGCCGCAATTAGAGAGAACCGGGAGCCGGAAACAAATGGAGAGGATAATCTGTACAGCCTGGCCATGGTGATTGGTGCAAAATATGCAGCAAAGACGGGAGAAATCGTAGAAATTAAAGATATGATGCTCCCGGAGAATTTTGAAAAATATTCTTAAAAGAAGGGGAGAAGCACATGATTAAGGTAGGCATTATCGGATGCGGAAGAATTGCACAGGAGCGTCATCTTCCGGAATACGCCGAAAATCCGCATGCAGAGATTGCAGCTGTGTATGATCTGAATTATGAGCGGGCAAAAGAGACGGCCGCTTTGTATCAGGCGGAAGTCTGCAGAAATGTGGAGGACCTGCTGAACGATCCTGGCATTGACGCAGTCAGCATTTGCGTGGCAAATGCATTCCACTGCGAAATGGCGCTAAAAGCATTCCGTGCCGGAAAACATGTTTTATGTGAAAAGCCGATGGCCGTAACGCTGGGAGAATGCGAACAGATGGTAAGCGAAGCGAAAAAGGCAGGCCGTTTTTTGATGATCGGACACAATCAGCGGCTTTCCCCGGCGCATCGGAAAGCAAAAGAATTACTTACGAAGGGAGAAATTGGAAATATTTTGACCTTCAGAACCACATTCGGGCACGGCGGACCGGAATCCTGGACAGTCGACCGAAAAAACAACTGGTTTTTCGATAAGTCCAAAGCCGTATTTGGAGCTATGGCTGATCTGGGAATTCATAAAACAGATTTGATTCAGTTTCTCACGGGCAAAAAGATAAAAAAGGTTACTGCCCGTATGGACACTCTTCATAAAAAGGATGCAGAAGGTAATTTTATTAGCGTAGATGATAATGCAGTCTGTATTTTTGAAATGGAAGACAAGATTCTGGGAACGATGACGGCCAGCTGGACCTATTATGGGCCGGAAGATAATTCTACGATTTTATACGGAACGAAGGGGATTATGAGAATTTATGATGATCCGCAATACTCCCTTATCATTGAAAAAAAAGATGGGACCGCTGTCTTCTACCGCATGGATCAGATCCAGACAAATGCCAGGCAGACAAATTCAGGAATTATAGACAGCTGGATAGACTCGCTGGAAAATAACCGGCAGCCGGAAATAAACGGAGAGGAAATTTTAAGTGCCATGAAAGCGGTTTTTGCGGCTGCGGATTCCGCCCGTGAAGGAAAAACCATTGAGGTGTAATTTTAAATATGAGGAGACGGCAATGAAAAGACCAATTACATTAGCATCAGGACAATTTGGCGATATGCCGCTGGAAGAATTATGCAAAATGGTTGCCGGCATTGGCTATCAGGGCCTGGAACTGGCAACCCACGCACATTTTCAGGTGGACAGGGCACTGAAGGAGGAGGGTTATATTGACAGCATAAAGAAAACGCTTGAGAAGTATGATCTGAAATGTTATGCAATATCTGCTCATTTAACCGGTCAGTGTGTAGGGGATAACTGGGATCCGAGACTGGATCATTTTGCTCCGTCAGAGTTTTCAGGAAAACCGGAAGAAATACGCGGATGGGCAATAGAAGAGATGAAACGGACCGCAGTGGCCGCGTCAAAGATGGGTGTAAAAGTAGTTACCTGCTTTACCGGTTCGCCTATTTGGGCCTGGTGGTACTCTTATCCCCAGACGACACCGGACATGATAGAAGAAGGATATGAAAAAATCAGAAGACTTTGGATGCCGATTTTTGATGTATTTGATGATGCCGGAGTGAAATTTGCGTTGGAGGTACATCCGACAGAAATTGCTTTTGACTATTATTCAACAGAAAAACTGCTGGATGTTTTCGGGCATCGGCCCACATTGGGAATTAATTATGATCCCAGTCACCTTGTGTGGCAGGGAGTAAATGAGCTGACGTTTCTGAGAGATTTTTCAGACCGGATCTATCATGTCCATATCAAGGATGTAAAAATAAATAAAAATGAAAAGGGAGGGATCCTGGGTTCCCATCTTGATTTTGGAGATCCCAGAAGAAAATGGAATTTTGTATCGGTTGGACATGGGGATGTGGATTTTGACGGGATTATCCGGGAACTAAATGCTATGAATTATGAAGGGCCTTTATCCGTGGAATGGGAAGACTCTGGAATGGAAAGGGAATTTGGCGCAAAAGAAGCCTTTGAATTTATCGAAAAGATGAATTTTGCCCCTTCGCAGATCGCTTTTGACGCGGCGCTAAAAACAGAGTAGAGGAGGTATTTATGTATAAATATAGTATGACCCAGTGGATTGTGGGAAATGAGAACATAGAGTACAGTTTTGCAAGACTGAAGAAATACGGGTATGATGGAATCGAGTTTGCGGCCGAACCCGATACATTAGATCCGGACCGGATGGTTGAATTAATGAAAAAATATGAATTATGCTGTACATCCCTCTGCGGTATTTTTCCTGAAGAAAGAGATCTGACTGCCGAGAATCCTCAGCTGGCCGAAAAGGCGTTGGATTATATAAAAAAGAGTGTAGATTTTGCGGTAAAAGTAAATGCGCCCTATATGATTGTGGTGCCGTCGCCGGTGGGACGAACCGAACCGCCGGCGGGTCTCTCTTATGAGAAAGCATGGGAGAATGCAGTAAAAAATATTCGCAGGGCAGCCGATTATGCGCAGGAAAAGGGAATCCGGCTGGCCGTGGAGGCAATCAATCGCTACGAGACGTATCTGGTTAATACTTTGGCAAAAGCCTTGGATTTTATCAAAGAAGTAGACCATCCGGCAGTGGGGATTATGGCAGATATGTTTCATATGAGTCTGGAAGAAAACAATCTTGGCGCCAGCCTGCGAATGATAAGTCCTTATTTAATGCATGTACATATTGCGGATAATACAAGAGAGGCAGCAGGATTAGGGCATACAGATTTTAAGGAAATGTTCTGGGTTTTAAGAGATATAGGATATAGTGGTCCGCTGACTATGGAGTTTATGCCCAGACTGGCCGATCCCTACGCATCGCAGGATGTAGAAACGCAGTCTGCGCAGATGGACAGATATGCATTGCAGGCAATTACATACATGAAAACCTTGGAAAAAAGCCTGGAATTTAATATTGTCTTTTAACGAAAAACTGGTATCATAAATAATAAGAGATACACCGGGCCGGTGAATTGTCTGTATTGTTTCCCGCAGACAAATTTTCCGGCTCTTTTTGTAGTGAGATACCAATGCACTTCCGGCTTTTTGAAGGTATACTGTTTACATCAGATGGCGGAGAGAATGACGGATGGGGTCTCCGGAGGTAAGGAGGAGCAGATAGATGATGAAACAGGCGCGTAAAATAAAAGTGGTGATTGCCATGGATTCCATGAAGGGAAGTTTAAGCTCCCTGGAGGCGGGCAGGGCTGCGGCGGAGGGAATCCGGCTGGCCAGGCCGGAGGCCCGGATCGTTGTAAAACCCCTGGCCGATGGTGGAGAAGGAACTGTGGAGGCGCTGACCGCCGGTCTGGGCGGAGAATTTGTCACGGTGCCGGTTCACGGACCTCTGGGAGAAGCGGTGACGGCCCGCTATGGGATTCTGCCGGACGGAACCGCGGTAATGGAGATGGCGGAAGCTTCCGGCCTCACGCTGGTTCCAGGGGACCGGCTGGATCCCTGGCGGGCATCTACGTATGGAACGGGAGAGATGATCCGGGACGCTCTGGGAAGAGGATGCCGGGATTTTCTCATCGGGATCGGCGGCAGCGCCACCACCGACGGGGGAACGGGCATGCTGGCCGCTCTTGGCTATGAATTTCTGGACAGCAGGGGACAGCCGGCCGCCCCGGGAATTGGGGAGCTGGACCGGATTGACCGGATCTGCGCGGCAAACCGTCTGCCGGAACTGGAGCAGTGCAGTTTCCGGATTGCCTGCGATGTTTCCAATCCCTTGCTGGGAGAGCAGGGTGCCGTCTGGGTATACGGACCCCAGAAGGGTGTGAGGGAAGAAGAAAAGCCGGTGCTGGATGCCAAAATGCTGCACTTTGCGGAAAAAACAGTGGAATATACGGGAAAAGACTGCAGAAATACGCCGGGAGCCGGGGCGGCCGGCGGACTGGGATTTGCCTTTTTGAGCTATTTCCCGGAAGCCCGTCTCCAGCCGGGCGCGGAGCTGGTGCTGGAGATTTTGGGGCTGGAACGGGAAATTGCGGAGGCCGATTTCGTGGTAACCGGAGAGGGAAGGCTGGACGCGCAGACTTCCATGGGAAAGGCCCCCGCTGGGATAGCCCAGATAGCAAAAAAATACGGGAAAAGGGTGATCGCCTTTGCGGGACAGATCGCCGAGGATGCCGGTGCCTGCCGTCAGGCGGGGATCGACGCCTGCTTTTCGATTCTGCCGGGCGTTCTGTCCCTGGAGGAGGCCATGCATCCTGAGACGGCGGAAAAGAATCTGAAAAGGACGGCGGAGCAGGTGTTCCGTCTGCTGTAGGCGCCGGCTTATGCCTGCCGGACCATCCGCCGATTTACCGCTAGTGTCAGACAGAGAAAAGCCAGCGCAAAGCTTCCCTGGATCAGAAAGCCCTGGGTGATGGTGGAGCGCAGGGGGCCGGTCAGGGCTGTATGGGTGCCCAGCTCCCGGTTGATGATCTCATACCAGTAGAAGGGCAGAAACCGGGAGAAGCGCAGCACATTTTCGCTGAGCAGTTCCAGCGGTACGAAGACGCCGCAGAGAAAACTGCATCCCAGCCCCAGGATGTTGGCCATGGCATTGATAGCATTGTCATCGTGAACAAGCGTGCCCACCAGAAAAGCCAGGGAGGCGGCGTCCGCCAGGAGCAGCAGAGTATTGGCCAGATACCAGGGCAGCAGGGCGTCCGTATAAAAATCGAGACTGCCGAAAAACAGGGGCAGTGCCATGCTGCAGCCCCAGAATACCAGGAACAGGAGCAGAAAGGCGGCGCTACCCTGCAGAAACTGTCCGGTGGGAGAGACCGGAGAGGCGTTCAGACGCATCCGGATGTCCCGGTTCCGGAAAGCCTTCAGAATGTAACTGACGCTGTAGATCAGAACAGCCAGAAACAGATAGGGAAGATACTGAAACATGGCGGCGTAGGTGTGGATCTCGGTCTTCCCGGTATCCAGAAGTTTTATGTCAGAGCCTGTGCCGGAAACGGAGAGTACCTTTTCCGCTGCCTGTTCCGGAGTAAAACCGGCGCTCTGGTAAATGCGGATCTGATTCAGAAAAGCATCGATCCTGCTGTTCAGATAATAGCCCTCGGTGGAGCCGGGAACGGCGGTTACCTGCAGGGAGGCGCTGCCGCCGGAAAATTCCTGCTGGAAATGCCCGGGGATCACCAGTACATACTGGATGCTGCGGATATACAGCGCTTCTGTGAGCGCTTCTCGGTCCAGGTCGGAGACCGTGACCTGATTATCTCTGGAGAGCATCTGGATGACCGCCCGGGACAGGGCTGTGTCATCCTGGTCCACAACGGCGATGGCTACGCTTTCCGGGTGGAACATTTCTTCCTGGCTTCCGCCGAAGACGTTGGCCGCCAGCAGACAGATGGCGGTAAAAATTCCGAAAAAGCCCAGCATGTAGGCGAGATTCCGCCGGATGATTTTCAGATATCCTTTAAATACTGTCATAACGCAGCCTCCTCATTCTCAGACATGCAAAAACAGTGAGTGCAAGGCAGAAGGCGGCCAGAAGCGCAAGGCGCGTTCCCAGCCTGCCCGCATCCTCATAGACCACCAGGCAGTACAGGGCATCGCTTATGAGGGCGGCGGGATTGATGCGGTTAAGCAGGGGAATGTTCTGCTCGATGATCTGTTTCATTCCGGCGAACATAAGCCCGGCCAGGAAACAGAGAACCAGCGGGATGATCACGGTCAGGAGCGTCTGGAAGCCCTCCCGGATCCGGGCGCAGCCGATGATGGCTCCCAGTGAGACGCCGGAGAGACTTCCCAGAAAGCAGATCAGCAGAATCATGCCGGGATTTCCCCGCAGCTCAATCTGAAGCACCAGGATCAGATAAGCCAGAAGCAGCAGCACGCTGGAAAAGTGAATGCAGGTGCCTGCGATCATGTCCGCGGTGACGATTTTCGCCTTGGGCACCGGGGCGATGGCCCTGCGGGCGCCTAGGGCGGAAAAGGATGCATTATTTTCATTGGACAGCGTGGCCCCCAGAAAGGTTCCGTAGAAACAGGCCATGGCAATCAGGGCGAAGAAATATTCCAGAACGCTGTCGTAGGTTTTTCCGCCAAGAGAGGCTGCTTCGGTATAGGATTGATATCCGGACAGGGCTTCCAGGGCAGCGGGGAGCTGCTCCGGACAGGTCCGGGCAATATCCTGGAGTATGGAAGCGTTTCTGTCAAAGCTTTCCATCAGGGAAGACAGCAGGGTCTCTTCTATGCCGCTGCCGGCTACCGTCAGGAAAGGGTTTTCTTCTTCGTAAAAAATGCCGCTGACGGTTCCGTCCTCCAGAGCCTGGACTGCCTCGGAGGATTCCATGGAAGCAAGGGACAGAAGACTGCCGTCCAGCTCCTGCAGGTATTCCGAAAACGCCGTATTTTCGGATACAGTAACGACAGCGGCAGGGATATCCGCAAAGGATTCTGTGCCGAGATTTCCAAAGGCCGCATAAAACAGAGTCGCCAGAATGATGGGGAAGCCCAGCCCCCAGAACATCAGGCCCTTTTCCCGAAGAATCTGTACCATGCGGCAGCGAATCAGATGAAGCATTTGTTATCCCTCCTACTAATCCCGCAGTTCTTTTCCGGTGAGTTCCAGAAATACATCGTTCAGCGTGGGCAGCTCCGAGAAAACCCTCCCGAAGGAAAGATCCGCGGATTCCAGATAGTGGAGCAGGCGGACCAGATTGTAGCTGGCACCGGTGAAGCGCACCTTCAGGGTGCGCTCTGCGTATTCGGCGGAGAAAACGTGGGGGAGGGCGCGGACGGCCTCCAGGTTTTCCTCCGGAAGATCAATGGCTTCTACCGTGACGGTCTCTCCGGTCTTGATCATGGATTTCAGCTCCTCGGAGGTGCCGGAGGCAATACAGCGGCCGTGATCCAGGATGGCGATCCGGGTGCAGAGCTGCTCCACTTCCTCCATATAGTGGGAAGTGTAGATGACAGTGGAGCCCTGGCGGTTCAGTTCCCGGATGCCTTCCAGGATCTTGTTCCGGCTCTGGGGGTCCACCGCTACCGTGGGCTCATCCAGGATGATCAGCCGGGGTCTGTGAGCGATGCCGCAGGCAATATTCAGCCGGCGGAGCAGGCCGCCGGAGAGCTGTCTGGGTCTTTTTTTTCGGTAGCTTTCCAGGCCGGCAAAGATCAGGGCATCCTCCACCAGGCGCCTCCGCCGTTCTTTATCCGGCACGTACAGGCCGCAGAAAAAGTCGATATTTTCCCAGACGGACATCTGGCCAAAGACGGCCACATTCTGAAAGACAACGCCGATCTGCCGGCGGATGTCATAGGAGACGGGCGTCATGGGACGGTCAAAAATCCGGATTTCTCCCCGGTCATATTTCAGAAGGGCCAGGAGACAGTTGAGGGCTGTCGTTTTTCCGGAACCATTGGGGCCCAGCAGACCGAAAATTTCCCCCTCCTGTATTTCAAGATTCAGATGATCCAGGGCCAGCGTGTCCCCGTACCTTTTTACCAGATTTTCTATTTGGATCATGGAAACCTCCCTGTATAGATTTCTTTACTGTCAGTATAGCGGAAAAGAAATCTCTGCTGTAGTGGGGGATGTCAGGAATTGGGATGACAAATGTCACAAGTGACGGAAATCCTTGCCAGGGACGAAGGAATCCGTTAAGATAAAAGCAGATTCGTGGGAGAAAGGCGGTGGAGAATATGGGAGCTCTGGCAGACCGGGGATTCTTTATGCTGTACGGAATCGGCGCGGCTGTATTCCTGGAGACAGGCACAGCGTACATTGCGGCCCTGTTTCTGTCCGTGGCCCTTTCCTGCCTTCCTCTGATTCTGCCGGGCAAATGGCAGGCAGGTGTTCTGCTGGCTCTGGGCTGCGCAGCCGCCTGCTTCTGGCCGGAGACGGCCGCGTTTCTTCCGCTGGTGTTGTATACGATCCTGGAGAGCCGCTGCCTGTGGGCCCTTCCCTTTGCAGCCGCGGCTCTGTTCCGGGGCTGCGTCAGAGGCGGGGAGACGGCTGTTTATCTGCTGGCCGGAGCGGCCGGGGCGCTGCTTTTGTGGGAGCGGAACCGGAGACTCACAGAGAAGGAGGCCAGGCTTCGCTGTGTTCAGGATGACAGCACGGAGCGCTCTCTTCTTTTAAAACAGCGAAACCGGGAGCTGCAGGCCAAGCAGGATTATGAAATCTATGCGGCGACTCTGCGGGAGCGGAACCGGATTGCCCGGGAGATTCATGACAGTGTGGGTCATCTGCTGGCCCGGTCCATTCTGATGACCGGGGCCGCGCGGGCGGTAAACCGGGAAGCCTCTCTGGAGGAACCCCTCCGTTCTCTGGAAGACACGCTGAAGGAGGCCATGGACAGTGTCCGGCGCAGTGTCCACGATCTTCACGGGGATTCCGTGGATCTGAAAGCCCAGACGGAGCAGCTGGTCCGGGAATTCCGGTTCTGCCCGGCCGTTCTGGACTACGATATGGGGGCGGGGGTGCCTGGCAGGGTAAAGTTCTGTTTTCTGGCGGTGCTGAAGGAAGCTCTGGCCAATGTGATGAAGCACAGCAATGCCGCGGAGGTGCGGATCGCCATGCGGGAGCACCCGGCTTTTTATCAGCTGGATATCCGGGATGACGGAACGGTCCGGAAAGAGCGGAAGATAACGGAAGGTATGGGCCTGCAGAACATGGAAGAGCGGGTGCGGAATCTGGGTGGTCTGCTGAAGATTACCCGGGAGAGGGGATTCCGGATCTTTATATCTATTCCAAAGGAGGAACAACAGCATGAGAATCGTGGTGATTGATGATGATCCGCTGATTGTGATGGCGCTGGAAACCATCCTGGGCGCCGGCGGAGAAGCAGTAATCTGCGGTTCCGGGCACAGCGGAGAGGAAGCGGAAAAGCTGTATGAGCGGGAGCGGCCGGATGTTCTGCTGATGGATATCCGCATGGAGGGCATGGACGGGCTGGAAGCGCTGGAGCGTATCCTGAAACGGTTTCCTGGGGCCAGGATTCTGCTGCTCACCACTTTTCTGGATGACGAATACATCATCCGGGCTATCCGGGCCGGGGCCCGGGGCTATCTGCTGAAGCAGGATTATGGAAGTATCCTGCCTGCCCTGCGGGCGGTGATGAGCGGACAGACGGTATTTGGCAGCGGGATCATGGCCAGGATTCCGGAGCTGTTTCAGAGAGAGGGCCGCAGGGAACGGAAGGCGGAGGGACTGAGCGAGCGGGAAAATGAACTGGTATCCCTGGTTGCCGAAGGATTATCCAACCGGGAGATCGCGGATGTCATGTGTCTGGGAGAGGGAACGGTGCGGAATTATCTCAGCAGTGTTCTGGATAAGCTGCATCTGCGGGACCGGACGCAGCTGGCCGTCTGGTACTACCGGGATATGCAAAGATAGCCGGAAGCCGGCGGGGAAAATTATCCCTGCCGGCTTCCGGCCATTTCCAGAAGTCTTCGGCTGATTTCTTCCAGGCGCTGGGCTCTGCGTCCCAGGACCCGGACGGCAAAGTCGCCCTCCATCAGCTCTGTAATCCCGCCCTCGGCATCCGAAAGAGAGGACAGGTACTCCCGGGCTTCCCGGAAATAATCCTCCGGGCTCTCCGGGCGGGTAAGAAAAAGATTCAGAAGATGCGTGTATCCTTCGTACATGCCAAGGCCGGCCATGTCGAAGCGGGCTGGTTCATAGCGGGTATTATCCCGGTAGATGAGCCTTCCGCCCCGGCGGATTTCCACCAGATTGTGGTAGAACCGGTAGGCGAAGGCTTCCCCGCTGGCGTAGCGGCCGCAGGAGAAAATTTCACTCATCTGAAAGGCGGATGTGTGATCTTCCAGCTGAATTTCCATGCGGTTTTCAAAGGCAGAATCCCTGAAAGGAATGGTGGGCTGGGGATTGAAGCAGAAAGCGGCGCCTGCGGACACCTGTACGGACGTAAATCGCTTTGCGCAGCCCTCCTTCATCTGGTGGATTTTGTCGTAGGACTGGGAGACGAATTCCAGGTCCGCGCCGGGCAGAATCTCAAAGCGGAAATCCTGCCGGTCCCCGTCCATGATCCCGGCGGAGGCGGACAGCAGCATGACCTGAATGCCCCCGCCCTTTTTTTCAAAGGGGAGCATGATCTTGTAGGGAGCTGTAAAAGCCGTGTCCCGGAGATACGTTTTTCCGTCCCTGCAGGCAGCCTGCAGGCGGAGACTGGATACTTTTCCGAACTGGTTTGTTTCCATAGAACTTACATTCCTTCCAGCAGCACATTTTCCTTGATCCAGGCGATCACCTCGTCCACATGCTCGCCGCCGCGGATGTTGGTGAAAATGAAGGGACGGTCTCCCCTCATTTTTTTAGAATCCCGCTCCATAACCGAAAGGTCGGCGCCCACATAGGGGGCAAGGTCAATCTTGTTGATGACCAGCAGATCCGAGCGGGTGATGCCCGGTCCGCCCTTCCGGGGGATTTTATCGCCCTCGGACACATCGATGACAAAAAGCGTAGCGTCCACCAGTTCCGGAGAGAAGGTGGCGGACAGGTTGTCGCCGCCGCTCTCAATGAAGAGCAGCTCGATATCGGGGAAGCGCTCCAGCATCTCGTCCACGGCCTCCAGGTTCATGGAAGCATCCTCGCGGATCGCAGTATGGGGGCAGCCGCCGGTCTCCACACCGATGATGCGCTCCCGGGGCATGACGCTGTTTTTCGCCAGAAATTCCGCGTCTTCTTTCGTATAGATATCGTTGGTGATAACGCCGATACTGTAATCCTTGGACATTTTGCGGGTCAGAGCTTCGATGAGGGCCGTTTTGCCGGAACCCACCGGGCCTGCCACGCCGATTTTTACGTATGACATTTTGCTTATCCTTTCTATGACATGTATAATCTTGAGTACAGCGTCTCGTGCTGAATGCTGCGCAGATCAAAGGCCGGGGTGGAGGCGCAGAGCATTTCTTCCCCGGCATTTTCCGCCTCCGCCAGGATTTCCCCGAACAGGGAATACAGATCGGACAGCATCCGCTGTCCCTCCGTCTGACTTAAGGGGATCAGCTTTACGCAGTTGGTAACCATGGCAGAAGCCTGGGCGTACAGAAAATTCAGAAGGGCATCCGTCAGTGGGATCCCGGCGCAGGCGCAGACGGCTCCATAAGCGCAGGGATGGCAGAGGGTTTTCTTCGGCCCGGTTGCCAGATACTCCTGAAAGAACCCGCTGGTCCAGGGGATGTCCATTTTGCTCAGGGTTTTTATAAAACGGCTGCCCAGGCGCCGGGAAGCATCCCGGATCTCAAAGGACACCCGGGAAGCCTCCAGAATATCCTCCAGTTCGGACAGCTTTTCGGCCCGGCAGTCTCTGGAAGCCTCATAGGCCAGGCGCGCGGCCAGCAGATCCGTGTACAGAAAATTGTACCGGAGGCGTCTCCGGATGTAGTCCTCCGCCCCGGCAGCATCCTGGACCAGACCCTTCTGGATATAGGTTTCCAGTCCGTAGGAATGGGAGTAGCCTCCAATAGGAAACAGAGAGTCATTGATCTGCAGAAGCAGAAAATGACTCTTGAGATTTTCAGTCTTCATAGATGATACCTCAGTGATGATGGTGGCCGGGGGCCCCGGAGGAAATCCTCCGGTCAAAATCCAGCTTTTCTCTGGCCCGCTCCGCGGTTACTCCGTGCAGCTTTGAAAGCATCTGCAGCATCGGTTCGTTGTAGGGCGTAATAAAAGAATAGGCGTCCTTCCCGTAGAACAGGGGAGCGTGGCGGTTGCCGATTTCATAGCACACCTTTGCCGTCATAAAGCCGTGATCCGGGGCCACCCGGACGCGGATGACCTCGCAGGGCGGGATGCGCACGGCGATGACGCGGTCCGCGTCCTCAAAGAGAATATCTCCCTCCTGCAGGCCTCTGGTCAGCACGGAATCATCCATGCGGATGCCCAGCTCCGTCCCCGCATCGGTGGTCTTTTTATGGATTTTTTTAAAGGCATCGTCCCAGTCGATGTCCACATATTCAACTTTTTTGCCGGATACCTTCTGAGAATCCAGCTTTCCGATAATTTTTTCGCAGATCATAGGAATCCTTTCCTTCTTACCACATTCCGATTATCATCAGAAGCCCGGGGATCCAGGCAGTGATTACGCCCTCAATCACCTGCAGGACGGGCACAAATCTGCCCAGCTTTTTGCCGCAGATGTCTTCCACAAAGGAAGTTCCCCAGAGGATGGCCCACAGATACCAGATAACAGCCCAGCGCCAGTCGGCGGTGACGCCCAGAGCGGTGCTTCCGGTGAGGCCCTCAATGGTTCCAAAGACGATGGCGTTGACAGCCACAAAGGTAGAGAACCAGGCGAAGGGAATGGGGCTCAAGTTCTTCAGCTTTACAAAAGCCACGAACAGATAGGTAAAGCCGAACAGCAGGCCGGTTCCGGCAGCGTAGTAATTTCCCTGCACCAGATTTACGGCGTTGATGAAAATAGACAGGCCGCCGGTTAAAATATTCATAACGGCCGCGGACTTTCCGTCCACCTTGTAAAGGGTGCACATACCGTTGTTGATCAGTACGATACCCACAAAAAGCAAGCAGACACCTAACATAATAATTTCCTCCTCATTTCGTAATGATAAAAAGCCGCCGGGATCTTTTCCCGGCGGCTTGCTGGTTTAAAACAGGCTGTAAAGCTGTGCCAGGGGCAGCTTGTCAGCGGGTTTGGAGGTGATGTGTTCTCCGTCTACACGCACCTCGTAGGTTTCCGGATTTACAGTGATCTCCGGCGTCCGGTCATTGAATTTCATATCCTTTTTACCGATGCTGCGGCAGCCGGATACGGGAACTACCGTCTTCTCCAGACCGTATTTGCTCTTTACATCTTCCTCCATGGCAGCCTTGGACACGAAGGTCAGGCAGGAGGCGTATTTTGCCCTGCCGTGGGCGGCGAACATGGGCTTGTACATCACCGGCTCACAGGTGGGAATGGATGCGTTGGCATCTCCCATCTTGGAGGCGATGATCATGCCGCCCTTGATGATGATATCCGGCTTGATGCCGAAGAAGGCCGGATTCCACAGAACCAGATCGGCAAATTTTCCGGTTTCTACAGATCCTACATAGGAAGCCACGCCGTGGGTAATGGCCGGGTTAATGGTATATTTGGAAATATAGCGCTTCACGCGGAAGTTATCGTTTCCGTGGCCCTCATCCTCCGGGAGCGGTCCGCGTTCGCCCTTCATCTTGCTGGCAGTCTGCCAGGTGCGGGTAATGACCTCGCCCACACGGCCCATGGCCTGGGAGTCAGAGCTCATCATGCTGAATACGCCCATATCCTGCAGAACATCCTCGGCGGCGATGGTCTCGGGACGGATACGGGAATCGGCGAAAGCCACATCCTCGGGAATCCGCTTGTCCAGATGATGGCAGACCATCAGCATGTCCAGATGCTCGTCCAGGGTATTGACGGTGTAGGGCATGGTGGGATTGGTGGAGGAAGGAAGTACGTTGGGAGCCGCAGCCGCCCGGATAATATCGGGAGCGTGTCCGCCGCCGGCGCCCTCCGTGTGGTAGGTGTGGATGGTACGTCCGGCAATGGCTGCCAGGGTATCCTCCACACAGCCGCCCTCGTTCAGTGTATCGGTGTGGATGGCCACCTGCACATCGTAGTCATCGGCCACATTCAGGCAGTGATCGATGGCCGCCGGTGTGCTGCCCCAGTCTTCGTGGAGCTTCAGGCCCATGGCTCCCGCCTTAATCTGTTCCACCAGAGCCTTCTCGTCGGAACAGTTGCCCTTGCCCAGAAGACCGATGTTCATGGGATATTCCTCCGCGGCCTTC
>ERZ1643246.1723-NODE-1723-length-22953-cov-6.609136_pt1 | contig 22953 bp, 18 predicted proteins | sample MGYA00579265_ERZ1643246 | MGnify/ENA primary metagenome ERZ1643246 (study PRJEB29033, sample SAMEA4952261) | chicken gut metagenome | biome: Broiler Chicken; feature: Gastrointestinal Tract; material: Caecum | place: Ireland | collected 2018 | study: Broiler...
TCGCCCTCAGAAATATATTCTGCTGCTTGGCTGCCGCCTCTTTCGCCTCCGCCTTTGTGCTGGCTGTTATGCCTGCAATGGAGATGAATTCATCAAATACTTTATTTACGGTTCCTGTTCCGAGGATGATCTGAAGCTGGCCCGACGCCTCGAATACCCCCTTTACTCCCTCTACATTTTCTATGGCTGTCTTATCCGCCTTGCTGTTGTCCGCTATGACAAGACGGAGCCTTGTTGCACAGTGTGCGGCAGACACAATATTCTTGCTGCCTCCCACTTTGTCCAGAATTTCCTGCGCGGTCTTTCTGTAATCCATGGTAACTCTCCTTCCTTGTATGTAATCGTTATCACATTTCCATGTAAAATAATACCGGCAAAACCTTATTTTGTAAAGGTAAATTTTGCCGATATTTTACATATTTTTTTGTGCATATTTAACTAATAAGAAATCGTTATCACATTATATCATTCTGCAGCTGTTTTTCTTTTCACATATTCATCCATTGTGTCCGCGATCATCTTTGAACACTTCACTGCTTCCACCACCGTCTTCGCGCCGGTCACTACATCCCCTGACGCAAAGATCCCTTTCATGGTTGTCTCCCCATGCTTATCTGTCTTAAGCAGCCCCCGATCATCTACCTGCAGTTCCTTATCCCGGTTGACAATCCTGTCCTGAGGTCCCTGGGATATAGAGACAATTATGCTGTCCGCCGGAACAAACCTTGCGGTTTCTTCTTTTTTTATCATCTCTCCATCATCCGCCCACTCAACATCACAGACGATAACTCCGTCGTCTCTTATCTCAATCGCTGTCTGAAGAAGCTCAAACTTCACCCCGTCAATCTTCGCATACTCCACTTCTTTCGGAGACGCAGCCGGAATCTCGGTGATCGAATACACGGTCACATGCCGGGAACCTTTTCTGACAGCCGTTCTGGCGACATCCATAGCCGCATTTCCCGCACCGATCACCACGACATTCTCTCCCAGATCATATACGTCCGGATTATTCAGATAATTGATCCCATAGTGGACATTTCCATATGTCTCTCCGGGAATATTAAGACTGCGGGGGCGCCATGTTCCGGTTCCGATAAATACCGCATCATAGCCGTCTTTAAGCAGATCATGCACTCCGATGGATCCTCCCAATGCAAAATTCGGTCTGAAGAGAATCCCCAGTTCTTTCATCTTAGTATAATATCTATCCAGGATAGATTTTGGCAGTCGAAACTCCGGAATGCCATATCGCAGGATGCCTCCGATCTTCTCGCGGACTTCGAAAATCGTCACCTTATATCCTCTGCACGCCATCCGTATAGCAATGGTAATCCCGGCCGGTCCGGCGCCTACTACTCCGATACGGTGTCCGTTCCATGGCTTTTTGTCCAGTATCATCTTGTCGAAACAAGTATCCGAAATATAGTTTTCTATAGAAGATATATGTACCGGTTCCCCTTTGATTCCTTTTACACAGTGTCCTTCACACTGCTTTTCATGGTCGCAGACAAGAGAACAGATGACAGAAAGCGGATTATTCTCAAATACCATCTCCGCCGCATCCGTCATCTGTCCATCCAGAAACATCCGGATCATGGCAGGAACAGGCGTACTGATCGGACACCCTTCCATACATGCCGGTTTCTTACAGTTCAGACATCTCTTTGCTTCATCGATCGCGTGTAATCCCATTTTCATAAACCTCCCATATTTCTACCATCTAAATACTTCCGCCATCTGAATATTTCCACATATTCAGTTTGACACAAGGATATGAAAAGTCAACGATCGTTATTTTATTAACCCCGCTTTTTCTGTGTTATCAAAGGAATTTACCTGTATTTTATAAAAAACAGGGTATTGTATTAAAACAAAAACAAAATTTTCCATCTCTTTCAGGCAATACTGATTTTAATTTAACAAATCCCGTTTCCTTTCACTAATTGAAAACCGAGTTTCATCTCAATAGGAATCTTCTCTCCCCGCTCAATCACGTCCAGGAGAAGCTCCGCTCCCCGGATTCCGCTTGTTTTATACCCGAAATGAACAGTGGGGATTCCTCCTGTCACTGCTTTTAAAAACTGATTGTCACCAAACCCTGTCACCCTGATTTCTGAATTATTCAGAATATACTGCATCCTTCTTCCTGAATCCAGCGCGAACTGGGGAACAATCTGCCTGCTGTGAGCCAGCAGCGCCTCAATCGCTCCTGCCGCTATAGTATCCGTTGCGCAGGATATGACAGTGATATCCTTTTTCTGCTCCAGAAGATCCAAAGCGGCCTGATATCCTGCATCCATCGTAAACTCCGCCGTTCTGGTGTAGTCCTTTTCTATCTCTATCCCTTCTGATCTTAATCCTGAGCGAAATCCGTCCTCGCGCGCCACTCCGACCGCCTTATCTTCCTTTGTCACCCCGATGTACGCAACTTTTCCACATTTCTCACCCTTACTCACTTTTTTCAGTTCTGCCGCCACAAGTTTTCCCATGGCTTTTCCCGCTCCGTGATCGTCATGATAGATGCAGTTGGCATACCTGGTATACTGTCCTATCACTACCACCGGAACTTTTGAACTCTTCAGGAATCTCCTGTGTTCCGCCGTAATGACCGTTCCGATCAGTATGATGCCGTCCACCGGATAGTTTTCAAACAATTTCAGATAGGTGATTTCTTTGACCGGATCATTGTCCGTACTGGCAAGAAGCATCTGATACCCTCTTCCTGAGAGTACCTGCTCGATTCCTGCGGTAACCCGGCTTATGGACTCCGAATTGATCTTCGGAACTACCACACCGACAAGGCACGCCTTCTTCGTGCGCAGGATCCTTGCCTGAGCCGACGGCTGATATCCCGTCTCCTGGATTACTTTCCTTATCTGTTCTTTCTTCTCGGCGCTGACATAACCGCCGTTTAGATATCTGGATACGGCAGCGCTGGAAACTCCGGCAAGCTGCGCGATCTCCTTGATGGTCATGACCATTTCCTCCCGTAAAATATTATTCTCCTTGTATTTCTACAAGTATAACATATATAAAAGGCAATTCATTATAAAAAAAGAAAAACACCGGAGCAGACTAAAAATATACAGCCCCGGTGCATTTCATCATATTTTCGTTTTGAGTTCTTTAAAATACTGATCCGCAAGTTCTTTCCAGTCGTTCCACTTATCGTCATTTCTCCGGTCTGGCAGACGATAGTTCTCAGTAAGATATTTTCCAATATAATCCGTCACCTTTCTGGCTCCGTGAATATTGAGATGATCGCCTCTGTCATAGCTGTCCTTCTTCCAGTCAATCCCGATCTCCCTGTAATTCATATTCATATCCACGTACGGGATCTGATTTTTTGAAGCATACTCTTCCAGCGCATTATGCTTCTTACGGTCATAATTTTTTGGTGACGGGGCGCTGACAAGTAAAAAGTCGGCTCCGTTTTCCCTGCAGAGTTTTCGTATCTTTTCCATATAAACTTTCACGATCTCGGGAATTTCCGACTTGTCTTTCGTCTCTTTCATATATTCCTCATCGCCCTCATATGACACCACCTTATTGCGTATCTCGAACCCTTTATAACTGTTCTTAAGTCCGCCCGGTCCGTCAAACAGCGCTTTCCATGCATTATGATACCGGAATACCGGAAAATAATATCCCAGCGGTTCTGTCAGGGAAAGCTGAACATTTTTCAGGAATCCCGGATCTCTGAACATTGTATTCGTCTCAAAGAGCACCAGTTTCGGCGACTGTGTTTTAAACGCAGTTTTCAATATGTAATATGTCTCCTGTATCCGCTGCCCGGGCTGTCCGCAGTCATAGGCTGCAATCCCCGTCTTCTCCCAGAGATCCATCGGGGAAACCGACGTATAACTCTCACTGTCTCCTGCTACCAGCACATCGATGGTCTGTTCCGGCTCTTCACTTACCGATGCAAATACCCTGCTGCGTCCTTTTACCGCCCCGGGCATCTTTCTGGCAAGAAGCTGTATTCCGACGGAACACGCCCACAGCAGAACAAGAAATCCCACTAAAAACAAAACAATCTTTTTCGCTTTTTTCAAATCTGCCTCCTTCACTGTCTTCTGTCAAAATCCTGCATATATCATATCTATCACCTGATATCCGTCTCCGTATGCGGCTATAACGATCACCGCCAGCATAAGGGCATAGTAAAGACTCCACCGGATAAATACCGGTTTTCTCTCCAGGCTCCCTCTTACATTAAGTCCTCGTTCCTTTACAGATCCCACAATAGCCACCACTATGCATCCTGCCGCAACGGCGATAAAATCCGCTCTGCTCATTCCCAGCTCCAGGAGACTCCCGTCCATAATATTTCCCGGATCAAAATTCCGGAATATGCTCCGGAACATATAGATGCCCGCGCGCAGCCCGTCAGCCCGGAAGAACAGTTCCCCTGTAAATATGATCAGCCACGTCTTGGCGATCCTTGCATATTTAAGCCCTATGGACTTTTCGCTGATATGAAGAGCTTTCAGTATCCGATCTCGCACTGGCTCCACTGCGATTCCCAGCAGGATCAGAGTAAAATAGTACATACCGTAGAAAATATAACTCCATCTCGCGCCGTGCCACAATCCGTTGCACAGCCAAACCGGAAAAAGCGCCATGGCTGATGTTCCCAGCATCGTCACATATCTGCCGAAATGTTTTCTTCCGTACTGATTCCACCGTTTTACCGGCGCGGACATGGAAACCGGATAAAAGATGTAGGTCTTAAACCATGTTCCAAGCGTAATGTGCCATCTTCTCCAGAACTCCGCCGCACTCTGCGCACAGAAAGGCTGACGGAAATTTTCCGGCAGCGTTACGCCGAATAACTGCCCGCTTCCGATAATAATGTCCATACATCCGGAGAATTCCATATATAGCTGTACCGTATATGCCACTGCGGCAAATACTACCATAACTCCGCTGTACGACGTATAATTTCCGAATATGGCGTCTACGCCGATGGCCAGCCTGTCCGCGATCACCTTTTTCTTGAATAATCCCCAGAATATCCGGATATATCCGTTTGTCAGATTATTTACTTCCAGAGGTTTTCCGCTGTACAGCGCATCGCATGTATCCGAGTGCCGGCAGATGGGTCCCTCCATGATCTGCGGGAAGAATGCCAGGAACAGGGCCGTCTTTTCCAGTTTTTCCTCGGCCCGTATCTTTCCCCAGTACACATCCGCCATATAACCGATGGCCTGCAGCGTGTAGAAAGAGATACCGACAGGCATGAGGATCTTTTTCTCTTCCAGAGTAAACGGAAGCATACCGTCAAAGATTCCGGTCACATTTCCCACAAAAAAATTATAGTATTTCAAATACGCAAGAACACCGAGAAGAACCAGCACACCAAAGGTCAGAGCCCGTCTGGCTTTCTTTTTCTCCGGACGAAGCCAGTTCACCCAGATTGCAACGCAGTGTACGAATACGGTCGTCCCCAGCAGATATACGATCAGCTTCCCACTGAGCAGCCAGAAAAACAGATAACTGAATGCCAGAAGTACTCTTCCCCGCCATCTTTGGGGAGCAGCCTGATATGCCGCCAGGCACAGCGGCAGAAATACAAACCCGTATACCATCGATTGATAAGCCATATGCTAGTTCCCCTGAAGTCTTAATACCATATTATAGATTGCCTCTGCCGAGTTAAAGTTATCCGGCGTCATCTCCGACGCTCCGATCTCAATGCCGTATGCATCCTCCAGTTCAGACACCAGAGTGATCACGCCAAAAGAATCCAGAATTCTCCCGTCGATCAGCGCTTTCTCATTTTCATAGTCAATACTGTCATCAATCTCTCTTAATATGTTCATCAGTTTTTCCATTGTAATATTCCTCCTCTGATATCATTGTTCTGTTCCGGCATATTCCAGCCCCATGTGTCCTGCTGTTTTCTCAGGATCTTCCAACCTCCGCCGCTGTCATATGATACGACAGCCGGCAGAGCGTGGCTCAAAAAGAGAGCCATACCTTCCATAACCGAATACGCTCCCGTACGCTCAAATACAAGCACTCTTCCGGTTCGCACATCGGCAAGTTCCACATCGCTGCACAGGACGTCGTTCATAGTGCACAGAGAACCGCATACGGTCCATTTCTTTTTCGTTCCTCGGTCTTCGCCCGGTATGATCTGTATCCCCGGATGATACATGCCTCTGATCTGCCCGTCATAATTAATCTGATGATTCCCTCCGTCCACAATACAGTACTGCGTATCTCCGTTCTTTTTTACGTCCCGAATCTCGGTCAGATAATATCCGCACTCCGCCGCGAATGCCCTTCCCAGCTCTATCGTCACATTTCCATTCCACTCCATGGAGCGGATAGCTTCCTTAAGTTCCCCAAGGCCATCGTCTGTGTATGTCTCCGCCTCTTTCCCGATAAAATATGGCACCGCTGTTCCAGGTCCGTATTCCAAATGTCTGATTTCCACATTCCACTCATCTCTGATCTTCTGCAGAAAACGATCCAGCATCTGAAGCTCCTGACGGAACTGTCTGATATGGCGCTTCTGTGTTCCGGAAAAATAGTGTATCCCTTCAATCTCAAGGTACGGGCTCATATTTACAATGCTCACGATACTGCGCATTGTTTCTTCATCCATACCGAACTGACTTCCATTAGTCAGTCTCGGATACAGCCTGAGTGTTTTCATATGAGTGTCACTCCACTCCAGAAAATAGTGGAGCTGTCTGACAGACTCAACCGTATACCGACATTTTTCTCCATAGATCTCCAGTATCCGGTAAATATCCTCCTTTTTCTTGAGCACACCGGAGATAAAGAGCTTCTCCGGCGGGATTCCCAGACTTCTGCAAATCTCGAATTCTCCCATGGAGCACACCTCGATACGATCCGCCTGCTCCGCCATCTGTTCTGTAAGAAACGGGTTTGCCTTCATCGCATAGCATAGTCCTGTCTCTTTCCCCAGCGCCTTTCTCAGTCTGTCCGTCTGTTTCTTAAGTATATCAAGATCAAATATATAGAGCGGAGTTCCATAGCGTGCCGCCGCATATTCCAACTGTTCCTTTTTCATACATACTCCTTTCTGAGATAGCTGCGGTCAATCTTCCCGTTTTTATTGATGGGCATGACCTCCAGCCGGATCAATTTTGGCGGTATCATGTAGACGGGAAGCTTTTCTTTCAATTTCTTTCTGATTCCGGCAGATTCGATCTCCCCTGTATAGAATCCCAGTATCCTGTTTTTCTCCTCCTCAAATACACAACAGCTCCTCTGAACATTCTCCACGGCATTCATAGCGCTTTCGATTTCTTCCAGTTCGATCCTGTGACCCATATGTTTGATCTGGAAATCTTTTCTCCCGGCGAATATAAGCCGGCCTTTCCCGTCATAATACCCCATGTCACCGGTTCTGTAGATTCTCTGGAGTTCGCCTCCTCCGACAGGATACATGACAAACTTCTTTTCCGTCTGCTCTTTGTTTTTGTAATATCCATGTGCAAGTGATTCTCCTGCCACACAGATCTCACCCTGTCTGCCCGGCACCGCGATCTCACATTCTTCTTCATCAAGAAGAAATACTTTCCTGCCTGGAAATGCGTTTCCGATCGGAATCTTCTCATCATCCCCATATTCACGTGTAATCGGATAATAAGTACAATTACATGTGATCTCTGTCGGACCGTAAAGATTGACAAATCTTACATGCGGCATAGCTTCCTGCCACATTCTGAGCTGCTTCGGCGGCATGGCCTCGCCGCTGAACATGATCTTGTTCACGTATTCCGGCACACGGTATTTCAGCCCCTTTAAAGAGGATACAAGCGTCAGCGCCGAAACAGCCCAGGTCAGTACAGTAACTCTTCTCTCACAGAGATAATCCAGAAGTCTCGGCGGCGTGGAAAAATATTCTTTCGGAATCAGCGCCAACTCCGCTCCTGTCATCAGTGAAGAATAAATATCCTTTACCGATACATCAAAGTCAAAGGGCGCCTGATTGCCGATCACATCTTCACCGGTAATCTTAAATATCTCTGTAAAGTGTGTGATAAACCGGATAACTGCACCGTGACTTACCACAACCGCTTTCGGCGTTCCTGTAGAACCGGATGTGAACAAACCGTACAGAATATCCGTTTCCTGTGCTTTCTCACGGATTTCGAACAGTCTGTCCGCCTGCACATCTTCTTTTAAAAGTTCTTCCGCAAGAACGCTTCTGTTCCCGTACATTTCGGTTATCTCAGATATTTCAGACGTCAGATACCCCTGTGTTTTCCTGTCTGTTATGATGATCTCCGGATCCAGCGTGCGGAAGATCTTCTCCAGACGTTCCGGCGGGTTGTCCGGATTGACCGGAACATAAAAGCATCCCGCATAGACAGCCCCTAGCATCACTGCAAGTGTGAGCGGACTTTTCTCCATCATCACCGGAACCGGATTTCCCGGCGGTACAAACCTTGTGATACCGCTTCCGATCCTCTTTGCCATCACAGTCAGTTCATACCATGAAAGCGACTGCTGCCCGTCTGTCACTGCCGTGCTGTATCTGCGGCGTTCCGCCGTCTGCTCCAGGAAGTCGAGAACACTGCTTTTCGTCTCTATTCGAATGGTTTTCGTCATATTGTCACCTCTTATCTTTAAGATGGGTTCATTATGATTGATCTTTTTTAATATGTCTTGTAAAGATTCTTAAGGTATTTTTAAATAACTGTGTATATAAATTAAAAAAAGGAACCCCCGAAGAGTTCCTCTTTCCAATCAATTATAATCGTTGTTTATTCTTCAAATTCAATGATATATCCGACTTTTCCGCCCAGCAGCTCCGGATAATTTCCTGCCAGATCTTCTGAAGAGTCGTTCAAATACCATGTACCTGATACATAAAACAGATTCATTACATTCTCTATGACAGCCCCGTCAACTCCTGAGCCTGTATCAGTGTAACTCGGCTCGCCGCTATACCAGTATGGCATACAGAACGAGTCGCTGCTGTTCAGGCAGTCACCGATAAACTCATTTTCCTCATTTACCCAATAATAATCTGTACCTGTATCATCACGTCTTCCGCCCAAATAGAAATGTATATTGGTATAATTTCCAAGCATATCCGTTATATACTGATATTCTTCCGGGGAACTGATTCTGGCAAGATAACCGCCCTGTTCCTGACACCGATACATCGCCTCTTCCCATGAGCAATCGTCAATGACAACCTGATACCTGTGAATTCCGGGATCATCCGACTCCGGCTCCGCATCAACGATCGTTGTAATACGATAGTAAGCCGTATCAGATTCAACACGGATTTCGCCTCCCACCGTAACATTTCTTCCAGCGTATTCATTCATGGAATACATGCTTCCGTCATCAAAATACATTCTGTCAACATTTTCTACAAGTACGTCTTTCTCCTGAGCGTTATCCCATGCATAAATATTCAGAGTTTCCGGCAGCTGAAGACATTCCCCATACTCATCTACTGTTCCCGAAAGTTCTACATAGCTGTTGACTACAGCATTAATATCAACCATTGACATATCTATTGCATCTTCTGGTTCTTCCTCTGTCTGATCTTTATTTTCTTCTTCTGGTTCAGTTGAACCAACCGCAGGTCCGGCAGGATCTCCGGGATCAGGATCATTGTAACCGCCAGTGGTATTGGTACCATAAGAATACCCGGAAGAATACCCGCTGAATTGGGATACGATTAAGGCAAAAATTGCAATGCATACTACTGCTGTCACGATCGCCATAATAATTTCTTTCTGTTCATTTTCCTTTGGAGCCTGATACAGTGGGTTATCTTTGAGAGCTACAATCTTTCCGCCACTCCCGGTAATCTTATTTTTGTTTTTCTTACCAAGTGCCATGATACCTGCCTCCTATTCTACTGATACAGTGTTTGACTGTATTAATGACTGAATGCGGGCCACACGGTCTTCGCTGGCCGGATGGCTGCTTGCCAGATTCGCAAATAATCCCTTCGGTTTGGCAGACGGAAGAGTAGACAACAGCTGACAAAGGGCATCTCCATATCCGAGTCTGCATGAAAATTCATCTGCCTGATACTCATTTCCCCTGCTGGTTTTCATACAGAGGAGTACGCCTATCTGTGTCCAGATTCTGTTAAAAGCACGAATGACTATAACTGTCAGGAATCGCGAAACTGCACTGACCATACGAACCCAAAATCCATTGTCGCTTCTCATAAACGATGAAGATATGGCAATAATAACGTCCATCACAATCGCTGCGAGCTGAAACATGTAACAAATTCCGGCAACTACTGTGTTTCCGATCGCTACTACCAGGATACGATCTGTATCTTTATGAGCTAAATGTCCAAACTCATGCCCAAGTGCTGCTTTTATCTCCGCATCGCTCCAGGACAAAAGACCTCTTGTTACACATACTGTTCTTCGTCCTGTCGCAAAGGCATTAGGACATTCGTCTTCATTGATAAATAATCTCACGTCACTTGAAATCGAAGGATTCTGTTTCTTTGCTTTATAATAAACTTCCCTGTACAGAGGTTCCAGACGTTCGATCACTGCCGCATCCTGTATTTTGGTGCAGCCATTTTGCCGACGGAGTATATACTCTCCAATTGGAGATACTGCGATAGATATTGACGCTATGTAAAGCAGAAGCGCGGCGATCATTCCCCATCCGACAGGAAGGGCAAACATTGCAGTCACGAATACGCCGATCAGCAGGACATTGAGCACGAGATAAATGCACAGAGGTATATTCTCCTTGTTTCCCAGCCGGATCAGAAAATCCATAAAATAAAAACTTCGGATACCTTCCGGTTTCTGCGTAGGAAGTTTCGTATAATCATAATTTCCATTATCTGTTGATTGTTCCGCCTTATTAAAATTCTGCTGTTCGTTATATGACCGATTTATATTCTGTTGTACAGTCTGTGTCTGATTCACATTCTGTTGTACACTCTTCGGCTGCTTTATGTTCTGCATCTGTTTCGGTGCGGCTGCCGCTTCTGCTGCTTCAGACTTCCTGACTATCTTTGCGCCACAGTTTGCACAGAACAGATCATCATCATCAATCTGTTGTCCACAATTCTTACAATACATCTCCTACCCTCTTCTTTCCTATAGCTTTTGTACGTGTCTTTCTGAGTAATCTAACAGGCGGCCCTACAGACTTTGAAGAGCTTCCTCAATCTGATCCTGATATGCATCAAACTCATAATATATTTGTTTCATCTGTGCATATTCTCCAAACAGCTTCCGCAGTAATTCTGTCTTGCCACTGATACTAAGTTCACAATCTCTGGCAATCTGCTTTTTCTTCCTTTCGTTAGACACAAACACATATGCAGCGTACAAGATTCCCAGAACAGCTCCCGCTGCAAATAACGGATTCAGGGCAATTGCGGCGATAATAGCAGCAACCACAATTCCAATCCCCACAAAGGCACCGATATATTTTATCTGTGAAATCTTTTCCTGCTTCTGTGCTTCATAGAATGAGACAATTTTCCCTTCCTCACCCGTCTGATCTTGAAAATCTGCTGTCGTTCGATATTCTCCCAGCGTAATCGGATGCAGATCTGTATCCAGACTATGGTAATCATCGGCATACTTCTGCATTCCCTTTTTCTGAAGTGTACCGGTAAGCATAAACATATTTTTGCGAGCTTGTCCGTTCACGTCCTCAGATTTCCTGCCGTACACCCATCCAATCATTTCGCGGATCAGATCCAGTGCTTTTTCACGGCGCTCCTTCTCCTGACGGAACAACTTATCTGCCTGTTCCACATCTCCCTCGCAGCGGATAATGATCTCGTTTCTCTCAATCTCATCGTAAACCGCTGCTTCCTGATCATTGGGTTTTTCAATCTCTTTGTCGATAAATTTGCTCAGATATTCATTCTTCTCAATTTCACTTACATTTGACACATCCAGGATAAATTGCAAAATTTGAATATTGTTCTGGGCGAGCATTACCATATCTGATATTTTCTGAAAATCATCACAGCACTTCTGGAGAAGGTTAAGCTGCAGGGTATATCCCGGGCTTAATGCTCTTAGGTTCTGCTCGATCAGATCAATAATATCAGATTCTCTGAATCCCTCAGCCTGTGCGCTCACCGCTATAACCTTATTGATAAAGCTGTATATCTCATATTTTGTATGATCGTCAACCTGTTCTTCAATTGTCTTGCTCAACAGAGAGAACAGCATAAGAAATGTTTCTTCATCGCTTCCCTTCAGATCACATTCCTGATATATGGAAAACCATTTCAGAGCGGCTTCCTCTCTTTTCATCCGTATATTAAACAGCATATAAAAAATTGAGCTGTTCTTCTTATCCAGATGGATTGCCCGATCCACCGCCCGGTCAGCCAGATCCCGATCATCGTTTTTCCATGCCATAATGCTTAACAGCACACATGTCAGCCAGTAATCCGGAGTTTTCAGATGCTGCTTTTCCACGGACTTATAGATTGTCTCATCAGAGACCATCTGCACATTCATATTATCCATAATACCCTGAACAATCTTTCTGACCGTCCGGTAATTTCCAAATTCATAATATTTTTTATTATTGCACTCACGTATTTTCTTATTAGCAAGTTCCATCTGCTTGAACCTGACATATAGCTGATCGATCTCTCCCTGAACTTCATACGCATCCAAGATCTTTCCATGTGCATTATCAATCGCACGCTTTCCTTCATTCATGGTCGTAACCACATAATTTCTGAAATTAATCAGCGACTGTGCAGCATTATTGACACCATTCTGAATTTCCCATAGCTCAGCGTTCAACTCCTTATTTATCCGCTCCTGACGGCTCAACTCCGCGCGAAGTTCATTTATATTACTCATAATGATCTCCTCCCTCGTTCTCCTCATAGTAGGAAGCAGCCACGGCACGTCTGCTCCCCCATTCTCTCAACTTTAATACAGCATCAGGATTTGTCTGCGAAAATGGGATAACACGCCGAAATACTGATTTCATATAATCCGGTGTTACTGCTTCATCCCCCTCTCTTAGGGCAGTTTCAGCAATTTCTTTTATTACATATTCAATATCGGAGTAGGAAAATCCTTCTGACAGTTCAACCAGCCTTGCAAGCAGATCCTCTTCCAGACGGAAGTGCAGGCACTGCCATGCATATTGAACTATTACTTCCCTGCGTTCTTCCTTCACAGGAAGATCAACAAAAAAGATTTCTGAAAATCTTCCCTTCCGAAACAATTCCGGCGGCAGAGACAGAATGTCGTTTGCCGTAGCCACAAGGAATACCCTGCTGGAAGATTCCTGCAGCCAGAAGAGAAAGTGCCCCAACACTCTTTTTCCGGTATCGTTGCCTGAATCCGAGACAGACAGCGCCTTTTCTATCTCATCGATCCATACGATACAAGGCGCCACATTGTCAATAAATGTCAAAGCCTCTCTCATCTTCCTCTCGCTTTCCCCTACCCATTTGTCATAGACGCTTCCGATATCAAACCGAAACAACGGCAGTTCCCACTCCTGGGCGATCATTTTCGCGGAAAAAGATTTACCGCATCCCGGAATTCCTGAGAGGAGAATGCCCTTCGGCGGCGACATAGAACGGTCTCTGAGGAGTTTCTCTTCCATGAAAAATATTTTCTTCTTTTCTTTCAGCCATTTTTTCAGATTCTCCAGGCCAGCCACTCTCATATAGGGATCTATTCTTACCTCTTCCACACAGGGGACAGATGCATACATACGGCTCTTCTGCTTTGTCAGTCCATAGATATTTTCTTTTTTCAGACTTCCGTTTGTCACCAGAGCCGCGGAGAGAATATTTTCTATCTGTATCTCGGTAAATCCCCTCAGAAGCGCAGACGCCCGTATAATATCATTTTCATCCCACTCAATCGAAAATCTTCCTCCATATGTTGTAACGAATCTTTCTATTTGTTTTCTACGTTCCTCATCGTCCGGATAGTCCAGTACTGTCAGCATTCCAAACTGTGCAATTCTCGACCACACATTGTCCGGCGTTATGATAATAAGAGTAGATGTGTTCTCCAAAGCAAGATAGAGAATATTAAGCAACTCTTTGCTGTACATATTCTCTTCTCCGATCTTCCTCGTATCTCCAAGGGCAAATGTCACCCTTCTGTTACGTCTGAACTTCTCCGCTACGTAGGGCAGCGGATCATTGTCCACGTCCCTGACTACATTGCTTCCGAACTGGGTAACCTGTTTTGCGTCCGTATAATATCCGATCTCTATCCTTTTATCTCTGCTCACCTCACGTAGCATTTTCTCCGCACGCTCTCTTTCACAGGTGTTTATAATAATCAGGGGAACTCTTGCTTCTATGTAATTTTCAAGTTCATTTTTTACTGTGTTATAATTTCCCATACTATCTTCCGTATTTTTTCTTCACTCTCATCAGAGAAATCATAATTTCCTCTGCATCCGCTGTCGCCGTCTGCATCGTAATCCTGTCCATTTCCTTTGTCACATGCTGCCAGAATGCAAGAACCCGTTCCGTCAGAGATCTATCAAGTTTTTTAATAAATTCCGAATCCAGAAACGTAATCCTTCTGTAAAAAAAACAATACTCAAGATCTTTCTGCATACGCGTACACAGTGTCTGCACTGTTTCAAACTCATTTCCTTCCAGAGCTTCATTCAGCGCTCTGTTAAAATTCCTTATATATCTCTTAAGCATTGCGTTCACCGTACTCACAACTCTTTTCTGAAATCTATCCGGCAACATTCCTCCCCTGGGGATTTTTCCCTCCCCCATCCTGTCTATATCTTCGCTGTGGACATAATGACTTTCCATCCATTTCAAATATTCAAGCCATTCCTGATATGTAGACGGTGCTTTTAACGCTTTCATTACTTCAGGAAACTGTACGGTGGTTCCAGGCTCCAGGACGGCAGCTTCTTATTCATCTCTTTCAGTCTTTCATTTGACACGTCCACTTTCTTTCCCGGAGCCGCAAAGTTTGACTGTATCCTCTGTTCCATCATTGCTTCAAAATCCATCGTCTCCTGTGCATTCTCATTTGCCATTTTCATTTCCTCCTGTGTATTTCATATTCTTAAATAAACTCAGCTGCTGACAGTACTTCGTCTTTTTTCTCGATATTTTCCTCAAAATATTGCCTGAAATCTGCGATTTCCGCCAGAGTCTGACTTAATGCTGCCAACGCATTGCTCACTCTCTTCGGATAATCTTTCGCTGCTTTCACACAACGGAAAACAAGAAGTACCGCGGCAGCCACAGTGATAACCAGTGCATAAAGTGTTACAAATGCAAGACCTGCAGAAACAATCAGAGCGATCAGCGCCGCAATATTTATCGTATTTACAAACATATTCTGGAATTTGTTTGTCTCGTAATATTTCTTCATATTCTCTGTCAGCTCTTCTTGATCATTACCATTGCTGACACCGCTCCAGGTGTCAATATTCAGCGAATACTCTATCGGAAATTCCTGTTGTACTTTCATTGTCCATTTTTCCAGAGCGCCTTTGAACCATGTCTTGGTATTCTGAAAACCGAATTTTCTGACTGTCACATCTGTGGTATCACTGTCATCATAAATGGCCCACTTTATCATCTGTTTTCCAATATTAAAATGCTCATTCTGAAGAGCCATCTCAGCTTCATACTGAGCCTCCGCCTTTTCTATTTCACCTTCATTGCGTACGACCAGGTTGAAGTATTCCTGCTGATTTCTTAAATCCTTCTCCTCTTCATCATAATTGGAAATCAAATCAATCAGCACCGCATCCACTCTCTCGGCATAATTATCGTCGTTCTGTTCTCCTGCTTCCACTTCAAGCTCTCCTAAAACATTGAGAAGCACCTGATATTTTGATACATCATTATAGGATTTTATAAGTTCCTGCGAATTAGCGCAGAACTGTTTGATCCCTTCATAATTGAATGTTACCTGCGGATTTGTGTTTGCAATATACTGTTCATATGCATTGACAAGTTCCTCACAGATCTCGGCATCCTCGTTAATGATAGATATCCACTGATCTATCACATCAATAACCTCGTATTCAAGCTCTTTATCCTTTCCGAAAATACCGTTTAAAAACGCCTGAAGCATCACTGCCGTCTCCTGCTGCAGCATTGTGGGATCAAGTGTCTTAAAATACTCGTAGAACCATTTTTTTGCCGCTTCCATCCTATTAAAACGGAGGTTTAAGAGACAGAAGAACAATGTTGTTTTAATAGCATCTTTTCTTCCGCTCTCGGCGAGGGCGTTCCTCGCAACATCCGGATAATCGTTTACCCATGCTGTTATGGCAATCAGCGCATAGGAGAGCCAATACCTTGAACTGGTCAGCCATAATTCTTCTGAAAGTTCCTGGATAGTACTGTTTCTGACAAGATTGATATCAAAATCACGCACAACTCCCATTACAGTCCGACGAATGGTCTCATAATTACTGAACTGTTCTTTTATAATCTGATCGATCCGGATAATGTTTTCATGGGCCAGCTGTTTTTGTTCACCATGTTCCATTTCCTCACGGAATTCCAGTATCTTATCATAAATTTTGCTTGCCGCCTGATCCACATTAATACTTGATTGCCGGATCTCATTTACATGTACATCTACATTTGCCTCAAAATTATTGATCGTATTATTTAAATCATTAATAGCTCCTGTTACATTGGACATCTTATCTTACCCCCTATTCCATGTCGTTCCCAAACCGGGAAAGCGCATCTTCCAGATCGCTGAACCTGGCATCCTCTTGATGCAGCAGATTTCTCCACTCTCTCAGTTCTTCCAGACAATGTTCTATTTTCTGTACTGCAAGCCTCTTCTTCTCCTGCAGGAGTCCTCCGAGATCCACAATCCGCCTCCATAGAAGAAAAGCTCCTACAATAACCAGCAGAATCCCGATCGTCAGGGCTATCTTTGAAAAATGTACTGTCATAATGCCAAGCGTAAGGATACCGCATGCACAAAGTAGTATATAAAGAAGTACAAATTTGTCCGAAAGCACATTTTTCCATCTGTTTTTATCAAAATATGTTTCTATATTTTTCTTCGCCTTGCTGAATTCATCTTCGTTACAGGTAACTTTGCATCCGTCCACATCAAAATCATAAGACTCCTTTTCTTTTTTCCTGTAATCTTCTGCAAATTTCTCATATCCCTTCAAGATCCAGTCTTTCATAAAAGAAATAGAAAATTTTTGAATGATACTCGGCGTAATATTAGTGTCCTCTGAAAAAGCCCACTCAGCAAGAAGATCTCCGAAAGTCATCTTTTTATCATCGCCAAATTCCTGCTCATATTTCTGCTGGGCTTTCGTAACATCGCCCTGAGCAGTCAGAACGGCATCATTATATCTGATCTTTTTTACAACCTCTAATTCTGCATCGTCATAACTGTTGACCAGCACATACAACACATTTTCAATTCTCTGTGCGATATCTTCATCCGTCTCATCTTTCACATCCAGCAACGCACCGTAGCGCTCTGCGATTACAGAACTCTTCTCTGCATCTGTGAGCATATCCTCCATTTCCTGATAAGAGGTGCAATACCTCTTAAGATAAGAAAATCCCTGATTCGTACGATGCAGATAGGTGCGGGCAAATTCATACGCTTTGTCACTGAATTTCTTTCCAAAGTCAACCGTGACCGCTTCTGTCTTTGCCAGCATTCCTTTTAGATTTGATGCAATCGTAGTCTGGAATTCCTCATTTTGTCCGAATGCACCGGAAAGATATGAAAGGAGCAGATATTTCCACTCTTCTCCCAGATCCGATGGGTTAACTCTTTCCATATAATATGTAAACCATCTTTGAGCCGTTTCTGTCCTGCCAAATCGGAGATTGATCAGCATAAAAAACAATGCTGCTTTCATCGGGCTCATAAACAATGCTTTCCCGACCGCTCTCTTTGCCGCTTCCTCTTCGTCGCTGGCCCATAGCATAACTGCTGCCGAAGCATAGGCAAGCCAGTAATCTGTATTCTGAAGGTATTCCTTCTCAACTACTTTTCTCATGTTCTCAGCCGTAACAAACTGGGTATCAAGGCCGATCACATATCCCAGAGTTATTCTGCGAAGCTGATGAAAATTGGAAAATCGTGTATAATATTCATCCGTATACTGCGACAGATTCTTTGATGCAGTTGACAATGTTTTAAAGGTAAAATACTGCCTCGTAAGCTCTTCAATAGCTTCACTGATCTTCTGTGTATCAGCTGCATTCGCAGATATTTCAGAAGCGGCTCTCTTCACAGTGCTCTCCACATTTCCATGGAGTGTCCTTACATTTCCTTCCAGGATATAGACATCCTTTACTGCAGATTCTATCTCCACAACAAGACGATTATTCTCTGCGATCAGAGAGTTTATCTGATTAACGAGCCGTTCTATTTCTCTCTGTTCCTGTTCATATTCTTCCTGTGTCATCTTCCTTCACCCCTCTTCTTCTTCCTTTTTAAGCTAAAACAAAAACGAGAATACTTTATTATCTTCACACAATTTTCTAGTCAGCATTCCCAATGCCTCTTTGTTATCAACGGCATATTTTTTAAATTTCATGTCCGCCTCATCTGCACGGATCATCGGATTCAGCCTGGCCCCTGCATCTTTCATCATATTAACGATATCAATCGCAGTGGTCTCTGAATCCTCCGTCGTAAGGATATACCCCTGAATCAGGTTACAGGTTATTGTATGTCCCAGGTGCTTGACTCGGCATTCGGAAGTTCCGAAAGGTACACTGCACTGTGATGAAAAGGCCCGGACATTCTGAACTTTTGTACCGTCATCCTTTCCAAACAGTACATAATTTGCAACTGCTTCTGCACTGAGTCTGCCGGCTGGACTGTAAAGCACTTTTATCATCTGGGAATGATAATGGTGTTCCCTTGCCTTCTCCAAATAAACGCTAAGTGCATCGTTCCTGAATCTTAACCCGTTATTTGTCATCCGCTGGATATATTCGATCGTCTCCTGCATATTTTCTTCTGAAGCATCACACGCCATTCCGATAATAGTTTCCGGATCTCCCTGAAGTCCCAGATCTGTAAGAAATGTAATAATCTCTTCTCTGACAGAAGGTATATCAGAAGAATTTTTCATATAGTTTGATAAGAGTTCCCTATAAAAGCTTAAATTTAAATCAAGTTCAAATATAAGCTTTATAATCTCCGGCTTTCTTTCTCCGTCTGTAGAGCATTTCAATATATAGTCCGTCACAGTATTTGTGGACAGTGTCTTTACTGATAACAATAACTCCTGTATTACATGTATTCGGTCGTCAATGTCATCCGTATTTCCAGACAGGTATCTTCCAATCACATTATCATATGTCTTATCGCTGACATTCCACTTCTTTATCATTTTGAGGAAGTTTACTTTTTCTTCTCCGCTCAAGTCTTTACGATTTAACATCGTATCTATATCTGCCGCAGAAAATACAATAAACATTCCTCTTTGCGCCATTGTCTCCAGCTCGATCGATGCGCTCTTGCAGTTATGACCTGCCATAATATGATGAATCAAAAGATATAATTCTGTATCGTTTGGTTTTGAATCACAAAATCTTCCGATCACCTTCTTCAGCAGCTCTGCATCATCGTCAATATATGCCAGCAAGTACTGAATCACATATTCTATAGATGCCGATGCTCCTTTAGCTCCCGCCTCATCATATACGCATACTTTTGTCCGGATGCTGTCGCCGGATGTCTGCAGATACTGTTCTATCTCGTGTCTGTCATCAGGAACCAGCCCCGCATTCGTTATGATCCGGCTTATATGTTCCCTCTTCTTTTCACCATCTTCATATTGGTTTATTACAAGAAAAAATGCTTTCTTACAGTCAATATTATCGATATTAGCAAGAACAATATCCGCCATCTCCATCTTTCGATTATTCATCGCATAATTCAAAAGACTTTCATTCAACGACGGTGAATAAACAGTTGATGCATCCAACAGGTTTTCCACAAAATCTCTGTGTACCACATCCCCCAGTGAGTCAAACACCAGCACAAGGACTGCAAATGCATCTCCGTTTTCTTCGAAAGCCTCATACAAAGCTTCCTCTTCTGTTGAAATCGCCTGATCTCTCTCTTTTAGCTCATCATACCCACGTTTCAACTGTCCAATCAGACTTTTTGCCGCCCCGGGAGCACACGCCCCAGGGGTTGTGAGTGTGAACATTTTAAAACAAAGTCGGGCAATAAGCGTACCGATATAGGACGAATCAATTTTCTCACACTCGGAAAGATTCTTTTCTGCACTGTCAAGTCTGCCATATGCAATATCCACAAGTGTCTGCTTTACAACATTTTTTATCGTATAAAGACCGTCGTACTCTTCCTCACGTCGCATCTCATTGCCGCAGTACTGACAAACCCATACTTTTTTCTGTTTATCATATTCCAACGAGCCCGCACAGCAATTACATTTCAGACTCTTATAATTTGACGCCATTCCTGTTTCTTCCCTGCTCTTTCATTTCTTACTTTGTAGCTTTTAAAAGGTTGTTTCTCCGAAGAAATAAAACCTCTATCTCTCCACATTTTTTAACGGCATCTGCATTCTGCCCGTTTTCACAACATATTCTCAATTCCGTCAGTGCCTGCATAATCTGTCCTTCTATATCCACAACCGCATCATTAGACATGGGATCTGAGTATCGAATTGTTTCACTCAGTTTACGAAGTTTCTCTTTTAATGCCGGATCTTGAACCTGTGCTTTCAGCGTCTCCACATCCGCCTGCATGGATCTGATCGCAACTACACTAACCTTAATATTATCATTTACGTCCTGCACTGTATCTCTTGCCATCAGCGCGAGAATCGCAATGACCACATACACGGCAAGAATAATCGCCTGAAGCGCAATGGCCAGCTTCACCGGTGCATTCTGGAAAATCATAAATACCGCCGCTGCAAACACTGCTGCAAAAAAGTAAAACAGAGAAATTGATACCAACGGAATTCCGAAAAATACCGCTTCTACTTCCAGCGCTTTCACTGCAAGAATCATACTTACGATCTGGATAACAAACGCCGCACACATAAAGCCGTAACTGATCCAAAATACATTGTTTTTCTCATCGAATACAAAAAACACAAGCATATTCATCACTGCAAATACTACAACATATATAATAGCGAATAATGTCAAAGTTTTTTTATCTGTCATTCTCCTCATTTTCCATTCCTCCTATTGTCAGTTTTATTCCTTTTTCTGACACGTCATCCTTATCAATTTAGTTTTGTTCCACACTCCGGGCAGAATTTCATTCCCGGTTTAATCTGGTTTCCACAAGTTGGGCATGTGTCGCTGGAAAGCTTTTTACCGCATTCCGAACAGAATTTAGCTCCTGGAGCCACTTCTGCCCCGCATTCCGGACAGAATTTCTTTTTATTTTCTTCCTGATCTGTACTTCCCGACTGCTTCGGATTATGTAAGAATTCAGTAACATCCAGTCCTGCTCCTGCCGGTTTTTGTTCTGCATTGCTTCCCATCGAAGGTTTTACTCCTGTTGCGTTCTTCGGAGGTTTGGTCAAATCGGAAAACGCCTGTGGATTGAGAGCATTTCTCGCAACTTCAGAAATTGTATTCCCCATTACAATTCCTCCCATAGCGCCTCCCATAACTCCGCCTATGTCACCCATACTTCCCTCATTCGCAGCAAATTTTTCGGCGATCATCATCTGGCGCTCTTCCTGCCATGTGTAGCCCTGGATCAAACGGCTGGTACGAAGTTTTTTAGCCTGGGAGATTTCTGCGTAATCCTGATCCGGCACTTCGATTGATTCAATGTTAAAGAACTCAATCTTAACTCCATACTCCGCAAATATTTCATCCAGTCTCTCTTTGACAACATCACTGATTTCCAAAAGATGGGAACTGATCATAAAATAACTGAGTTGTCCATCAATCATAATTTTTGAAATACAGTCTTTCACGTGGGATGAAATAATGCCTCTGAATTTTCCTACCAGAGAATTTGTCGCTGCCTGTCCTCTTCCGCCCGTCTGACTCTCGGCATAAAACGACTTTTGAAAGCCAACCATTTTCAACATAAACTTTCTGGAATCATCTACTGAAACAGACATGCTTCCATGCAGCATAACGTGCATAAAAATATCATAAAGCGGATCTTCCAGCGGTATCGCGCTTTGAGTTCCCCACTTCATGTCCATCTGGTGAACTTTGTTTATAAAGAAAACTTTGCATGGAAAAGCACTTACACCACCTGTAGGGATCTCGATAATACTCCTCAAAATCGGAATATTGGAGGTACTCAAGGTTCGTCTTCCCGGTCCAAAAAGATCCGCTGCATTTCCATTGATTACAAGAAGTGCCTCGTGTGTCTCATCAACAATTAACTGTGATGTTGTATTAAAATCCTCTGCCGGATGTTTCCACACAAGCTGGTTTGGATCTCCCTCAAATTTAATTACTTCAGCAATAGCCATATTTCCTCATTCCTTTCTTTTATCTTTTCATAGTATTATTTTCTTAATTTAGAAGGCTTCGCTTTGGCAAGTCTCTCTACTCTTTCGGTTCTGAATCCATGGGCGAACTGCTGATTCACTGTATGATTCACCTTTGGAGTATTATGTATCTGTTCCTGTTCAGGAATTACATTTAAATTTTCCTCAACGTTATGAATAATACTTTCTTCATCTGGTATTGCCTCTTCATGAAGCGGTTCCATTTCAGCGAGTTTTCGATCCATTTCTTCACGATAAGCCCGGTCTGCTTCCTCCTGACGGAGTCGTTCTTCTTCTCTAAGCCTTTCTTCTTCCTCACGCTTTCTTGCTGCTTCCGCTTCGGCTTCCTGGCGGAGCCTCTCTTCTTCTTGAAGTCGTTCTTCTTCCTCACGCTTTCTCGCTGCTTCCGCTTCGGCCTCCTGGCGGAGTCTCTCTTCTTCTTGAAGCCTTTCTTCTTCCTCACGCTTTCTCGCTGCTTCCGCTTCAGCCTCCTGGCGGAGTCGT
>ERZ1643246.1724-NODE-1724-length-22952-cov-5.264183_pt1 | contig 22952 bp, 23 predicted proteins | sample MGYA00579265_ERZ1643246 | MGnify/ENA primary metagenome ERZ1643246 (study PRJEB29033, sample SAMEA4952261) | chicken gut metagenome | biome: Broiler Chicken; feature: Gastrointestinal Tract; material: Caecum | place: Ireland | collected 2018 | study: Broiler...
TACACCGGAACATACAAGGGAAAGCGCATCTCCGTGATGGGCAGCGGCATGGGAATGGCGAGCATCGGCATCTATTCCTATGAGCTGTTCAAGTTCTATGGCGTGGAGAACATCATCCGCATCGGAAGCGCAGGGGCCTATGTGGAGGATCTGCAGCTATTCGATCTGGTGCTGGCCGACAGCGCCTGGAGCGAGTCGACCTATCCGCTGGCACAGGCAGGGGTCAAGAGCGACATCATGGAGCCAAGCGAGAAGCTGAATCAGCGGATCCTGGAAACGGCAGCGCAGCTGAAGCAGCCGCTGCGGAGTGCACGGATCCATTCGAGCGATGTGTTCTATCATGAGGAAAACGTGCCGAACCATGAAGATTTCTATCGGGAGCATGGATGTGTGTGCGTGGAGATGGAGAGCTTTGCGCTGTTCCACAATGCACGCATCTTAGGGAAGAACGCAGCATGCCTGCTGACCATCTCGGATTCGCTGGTGAGCGATGTGCACGCCAGCGCCCAGGAGCGGCAGACATCGTTTGCAAACATGATGGAAGTGGCGCTGGAAGCCGCTGTCCGGGAGGACTGATATGCGGTATCAGCGAATCTTTACGATCGTCATCGATTCACTGGGGGTCGGTGCGGAGCCGGATGCGGCACAGTACGATGACGAAGGCAGCGATACATTAGGCCATATCAGTGAGCAGAAGCCGGATCTGCACATCTCGCATCTGCAGCAATTGGGCATTGCGAACCTGCATCCGCTGGCACACATTGCCCCGGTCAGAGAACCGCTGGCTTATTATACCAAGCTGAAAGAGGCCAGTGTCGGAAAGGATACGATGACCGGACACTGGGAGATGATGGGCCTGCACATCACGACACCGTTTCAGACGTTTACGGATACCGGTTTTCCAAAGGAACTGCTGGATGCGCTCAGCGCCCGCTGCGATCATCGCCGCATCATCGGCAACAAGGCGGCCAGCGGTACCGAGATCCTGGATGAACTGGCGGAGCAGGAGATCCAAAACGGAGATCTGATCGTCTATACCTCGGCCGATTCGGTCCTGCAGATCTGCGGCAATGAGGAGACGATGGGACTGGATACGCTCTATCGCTACTGTGAAGCGGCCAGAGAGCTGACGATGAAGGAAGAATGGCGGGTCGGCCGGGTCATCGCACGTCCGTATACCGGCACGAAAAAAGGAGAATTCGTGCGTACGAGCAACCGTCATGACTATGCGCTCAAGCCGTATGGAAGAACGGTGCTCAACGCATTGAAGGATGACGGTTTGGATGTCATCAGCATCGGTAAGATCAATGACATCTTTGATGGAGAGGGCATCACCGAGGCATATAAATCCAAGAGCAGCGTACACGGAATGGAACAGACGCTGGAGATGGCAGAGAAGGACTTCCGCGGTCTGTGCTTTGTCAATCTGGTGGATTTTGATGCGCTGTGGGGGCATCGCCGCAACCCGATCGGCTATGGAGAGGAACTGGAGCGCTTTGACGTGCGTCTGGGCGAACTGTTACAGAAGCTGCGCTCGGATGACCTGCTGATCATCACGGCCGATCACGGAAACGATCCGACGTACAAAGGAACGGACCACACCCGTGAGATGGTCCCGCTGCTGGTGTATTCTCCGTCGATGCAGGGGCATGGTGTATTGGCCTGCGGCGACAGCTTTGCGGATATCGGTGCGACGATCGCAGACAATTTTGACGTGAAGATGCCAGAGGGAACGATCGGTGTTTCCCGCCTGGATGAAATTCGATAAAGAACAGACAGAAAGCGATGCGGACAAGGAGCGCCCATCGCTTTTTTATAAAAAAGATTCGTGATCCTCAAAGGGTTCTTCTGAGCCGCAGCGGAAACGGAGAAAGGTGGGACGCTCGTTTGGTGGATCAGGAAGTATCGCTACAAACAAAATGCGCGGTTGGTGAAGCACGCGGATTTATGATACAATGTATGCGTATGTATGAAATGTTCATGAAAAAGAGCAGCATATAGCCAGGCGGCGGTGAGGAGTGACGGTGTGAACAGAGGAAGATTCATCACATTTGAAGGAAATGACGGCAGCGGCAAGACGACGATCAGCCAGCGGGTATACGAAACGCTGCGCGCAAGGGGCATCTCGGTCATCTACACGAGAGAACCCGGCGGAATTGCGATCGCCGAGCAGATCCGCACGATCATCCTCGATCCGCGCAATACGGAGATGGACGCACGCACGGAGGCACTGCTGTATGCGGCCAGCCGGCGGCAGCATCTGGTGGAAAAGGTATTGCCGGCACTGGAAAATGGCACGCATGTGATCTGTGATCGCTTTATCGACAGTTCGCTTGCCTATCAGGGCAATGGCCGTCAGATCGGCATGGAAGAGGTCTATGCGATGAACCTGTTTGCGACGCAGGGGCTGTTGCCGGATCTGACGCTGTTTCTGGATGTCGGCCTGGAGGAATCAATGAAGCGGATGGAAGGACGCGGGGCGAAGGATCGTCTCGATCAGGAGAGCGCGGCATTTCATCAGCGGGTACGGGAAGGCTACGATCGGGTCAAAGCGCTGTATCCTCAGCGGGTGCATGTGATCGATGCGCATGGCAGCATCGAAGAAGTGACCGATGCCTGCCTGGATGAGATCGAAAGGGTGATCGCAGAAGATGCGTAAGGAAGAACTGCGCGAGCAGCAGCCGATCGTATGGCGTACGCTGGGCAATGCGCTTCGTGATCAGCGATATGCGCACGCGTATCTGTTTTACGGCCCGAAGGGGACCGGGAAGGAAGCGATGGCACAGCTGTTTGCCCAAAGCATCCTGTGCAAGGAGCGCATCGATGGCTTTGCCTGTGAGCGGTGCAACGTATGCCGCCGCATCGCCGAAAGAGAATACGCCGATTACACATGGATCGACGGAAGCGAGACATCCATCAAGAAAAGTGATATCGTCCGTCTGCAGGAGATGTTCGTCAAGACGGCACTGGAAGAGGATTCACACAAGATCTATGTCATGAACCATGTGGAAAATGCCACCGGGGAAGCGATGAATGCGCTGTTGAAGTTTCTGGAGGAACCGGTCAGCGGTGTCGTGGCGATCCTGATCAGCGATCAGCTGGAATCGGTCCTGCCGACGATCGTCTCCCGCTGTCAGTGCATCCCGTTCCATGCACTGAACCGCCAGAAAAGCTATGCACAGGGAATAAACGTCTGTGATGCCTACGATGCATATCTGCTGTCCTGTGCCCATTGCAGCGGATCGCAGATGCAGACGATCAGTGAAAGCGAAGAGTACCAGCATGCCCGCTATGCCTTCTTTGAAACGGCACAGCGACTGGTGCGCAGCGTGGACGATGCGGCGCTGTTTCTGCAGCTGAACGGATATCCGTCCAAGGGAAAGATGACCGGCAAGGGATCCTTTTCCTGGTTCCTGGATATGATGATCCGTTTTGTGAAGGACTGCGCACAGCCGCAGATCACCTGTCAGGATGTGCAGTATCGCTCTCTGTGGGAACAACAGCCCTGGGAGCGGGAACAGCTGATCGTCATCCTGCAGATACTGTTGAATAAAAAGGACCTGCTGCGAAGGTCCGTCAATTTAGGATTGCTGGCCGATCAGATGATGGCCGAGCTGAAAGAGGTGAGAAGATGAAACAGGAGACAAACGGTCAGGAGCGAGGACGCGCAAAGAACCGATCCCGCGACCATCGCCCTGCGGATCAGAATAGAGAGAAAAAGATGAACCGAAAACCGGAGAACCGTCCGGAAAAGACGGGTGCATCGCGCCCGCAGCCAAAAGCGTCGAACTCTGCGGCACAGAAGAAAAACACAGCGCCGGGACGCACGTATCGCTATCTGGCATATGTGAGCTTCAAGGAATCCCGCAAGGTGTATTCCTTCGGGTATGACGGTGAGGATCTGAAGGTCAATGACCGGGTCGTCGTGGAAACGGTACGCGGTCAGGAACTGGGAACGATCGTCAAGGACGGCGAGCCGTTTCTGGTACAGAGCTGCGGCATGGAGATCAAACCGGTGCTGCGCAAGGCGACCGCCCGTGATCTGGAAAGGGAACAGGAGAACATCGAAAAGGCCAAACGGGCACTTGCCATCTGTGGTGAGTGCATCAAGATGCTGGGATTGGACATGCATCTGATCGAGGCGGAGTATACGTTGGACTGCAGCAAGATCATCTTTGTCTATGTGGCGGATGAACGCGTGGACTTCCGTGAGCTGCTGAAGGAGCTGGCCAGCCGTTTCCGTTGTCGCATCGAACTGCGGCAGGTCGGCCCGCGCAACAAATCCAAGATCATCGGCGGTCTGGGCATGTGCGGCATGGAAACCTGCTGTTCCCGCTTCCTCAATGACTTTGATGTCGTGTCCATCAACATGGCGAAGAACCAGCTGCTGGCGCTGAACATCCAGAAGCTGAGCGGACAGTGCGGCAAGCTGATGTGCTGTCTGAAATATGAGGATGCACAGTACAAGGTGATGCGGCAGGGGCTGCCGAAGCTGAACGCACAGATCGAATACAAAGGAAAAAAATACAGGGTGACGAGCATGAACGTCCTGCTGCAGCAGGCAAAGATCGAAAACAAGGAGGATGTCCAGTTCCTGGATTTCAAGGAACTGTGGCCGGATATCGATTTTTCCGACCGATAACGGATGAACCAGCAGAAGAGCTTTGAAAGCGAACGTGCGACCCTGTATATCGTAGCGACACCGATCGGCAACCTGAGCGAACTGACGCCCAGAGCAAAGGAAATCTTGGAAAATGCAGATGTCATCGCGGCGGAGGATACCCGCAACACGATGAAACTGCTGAGCCATTTTCAGATCGATACCCGTCTCATCGCCCATCACAAATTCAATGAGTCTGCCAGCAGCAAAGGCATCGTCAGCCTGTTGCGGGAGGGGAAGAGCGTCGCTGTCGTCAGCGATGCCGGCTATCCCCTGATCAGCGATCCGGGCAGCGAACTGGTGCAGGAGGTCATCGAAGCCGGCTATCCGGTCGTTCCCGTCTCCGGCAGCAACGCCATGCTGAATGCTCTGGTGGCCAGCGGTCTGTCACCGCAGCCGTTTCTGTTCTACGGCTTTCTGCCGAGCAACGAACGCCAGCGCATCCGTGAGCTGCAGACGCTGAGGCATTATCCGATGACCCTGGTCTTCTATGAGGCGCCGCATCGCATCGAGAAGATGCTGAACAACTGTCTGGAAGTGCTGGGCGATCGTCCGATGTGCCTGGCTCGGGAATTGACGAAAAAGCACGAGGAGTTCCTGCGGGGGACGATACAGGAGGTCCTTCCGGTGGCGGCTACCCGCAAAGGGGAGATGGTCGTCATCATCGCCGGAGACGAGGAAAAGAAGACGCCGGATGTCACACAGGCGATGCCGCTCATCAAGGAACACATCCAGAGCTATGTCAGTGAGGGCATGACGACGAATGAAGCGATCAAGCGGGTGGCCCGCGAACGCGGCATGTCAAAAAATGAGATCTACAAGGAGTACCATGGGCTGAACTGAAGTGCTCCTTTGAAAACAGACTGGAACGATGGCTGAAATAAAAGCCAGACATTCGGTCTGTTTTTTAGTGACGTGTTATATAAGGTCAGTGTTTTATATTCTGGAAGAATTGTTATGACAGAAACAGATGTTCGATCAAGATCTTTGTCCCGATCAGGATGAGGATGACGCCCCCGAAGATCCCTGCGCATTTTTTCAGCACTTCGCCCAGACGGCTGCCCAGATAGACCGCCAGGAAACAGAGGACGAAGGTCGTAACGCCGATGGTGAGGATGCTGGTGAAGATGTTGACCTTCAAAAAGGCAAAGGTGATGCCGATGGCAAAGGCATCGATGCTGGTGGCGACGGCCAGCAGCAGGATATGCCGCAGGGTCAGATCGTTGTCCTGTTCCTCTGTATCTTCTTTGCATGCATCACGGATCATGTTGATGCCGATGATCCCCAGCAACAGGAAGGCAATCCAGTGATCGACAGAGGTGATGAACGACTCAAACAGAGAACCGCTGATCCAGCCGGCCAGCGGCATCATCGCCTGGAACAGACCGAACCAGAACGCCAGCATGCAGGCGTACTTGAAGCGATCGTTTCGGATGCACATCCCTTTGGCGATCGATACGGCAAAGGCGTCCATGCTCAAAGAGACACCGATCAGAAATACGGAAGCGAATGACATAAGACAGATCCTCCTCAAAAAAAGACTTACACGTGAAAACACACGTATAAGTCTCGCTGTTTCATTTTAAGCCAGATCCCGCTTTGAACAGGGATCATCCTGTTGACTTAACCACTCAAAAGAGTCAGCTACTCCCTTAAACATTGTTATGATAACAGATGTGCGGGGGAATTACAACGTATTTATGACCTTCTGGTAAGCGATGCGGGGCGTGCCATCGTCTGTGAAGATGATGCCGCAGCGCTGAAAGCCGGCTTTTTCGATCACATGCTGCATGATGTGATTGTCCGCATGCGTGTCGATGCGCACATTATCGACCTGTCGTGCACAGTAAGCGAGCGCAGCAGAGAAGATGCCGTGTGCCCCTTTGGCGGCAGCGATGCGATGGATCGTTCCATAGGGACGTTCATTGAGCCAGGCACCGTCTTCGATGTGCTGATAGGTCGGATCTTCTCCGAGGATAAAAGCGAAGACACCGCGGATCGCGCTCTCTTCACACAGCAGGTACAGCTGACGCGTTTGGATGTCGTTTAACAGCAGTGCCATTGCCGGGTGGTGGTCGCCCCACTGGTGCGGATTGTGGTTGTTCTTCATCTGTGTTCGTGCATATGCATAGATGGCCAGGATGGCATCCATGTCCTGCACGGTGGCCAGCCGAATGTTCATCGTCGACCCCCTTTCTGTTTGATTCCCGTACCATTATAGCACAGGCGTCTGGAGGTCAAAAGAGGAGAGGAAAGGACCGTTGATGCCATCATGTTTGCGCTTTGTGCAGATGCGGCATCGCTGTCCCTCTCCTTTTTATATAATGATAGATAAGAGAAAAAAGGGATGGGATACGATATGGAGAAATTAGAGGAATGTCTGCGCCTGCTGCATCAGCAGCGTTTCCAGCGGTGGTTGCCGTATGGACTGCTGGCGCTCAGTGCACTTGTGTGCATCTGGAATCTGTCGTGCTGGAACCTGCTGAATGGTTCGCTGCTGTTTGCCGCCGTGCTTGTTGTGGCGTTTGCGGCGGCGCTGAAAACGGAGGTCGCTTATGTGCTGGCTGCGCTGCTGATGGCGCTGCATGCGCTGTCGGTGAGCGTCGGCGCCGCCTTTTCCGTGCTGGCGATCGGTGTCATCGCCGCCTTTGGCTGTTCCTACGGACGCAATACGCTGGGGTATTTCTGTGTGTTCTGGCTGCTGCTGAACGCCCGCGATCCATTTGTAATGGGCACGGCACTGGGTCTATATGCGCTCTATTGTGTGCACCGCGGTTTTGGCATGCCGCTGATGAGTGCACTGCTCGCCACGCTGATGGCGGCGCTTTACGGACTGTTTCAGCAGGTGCCCTTCTTCGTGCAGCCTTCGTTCGCACTGCCGATCGATCATATCCCGGATTATGTCAGCGGCATATTGAACGATCCTTCCCTGCTGGCATGGCTTGTGCCACAGCAGGGCGGACACAGCCTGTTCATCGATACGATCCGTGCGAACCTTTCCTTTTTTGTTGTCGCAGCGATCTTGCTGTATGGCCTGTTTTTCTGCCTGCGCCGGACAAAGGTGGAAGAGAAGGAATATCGTCTGTCAAAACAGGTGACGGGGGCCGTCATCACGCTCGGTGTGCTGGGGATGCTCGCGGTGCTGTTGCCGCTGGTCAGCCACTCGCCAATCGAACCGCTCGACGTGCTGCAGATGCTCGTCGGCACCTTGCTGGGCCTTGCCTTTGCGCTGATCCTGCCGCGCCCGGCCTGCAATGAGATCCTCACGTTTGCACAGAAACAGAAGCTGCAGCAGCAGGAGCGGCTGTCACAGGTCGTTGAACGGGTGGAAAAAAAGACGATCAAAGAGGGCTGGGACAGCATTGCCGGCTATGCAGATGTCAAGGAAGAACTTCGTCAGGTGCTGGAACCGTATACGGACAGCCGTCTGATGCGAAAGATGCGGGAGAGCCACATCGATCCGGTGAAGGGACTGCTGCTGTTTGGCCCTCCGGGCTGTGGCAAGACCCTGTTTGCCAGAGCGCTCGCCAGCGAGTCCAAGATGAACATCATCAGCGTGGCCGGTGCGCAGTTTACCAGCAAGTGGGTCGGGGAGAGCGACCGCAACCTGCGCCTGATCTTTGAACAGGCGCGGATGCAGGCGCCCTGCATCCTGTTCTTTGATGAGCTGGAATCCTTTCTCCCGCCGCGGGATCAGGCACAGCACAGCTGGGAAAAGACACTGGTGACGACCTTTCTCGCACAGATGGACGGCTTTCAGGAGCTGAAGAACGTTCTGGTGGTCGGAGCGACCAACTACCCGGATCAGATCGACGCAGCCGCCATACGGCCGGGACGCTTTGACAAGTGCATCTACATCGGTGCACCGGACATCGAGGCACGGAGGGCGATCCTGCAGAAATATGTGGGAGAGCGCAGTTCGCTGACCGGCGAGCAGCTGGAGACGATCGCCCGCCATCTGGAACGCTTTACGGCTGCAGACATCGAAGGGCTCATCAAAGAGCTGTATCGTCAGAAGCACTACGAGGCGCTGAGCGAGGACGAGATCTTACAGGCCGCCGCTTCGTATCAGCCGACCGTGACCTTGGATATGCGGGATCGCTATGAGCAGCTGAAGCGGCAGTACAACCGCCGGCTGGTCGCCCCGCAGCCGCAGAAGCAGGAAAAACGCTATACCTGGGAGAGCATCGCCGGTATGGAAAAAGAGAAAGAGGCGCTTCGCAACTATGTGGAAAAACCGCTGCTCTATGGGGAGATGTACCAGAAGCTGGCGCTGGCTTGCCCGAAAGGGACCCTGCTGTTTGGCCCTCCGGGTTGTGGCAAGACGCTGTTTGCCAAGGTGGCGGCGGCTGAATGTGATGCCACCTTCCTGACCGTCAACGGTCCGCAGCTGCTCAGCGGACGGGTCGGCGAGAGCGAGGAAAAGCTGCGAAGAGTGTTCCGGGAAGCCAGGGAACATACGCCGGCGATCATCTTCTTCGATGAATTTGACTCCATCGCTCAGCATCGCTCCCTTTCCGTGACATCCACCAAGATCATCAATCAGCTGCTGACCGAGATGGACGGCATGGAAGAACTGGAAGGCGTCATCGTCCTGGCGGCGACCAACCGCATCGATACGATCGATCCGGCACTGCGTCGGCCGGGGCGTTTCGATCACATCCTCTACATCGGACTGCCGGATCTCGCCTCCAGAGAAAAACAGTTTGCACATCATCTGGGCAATCTCTCCGACACGCTGGACCTGCATCGTCTGGCTCAGCGCAGTGAAGGCTTCACCTGTGCGGATGTGGAGGGCGCCTGCCGCCGCATGAAGGAACACCTGCTGGATGCGATGATCGCACAGAGAGATGCGACGCTCACGCAGGAAGGGTGTGAAGCGCTGCTGGAGGGGCTGCGGCCTTCTCTGAGCGAGGAGGAGATCGCTGCCTATGAAGCAATGCGCACCTATGCAAATGAATGAGATCAGGGAAAGCCGGAAACCTTCTGGCTTTTTTCTTCGGTCATGATATAATACTTTTAATTGAAGCAGAGTGGAGGAATCAGAATGTTTCGAATCGGACAGTCCAGCGATATTCATCCGCTGGCAGAGGGCAGAAAGCTGATCTTGGGCGGTGTCGAGATCGAACACACAAAAGGACTGCTGGGGCATTCCGATGCGGATGCCCTGACACATGCGGTGGCAGAAAGCATCCTGGGGGCGCTGGCGCTGGGCGATCTGGGCAGTCATTTCCCGGACAGCGATCCCCGTTACAAAGGCGCCTGTTCGCTGGATCTGCTGTCCTGCGTCTATGAGAAGATGCGAGCAGAAGGCTATCGCATCGGCAATGTGGACGCGCTGGTGATGATCGAGCGTCCGAAGATGGCGCCGCACATCGAACAGATGCGAGGCAATCTGGCACGCTGCCTGCACTGTGGCATCGATCAGATCTCCGTCAAGGCGACCCGGGGAGAAGGGCTGGGTTTTGTCGGACGGGAAGAAGGCGTGCTGGCACAGAGCGTCGTTTTATTGGTCAAGGGGGAAGAATGATATGCGGGTATTGATCCAGAGAGTTCAACATGCGTCCTGCACGGTAGATGGGACGGTCACCGGAGCGATCGGCAAAGGGTTTCTGATGTTTGTCGGCTGCAGTGACAGCGATGATGATGCCGTGATCGCAAAGATGGCATCCAAGGCGAGCTCCTTGCGCATCTTTGAGGATGCGGCGGGGAAGATGAACGGTTCGTTGGCCGATGTGCAGGGGTCGATCCTGTCGATCTCGCAGTTCACCCTGTATGCGGACTGCCGCAAGGGACGCCGTCCGAGCTTTACTCAGGCGGCAGGCGGGGATACGGCGATCCACCTATATGAAAAATTCAACGAAGAACTGCGTCGGCTGGGCTTTACGGTAGAGACCGGCATCTTCGGCGCTGACATGAAGATCGAACTGCTGAATGACGGCCCGGTGACCATCTGGCTGGACAGCGATGCATTATAAGAGGAGGAAGCGGGATGCAGATCATCAACGGAAAAGCGATCGCACAGGAAGTGAAGGACGGCCTGTGTCGGAAGATCGAAACGCTCAGACAGCAGGGGAAGCGCATTCCAAAGCTGAGCGTCGTGCTGATCGGTACACATGCGGCCAGCGCCACCTATGTGCGCAACAAAGAGCGCGCCTGTGCCGCCATCGGCATGGAGAGCGATACGATCCGCCTGCCGGAAACGATCACGCAGGAAGAACTGCTGGCGCAGATCGAACAGCTCAACGAGGATCCTATGGTCGATGGGATCCTGGTGCAGCTGCCGTTGCCCAGGCAGATCGATGAGCGTAAGGTGCTGAATGCCATCGATCCCGGGAAAGATGTCGACGGCTTTCACCCGGTGAACATCGGCCGCCTGCTGATCGGTGAGCCGGCCAGCGTTCCCTGTACGCCCAAAGGGATCATCCGCATGCTGGAAGCGATCGGGCTGGACGATCTCAGCGGCAGGCATGCCATCGTCATCGGCCGCAGCAACATCGTCGGTAAACCGATCGCTCTGCTGCTGTTGGCCAAACATGCAACGGTGACGATCGCTCATTCCCGCACGGCAGACCTGAGCGCGCTGTGCCGGGAAGCAGATATCGTCATTGCGGCCGTCGGCGTGCCGCGTCTGGTCAAGGCAGACTGGATCAAAGAGGGCGCTGTCGTCATCGATGTCGGCATCAACCGGGATGAAAACGGGAAACTGTGCGGCGATGTGGACTTTGATGATGTGAAGAACGTCGCGCAGGCGCTCTCACCGGTACCCGGCGGAGTCGGGCCGATGACGATCGCCATGCTGCTGAGCAATACCCTGGCGGCATACGAAGAACACGAAGGAGGCAGATAACATGGAGGTACCACACTACGATCTCAACGATATCGTCGAAATGAAGAAGGAGCATCCCTGTCATAAATCCAAGCAGTGGCGCATCATCCGCATGGGGGCGGACATCCGCATCAAATGCCTGGGCTGTGGTGCCAGCGTGCTGATGCCCCGGGTGAAATTCGAGAAGAAGCTGAAGAAGGTCGTCGAACACGCATCGACCGATCCGCAGGAATAACGAGCCTTCCCGTCCTTCCTCTTTCGAATCAATATGGTTATAAAAGCATCTCTTGCGGTCCATAATGGATAATGCGGAGATGTTTTTTACATACAGGGCCACGCTTAACACATCTCTGAAAAATTTTACACCGATTTGACATCGTTTAAAAAACAATTAACGGAGCCTTGAAGATTATCTAATAAAGGATTCGTATAATGATAGCTGTAAATGAGGAAAACTCAGAAGGAGGAATGAACAAATGAAGTTCATGAAGAAACTGACAGCACTTTCCGTTGCATGTCTGATGGGGCTGACCCTGACAGGCTGCGGAGGAAATGGATCTACAGATGACACGATCACCGTTTACTCTCGTGATGCATCGAGTGGAACCCGTGAGGCATTCGAAAAGGCAAACGACATGAAAGGAATGTTGCTGGATGGTGCCGTAACGGTCGACAGCAACGGTGACATGGCGACGAAGGTCGGCCAGGATGCAAACGGCTTTGGTTACGTTTCCCTGTCCACAGACTTTGAAGCCAACAACATCAAGGCACTGAACTATGAAGGTGTCACACCGTCTGAGGAAACGGTACTGGATGGCAGCTATGGTATGCAGCGTCCGTTCATGTTCGTTACCCGTGCGGATGGCGACTTCGCAGATGATCGTACACAGGCTCTGGTAGAGGCCTTCATCGATTACATGTGCAACTCGACCGAAGGACAGCAGGTCGTTGCGGATGCCGGCGGAATCGTTGACCTGAGCAAGACGACTCCTTGGGAGGAACTGAAGGTCAACCATCCGATCGTTGATGAGGACAACTCGGATCTGACGATCCGTACAGCAGGATCAACTTCCGTAGAAAGCACGCTGCAGGCAGCGCTGGAAGCATTCCAGGCAGAAGCAGGTCAGTTCCAGTTCACGATGAACCAGAGCGGTTCCGGTGATGGATATAAACGCGTTCTCGGTGATGAGAAAGACGGCGCAAACGCTGCCGACATCGGATTCGCTTCCCGTAACTTCGAGGATGAGGAAGATGTTTCTCAGGGACTGTTGAGCGGACAGTATTGCATCGATGCAGTTGTTGCGGTCGTAAGTGCGGACAATGATGCGGTTGACAACCTGACAGCTGCACAGATCAAGAGCATCTACACCGGTGAGACGACCAACTGGTCTCAGCTGCAGTAATCGCTCAAGCATCCAGGATGTAACAAGACCTTAGCACTTGCTGCTAAGGTTTTTCTAAAAATGAGGATATGAAATAGGGTGAATATATGGAAAAATTAGTAAGACCACATATCAGTCCGGAAAAGAATCAGAAGAAGATGCAGAAAGATGCGATCCTGAAAGCGATCTTCCGCATTGCGGCCATCATCTCCGGCGGTGCGATCGCGGTCATCGTCGTATTTGTATTCATGCGCGGCGTACAGCCGTTTCTGCCTGGTTACGCAAACGGGCAGGTCAACTTTCTGGACTTTCTATTTGGAACATTGTGGCGGCAGGATCAGGGAATCTATGGTGTCGGTTTCATCGTCATCAATACGCTGCTGACATCGTTTGGCGCACTGCTGATCTCGTTCCCGCTCAGCGTGCTGACCGCACTGTTCATCGTCAAGATCGCACCGAAATGGCTTTCCAAGGTGATGACGACGATCGTTGAGCTGCTGGCCAGCATTCCTTCGGTCGTCTATGGTGTATTTGCGGCCGGAGCGATCACGACGCTCGTCATATCGCTGGCATCTTCCATGGGGATGTCTACGGCAGGCGGAAACTCTTTCCTGGCAGTTGTGCTGCTGTTGGCCATCATGATCTTTCCGACGATCACTTCGCTTTCCATCACAGCGATCAGTTCGGTCGACCGTGCACTGGAAGAGGGAAGCCTGGCGTTAGGCGCCACCAAGACACAGACGAATTTCAAGGTCGTGCTGATCGCCGCAAAATCCGGTATCTTTGCCGGAGCGATCCTGGGCATCGGACGTGCCTTCGGTGAAGCGACCGCCGTTGCGATGGTCGCCGGAAACAAGATGTTCGGGCCGACCTTCAATCTGTTTGATATTACACGTACGCTGACTTCGACGATGCTTTCCGGTCTAAAAGAGACGACCGGTCTGGATTATGATATCCGTTTCTCGGTCGGCCTGGTGCTGATGGTCGTAATCTTGGTGTCCAACTTGTTATTGAATCTGGTCAAGAAGAAAGTAGGTAATATGTCATGAAGATAAAAACGGGAAATCAGAACAAGCGGCGTTTTTATGATGGCATCCTGCAGGCGCTGACCTATCTGTCCAGCGGGATTTCCGTATTGGTGCTGGTCGCATTGTTCGTCTTTATCTTCAGCAGAGGCTGGTCTTCGATCAATATGGATCTGCTGACCAATAATTACTGGTCGGAAAACTATAATGTAGAACCGGTCAGCGAGGTGGCGGATACGACGTTTGAACGTCCGGCGGATCTGAGCGAAGAAGCTTATTTTTCAGAGAAGTGGGGCGTCGCTTTCGTGGATCATGTCAATGCCCACAAAGAAGAGATGATCCTGGTCGAATACATCGATGAGAACTCTCCGCTGTATGCCATGAGCGATGTCAGCATCCGCTCCAACCCGCAGGACTTTACGATGCAGGTCGGCATGCAGGTATCCCGTCTCTCCTATACGAATGAACAGGGCGATACACAGCTGGCCGGTATCGGCGGACAGACGGCGCAGGATGTGGCGCAGGCACTGGATCAGGCGACATCGGTCAACTCGATGTTCATCCAGACGACCGGCGGCGGCATTCGCGGCTCGATCATCTCGACGTGCTATCTGCTGCTCGTTTCACTGGTCATCGCCATTCCGGTCGGTGTCGCCAGTGCGATCTACCTGAACGAATACGCTCGCAAGTCCAAGTTCAACATGATGCTGCGCAGCGGCATCGAAACGCTGACCGGCGTACCGAGCATCGTCTTCGGTCTGATGGGCGTAACGGTGCTCTTCCCGGTGACACAGCTCTTCGGTGCGACGACCACCAGCATCCTGCTGGGCGGTCTGACGATGTCCATCATCCTGCTGCCGACGATCATCCGCTCCACGGAAGAAGCGCTTCTGGTCGTGCCGCAGCATCTGCGTGACGCATCGCTTTCCGTCGGTGCCAATCAGTCACAGACGATCTTTAAGATCGTGCTGCCATGTGCCGTACCGGGCATTTTGACCGGTGTTCTGCTGGGCATCGGCCGTGTCATCGGCGAATCGGCAGCGCTCATCTACACGATGGGAACCTTCATCAACGATTCGCCGACCCTGTTGAGCCAGGGTACCTCTCTGGCCGTACAGATCTGGAGCATCATGAGCGGTGAGCAGCCAAACTATGAGCTGGCCTGTGCGATTTCCATCATCATTCTGTTCTTCGTCTTGATCCTCAACTTTGCGGTCAAGATCATCAGCAAGCGATTCTCAAAGGCTTGGTATTAGGAGGTAGCTATGGAGAATGTAATTTTTGACGTAAAGAACCTGAACCTGTTTTACGGTGAGAAACAGGCGCTGATCGATCTGAACATGCAGATCGAAAAAAATGCGATCACCGCGCTGATCGGACCATCCGGCTGTGGTAAATCCACGTTCCTTCGCTGCCTGAATCGCATGAACGATCTGATCGACGGATGCCGTGTGGAAGGCGATATTCGGATGGAAGGAAAAGACATCTACAAGGGCGGATGGAACGTCGTAGACCTGCGCACCCATGTCGGTATGGTCTTCCAGAAACCAAACCCGTTCCCGATGTCCATCTATGACAACATCGCCTATGGTCCGCGCTGCCAGGGCATCAAGGACAAGAAGACGCTCAACCAGATCGTCGAGCAGTCCCTGCAGCGTGCGGCACTGTGGGAAGAGGTCAAGGACCGTCTCAAGGACAGCGCCTATGGTCTCTCCGGCGGTCAGCAGCAGCGTCTGTGCATCGCCCGTGCCATCGCCATGGAACCGGAAGTCATCCTGATGGATGAGCCGACCTCTGCGCTGGACCCGATCTCCACCAATAAGATCGAAGAACTGGCCACAGAGCTCAAGAACGATTATACGATCGTCATCGTCACCCACAACATGCAGCAGGCAGCCCGTGTCAGTGACTATACGGCCTTCTTCCTGCTGGGAGAGATGGTGGAATTTGACAAGACAAGCGTGATCTTCCAGAACCCGAGCGACAAGCGCACAGAAGATTACATCACCGGAAGATTTGGATAATAGGAGGAAACGATATGATTCGTATTGACGGAAAGCTCTCACAGATGGAGCAGACATTGGTAAAGATGGGAAACCGCGTCGTCAGCATGCATGAATGTGTATGCGAGGTACTGGCAGAGCCAAACAAAGAGCGTGAGCTGGAGATCATCCAGGCGGATGACCGCATCAACCACATGGAAGAGGAGATCAACGATCTGGCGATCGAGTCCCTGGCGCTGCTGGCGCCGGTGGCCAGCGATCTGCGCAAGGTCATCGGAACGATCAAGATCGCAACAGAGCTGGAGCGCATCGGTGACTACGCGAAGAACATCGCCAAGTTTCTCATCAAGCAGGATCACCTCAGCGACATGGTAGCGGATTATGCCATCTCCATGGAAAAAGATCTGATCACGATGCTGGAGCGCGCGATGCAGTGCATGGTCGATCAGGATGAGGAAGCGGCCTTCGCCATTCCGGAGAGCGACAGTGTCATCAATCAGCAGATGAAGGACATTCGTGCAAAGTTGCTGGCGGATGATGGGGAATCCAGAGAGAATGCACTGAAAGAGCTCTTCGAGATCAGTGCGATGCTGCGCAACATCGAACGTGCCGGCGATCACATCAAGAACATCTGTGAGCATGTCCTCTATATGATGAAGGGCCAGCACTACGACTTCGGATAATCAAAGAAAACGGACATCATGAAAACAGACAGGAGGGATGACGTTGAACCTGGAAACCAGAACGGAAAGGCTGACGAACAATGTCGTCTGCATCTGTGAGACTGTCTGTAACCAGCATGAGATCTGCATTCAGATGCTGGAAGGAAAGGAATATCAGACACTGTACAAGGTGATGAAGAAAGAACAGCGGATCACGCGGGTCGGTGAGGTGATCGACCGTCAGATCATGGAACTGACACCGATGCTGAATCCGACCTCGGCCGATCGACGGCGTCTGCTGGCATCGTCGCACATCGCCTATGAACTGATCCACATCAAGGACAATGCCCGTACGGTGGCAGACTTTGCCAACCGCTGTACGGATGCGGCTGCCCGTCAGTATGCCTGGGAAATGGAAACTCTGCTGGTCGATGCGCTGCGGGATGCCGCAGCGGCCTATCAAAAGCCCTCTGCACAGCTGTTGGACGACATCGAAGAACTGCTGTTGAAGACAGAGGAACAGCTGGCCGGCTTTCGGGAAAATGTTCCCAGCAGCGAGCTGAAACAAAGCCTGATCGAAAGCGTTGCCCTGACATTGCAGTGCATTCGCAGGATCTGTGAACAGATCAGCTATCTCTATACCGGAACAACGATGGACAGACAGGAAACAAGATCCTGAAAAGAGAACGGCCGTCATGCCCCTGAAACGGGAGGACGGCTGTTTTTTTTGTGTGGACGGACATCGGGGAGCTGCTGGCATACCGGTCGGTTTTCTTGTGAGAAAGCCACTCTGTGCTATTGAAAAGCCCTTTTAAAAAAGGTAAACTAATAAGGCGAGAGGAATGATGCAAAAATGCCATTAACAGCAGGAATCGTAGGACTTCCCAACGTCGGAAAGTCCACGTTGTTCAACGCAATTACCAAAAGTCAGGTCGAGGCGGCCAACTATCCGTTTGCGACCATTCAGCCCAATGTCGGCGTCGTCGAAGTGCCGGATGCACGCGTGGATCGTCTGACAGAGCTGTTTCATCCGAAAAAGACGATCTATACGACCTTTGAGTTTACTGATATCGCCGGACTGGTGAAAGGTGCCAGCAAAGGTGAAGGACTTGGCAACCAGTTTCTGTCCAACATCCGTCTGACCGATGCCATCTGTCATGTCGTCCGCTGCTTTGACGATCCTAACATCACACATGTCGAGGGCAGCGTCGATCCGATCCGCGACATCGAGATCATCAACCTGGAACTGATCATGGCCGATCTGCAGACGGTGGAAAACCGTCTGGGAAAGGTGGAGCGCAAGGCACAGACCAATAAGGACAAGGACGCGGTCCGTGAGGTCAGCGTGCTCAAAAAGCTGCAGGAGGCACTGTTGGAAGGAAAGGCAGCCCGCAGCGTGGAACTGGACAAGGAAGAACTGGCCATCGTAAAGGCATTCTCGCTGCTGACGCTGAAGCCGATGATCTATGTCGCCAACATGAGCGATGAGGAGATCATGGAACCGGAAGCCAACCCGTATTATCAGGCGGTCAAAGCGCATGCGGAGGCAGAGAACAATATGGTCGTGCCGATCTGTGCGAAGATCGAAGAAGAGCTCAGCGCCCTGGACAAGGAAGAAAAGAGCGAGTTTCTGGCAGAGCTGGGCATTGCGGAAAGCGGTCTGGACCAGATCATCAAGAGTGCCTATCACATCCTGAACCTGCGCACCTTCCTGACGGCCGGTGAGGATGAATGCCGTGCCTGGACCTTCAAAAAAGGGATGAAGGCACCGGAGTGTGCCGGGGTCATCCACACCGATTTCCAGAAGGGATTCATCCGTGCGGAGACCTACGCCTTCAGCGACATCGATGAGCTGGGAAGCGAGCATGCGGTCAAAGAGGCCGGACGGCTGCGCCTGGAAGGCAAGGATTATGAAGTGCAGGATGGCGATGTGCTGCATTTCCGCTTTAACGTATAAAAGAAATGAAAAGACATCCACAGATGGACATGCGGCATGGAGAAGTCGCGATCCGCAGCGGATGTCTTTTTTATGGAAAGCCTGAGCGAACGGGTCTTGTCGATCGTTGGTGACAGGGAATGCCTTAGAAGGATTCCTGCTGTTCCTTTGAATAGAGTCGGGAGATGAGAAGCGTACAGACAACCGTGTACAGGTGGTCGCCACTGTGATGATCCCAGGATCAAAACCAGAGAAAATGAAGATCATGATCGATGATGCACTTTCTGAAAGGAATGCCGAGGGCGCAAGAGGTAGGAAACGGCTCCTTTCACCGACGAAGAACAAGCCCGGCTGCGCACGCACACCGGGCTTTTCAGATGAAGGGAAACGGGGGATGGGTGAGATGAGAGTCCTCTGTGTCAGGATACTGCAGGAAACGAAAGCACTTCACTTCGAACCGCATCCTCCCGCTGGACGCCGCGGGCATAAGGGATCATCGGATAGCCAAAGCCGATCGCCATGGAGACACAGTGATCATCCGGGATGTGCAGCAGTGACCATACATCCGGCATCCGCTTCAGCACATCCAGACAAAAGCTCATCAGGATGGCACCCAGTCCATGCGCTGCGCAGAGCAGTTCAAAATAAGTGCCGGCGATGGCGGTATCCTGCCATCCACAGCCGACATCGGCCGGGGCGTGCGGGATCAGCAGGTGGGGAGTGCCGCAAAACAGCATATCCGGTCGTACGGTCTCTTCGGCCCGCTTGAGATCCTGAAAGCTTTTTGCGTCATAGCCATCTGGATAGATCCCACAGGCAGCCAGTGCGTTCATCCGTTCAGAAGTGAGCGTTCGCAGCCGGTCCATCTGTTCGACATCGTCGACCAGTGCATATTCGACCTGCAGCTTGTTTCCGCCGTTGGGCGCATTTTGCAGCAGCCCGATCAGATGACGGATCGTTTCTTTCTCCACATTTCTTGCCTGATACCTTCGATGCGAGCGGCGGTTGGCGACCAGCGCATCCAGCACGGGAGCCGCCGTTTCGATCGGTGGTGCAGGCAGACTGTCTTTTGGGTCCTTTCCCAGGATGTGGATGGCGCCATTGGGACAGACCGCCAGACAGTGCTGGCACTTCCAGCAGCCGTCCCATCCGAATCGTTCGATGGGATGATGAGCGGCATGATGAGAAGGATCCAGAAAAAACAGGGAGCCGGGACATACCTGTACACATCGGCCGCGGCCGCTGCATTTTGTGCGGTCGATGTGCAGCTGTGCGAGGTTGTTCATCCTGCGGCCTGCTGCTGCCCGCTGATCAGCTGGCGGACAAAGTCGGTGGCCGGTCTTGACCGGATCTGATCCGGTGTGTCGTATTGCTGGATCGCTCCCTGATCCATGACGAGCACTCTGGTCCCCAGATACAGCGCTTCGTTGATGTCGTGCGTGACGAAGACGATGGTGATGCCGCTGTCCTCATGGATCGCCTTGATCTCTTTCTGCAGCTGGGTGCGGGTGATGCTGTCAACGGCACCGAACGGTTCATCCATCAGCAGGATGTCGGGAGAAGCGGCGAGCGCACGGGCGATGCCGACACGCTGCTGCTGGCCGCCGGAGAGTTCCCAGGGATAACGATCCTTGAGCTCTTGTGGGAGATGGACGATCTTCATCCATTTATCGACAGCATCTCTGGTTCGCTGCCGATCCCGTCTGTTCAGCAGGCTGGGCACGTAGGCGATGTTCTGTTCGACGCTCATGTGCGGAAACAGCACGCTGCCCTGAATGGCATAGCCGATGTTGCGGCGCAGCACATTCTGATCCATCGTCTGAATGTCGGTTCCCTCAATGCGGATCGTTCCTTCATCCGGTATCAGCAGTCCGTTGATCAGCTTCAGGGCGGTGGTCTTGCCGCAGCCGGAAGAGCCGATCATCGTGACAAACGCCCCCTTTTCGATGGAAAGCTGGAAGTCGTTCAGTACGACCTGCGGGCCATAAGATTTACGGATGTGCTGAAATTCGATCATGGTTTCCATTGGATCATCCCTCCTGTTCGATCAGACCATGTGTTTGCAGAAATTCCACAGCGACGTCCCGTGGCTCTTTTCCTTCGCTTTCCACCGCGTAGTTCATCGCCGCCATATCACTGTCTGAGATCTGTCCGCTCAGCTGATCGAAGACAGCGGCAAGCTCCGGATGTGCGCGCAGCACCTCACTGCGGATCACGTTGCCGCAGCGATAAGACGGATAGAAGCCGCGATCATCTTCCAGTACGCGGGCATCTGCGACCGAGAGCTGTCCATCGGTGGTGAAGATGACCATCGCATCGATCTCTCCCTGTTCCAGCGCCTGATACTTGAGGCCGATATCCAGATCCATGGTCGCTCCAAAGCGCATGCCGTACGCATCGCAGAGCGCGTCATAACCGTCTTCCCGCTCAAAGAAATCGTATTCTGCGCCAAGGGTCAGCCGGTCGCTGACGGCGGCCAGATCGGAGTAGGTCTTCAGGTCATACTGCTCGGCGATCTCGCTGCGGACGACGAGGCCGTAGGTGTTGTTGAAGCCGTACATGCCGACCCACTGCATATCGTAGTTCTGCTGATAGCGGCTGTTGAGTTCGTCGAAACGCGATTCATCGTAGAGATCCTCTTCCTTGAGCACCATGTTCCAGGCGGTACCGGTGTATTCCGGATAAATGTCAAATTCTCCGTTTTCCATGGCCGGCTGGATGTTGGAAGTGCCGCCGCCGACACCCTGGGTCACTTCAACGTTGAGTCCGGTCTCCTGTTCGATGAGGATGTCCAGCATCTCCCCCAGAATATACTGCTCACTCATCGGCTTGGTGGCGATGCGGATCGTATCGGTGGCGGAAGGCCGTACCAGCGGCAGCACGGCGATGAGCAGACTGACGGTGATCAGCGCGATCCACAGCGGTCGTCTGTGCCGTCTGGCCGGTTTCTTTCGGCGGTCCATCCATTTTTCCAGCAGCGTGAACAGACCGTCGATGGCAAGTGCCAGGACGGCGATCAGCAGAGAGCCGGCCATCGTCATCGCCGCATTGTTGGTGGTGATGCCGCGATAGATCGCCACGCCCAGACCGCCGGCGCCGATGAAGGAAGCGATGCCGGCCAGGGCGATGGTCATCGTCGTCATGGAGCGGATGCCGGAGAGGATGACCGGCATTGCCAACGGCAGCTTGATGCGCACCAGTGTCTGGAGCCGTGTACTGCCCATGCCCTTGGCTGCCTCCAACAGCAGCGGATCGATGTTCGTGATGCCGGTATGGGTGTTGCGCACCATCGGCAACAGTGCATAGATCGTCAGCGCGATGACGGCCGTCAGATTGCCGACACCGGAGAAAGGGATGAGAAAGCCCAGCATGGAAATGGAGGGGATCGTATAGAGAAAACTGACAACGGCCAGTGTGGGCTTGGCGCCGGGACGGCATTCACTGATGAGGATGCCGATCAGACCACCCAGCAGGATGGCGATGACAATGGCTGCCAGGGAGATCTGAATGTGTTCGACCAGCAGTCCAAGAAAGAAATCACCTCGTGAAGCAAGCAGGTTCCAGATTTCCGCGATCATCGTTCTTCACCTCTTTTTTTGATCGCCTGCATGGGACAGCGCTCCCGGCACAGGCCACGGTGCAGACAGTGTGCATCCTGGATGACAAAGCCGTTCAAAGATGGTGTTCCATCTCCAAGCGGGAGCTGTTCCCGTTCGATCGGAGTTCGCCCCAGATCAAAAAAGGAAAGTTCGCCGGTATCGATGCAGAAGGCCTCCAGGATATACCGGCTGTCACCGGGATAGACGTCGTACATGGACGGGTTTTCGGCAAAAATGCGGTCGATCCAGTATTTCTGATCGTCCAGATGTCTTGCCTCACCGCTGAGGCGGACCATCTGAAAGTCCTTGTTCATTCCGACGATGGCGATGCGCGGGCGCGCGACCAGCTGTTGATAGAAATCCTTTTCGCGTGCCGTACAGAAGTACAGCCGCTCCTCTTCGATCAACATGACGTCGATGATGCGCACCTGGGGATCTCCCTGTGCATCCACGCTGGCAAATGCCACATCTTTGACCGTACGAAGTATTTGCAGACACTGTTGTGATGTCATGAAGCTCTTCCTCCTTTTCTTGCAGTTGACAGCTGCTGTTTACAGCTGTTGTTATGAGATTGTAAGTTTCGATTGTAAAGTAAGCACTTTTTTATGCGATAGTTACCAAAAGGGAACTATTGAGAAGGAGCGATGAAGATGGAAGAGACGATGGAACTGCCGGCCTGCCCGGTGGAAACGACGCTGTTATTGATCGGTGATAAGTGGAAGGTGCTCATCCTGCGGGATCTGATGAGCGGAACGAAACGTTTTGGAGAATTGAAGAAGTCGATCGGCCATGTGTCGCAGAAGGTGCTGACCGCACAGCTGCGCGATATGGAGGCGAAAGGACTGGTCAGCCGCAA